>Ga0247806_10000021_pt1 | contig 95628 bp, 85 predicted proteins | sample UWRJL059202B1_FD_179935 | JGI IMG/M metagenome (GOLD analysis project Ga0247806, IMG submission 179935) | Plant litter microbial communities from Arlington Agricultural Research Station in Wisconsin, United States - UWRJ-L059-202B-1 | ecosystem: Environmental > Terrestrial > Plant litter >... | reverse complement strand
ACGCCCTTGAAGAACCCGACGGCGTGCTGGTTGTACCAGCGCAGCTCGACGAGTTCGATGGTCTTGCCGTGCCAGGGTGAGCTGGTCGGCACCTGGAGGGTGAACACGGCGCCCGGGACGAAACGTCGTCCCGGGTCATCCGTGAACAGCTCCAGCTTGATGGCGCCCTTGAGGCCGTGGGCCTTCGTGAGGCGCCCCACCCGCAATTGGGTGGCCGGGGTGATGCTGTCGTCGCTCATGAGGGGCTGAATCCTGCCCGCTCAGAAGTCCGTGTCGACAACGTCGACCCGCACGCGCTTGCCATCGGCCAGAGCGGCCACGAGAGTACGCAACGCTTTGGCGGTGCGACCGGCGCGGCCGATCACCCGGCCGAGGTCCTCGGGGTTCACACGAACCTCGAGTACCTCACCACGGGGTGAGTTCTGGGCTACAACGTGCACGTCATCCGGGTGATCAACGATTCCCTTGACGAGGTGCTCAAGCGCGGGAGCGAGCAAAATTACGCCTTGTCCTCTTCGGTTGCCTCAGCGGCAACGTCTTCGGTCTCGGCCTTGGCCGCGGGCTTCTCGACCTTGGGCTTCAGAACCGGCTTCTTCTTCTCGTCGGCGACGAAGGCAGCCTTGGGCTCCTTGATCTTGACGGTGGAGACGGCGTTCTTGTCGCCCTTGAAGATGCCCCAGTCGCCGGTCAGCTTGAGCAGCGCCGCAACCTGCTCGGTCGGCTGCGCGCCGACGGAGAGCCAGTACTGCGCACGCTCGGACTTGACCTCGATGACCGAAGGCTCCTGCGTGGGGTGGTAGATGCCGATCTCTTCGATGACACGACCATCGCGCTTGGTGCGCGAGTCGGCCACAACGATGCGGTAGTACGGCGCACGAATCTTGCCCATGCGCTTCAGACGGATTTTGACAGCCACAATTCTCCTGTGATTTAGATAGTTTGGCGAACTGACAGCCGTGAGCGTGGGGGCACACTCGGCACAAGCTCAATAAGGTTCTTGTTACGCCGGATTAGAGGGTCGGGCGCAACAGAACTCGACTAATCATTGTGTCAGACATCACCCACTTTGTGATAATCGAAGCGCGAAGTTCTGCGAACGCCTCGTGACGCCGTGTAGCGCGGCGGACGGCGGTGACGTCGATTAGCTGTCAGGATTAGGCCACGTCGCCCCAATCACGGGGCACCCAAGCGCGAAGGGCAGCCAGTGGCACACGAAACCAAGGCAATCGAATTCGCGTCCTCCGCGCGCTCCACTGTGGGCATCGAGTGGGAACTCGCCCTGGTGGATCGCGAGACCGGTGACCTCGTGAACATCGCCGATGAGGTCCTCGATGCGCTCCGGGGGCCGGATGGCTCCCCGCACCCGCACATCACCGGCGAACTCCTGTTGAACACCGTCGAGCTCGTCTCCGGGGTGCACCACACCGTGGCCGGTGCTGTCGCCGACGTGGCCGGGCAGGTCGCCGAGGTGCGGGCCATCACCGAACCCCGCGGCGTCGACCCGATCTGCTCGGGCTCGCATCCGTTCGGCCAATGGTTCGACCAGACCGTCACCGACAAGGAGCGTTACCACAAGCTCATCGACCGCACCCAGTGGTGGGGCCGGAACATGATGATCTGGGGCATCCACGTGCACGTGGGCATCGAGGACCGCGACAAGGTCATCCCGATTCTCAACGGGCTGCTCAGCTTCGTGCCTCACCTGCAGGCGTTGAGCGCATCGAGCCCGTTCTGGGCGGGCGTGAATACCGGGTACGCGTCCAACCGGGCTCAGATGTTCCAGCAACTCCCCACGGCGGGGTTGCCGTGGCGGCTCGACGACTGGGCCGCGTGGGAGCGGTACGTCAGCGACCTCACCGTCACCGGGATCATCGAGGATGCCACCGAGGTGCGCTGGGACATCCGGCCATCGCCGCGCTGGGGCACCATCGAGGTGCGGGCCTGCGACGGTGTCTCCACCGTGGAGGAGCTCGGCGGGATCGCCGCGTTCATCCAGAGCCTGGTCGAGTGGATGTCCACCGAGATCGATGAGGGCCGCCCGGTGCCCACCATGCAGCCGTGGTTCGTGCGTGAGAACAAGTGGCGCGCGGCCCGGTACGGGTTGGCGGCCGAGATCATCGTGGATTCCACCGGCACCGAGCGCATGGTCACCGACGAGGTGCGTCGCCTGGTCGAACTGCTCTCCCCCACCGCCGAGCGCCTGGGCTGCCTGGCGGAGTTGCGGCAGCTGAACCTCATCCTCGACCACGGCGCCAGCTACCAGCGGCAGCTGGCCGTGGCGGCGTCCCACAACGGCGCCCTGGCGCCGGTGGTAGCCGCCCTGGCCCGCGAACTCAAAGAGGGCCTGCCGTCCTAACCCGCGAGCCGTGAGAAGTGCCCCGAAAAGGGGCGCTTTTCGGGGTTTTCCTCACGGCTCGCGGGCCACGGGAGTTAGGACGCTAGGGCCGTGGGAGCGTTCTTCGCGTCTCGCCAGGCCAGCCAGTCTTCGACCGGGGCCAGGTCGTAGGCGGGGCCGGAGATACCCAGGGTGAACATCGTGGTGCCGAGCTCGTAGAGCTCGTCGGCCTCGTCGGTGGTCTTGCCACGCAGCTCCGTCGAAATCTCGATCTCGCTGATGTCGCGGCCCACGGTTTCGCACCAGGTGCCCAGCACACCGAGTTTGTGCGTGAGCACGTCCGGGGACGAGAACGAGTGCCAGATGTCGGCGTGCTGCGCCACGATGCGCAGCGTCTTCTTCTCGCCGCCGCCGCCGATGAGCACGGGGATGTCGCGAACGGGCGCGGGATTCAGCTTGGCCCACCGGGCCTCGACCCGGGGCAGATCCGCGGCGAGGGCATCCAGCCGGCTGCCGGCGGTACCGAAGTCGTAGCCGTACTCGTCGTAGTCCCGCTCGAACCAGCCGGAGCCGGTACCGAAGATGAACCGGCCACCGCTGATGTGGTCGATGGTGCGGGCCATGTCGGCCTGCAGGTCGGCGTTGCGGTAGCTGTTGCAGTTCACCAGCGCGCCCATTTCGATGACGCTGGTCTGCTCGGCCCACGCGGCGAGCAAGGTCCAGGACTCGAAGTGCAGGCCCGCCGGGTCACCGGAGAGCGGGTAGAAGTGGTCCCAGTTGAAGGCGATGTCAACGCCGAGGGCCTCAATGGCGGAGACGGTGTTCCGAATCGAGGTGTACTCGGCGTGCTGCGGGGCGATCTGTACGCCGAGGCGCACCGGACGAGGAGAGGCAGGAGTCATGAAAAAATCCTAATGCCCGCCCGCACCGGCGCGCCACGACTCGCGCCGCCCGGCGCCAGACCGGGTGTTACCGGCCCAGCATCTTCTGCAGGGCCGCCATCTCCTCGTCAGAGGGGCCGCCGGCCGAACCTTTCGCGCCGCCCAGGCCGAAACCGGAGCCGCCGGCGGGAGTGCCGCCGATCTTCTCACCGGAGGCGATGGCCGCGTTTTCCGCGGCACGCTTGGCCGGGTTGCCCGACTTAGAGCCCTTCTTCTTCTGCTGGACCTGCGGACGCTTGCCGCCCATGCCGCCGGGGACCGGGCCCATGCCGGGGATGTTGGGCATGCCACCCTTCGCCACGGTCTTCATCATCTTCGCCGCCTGTTCGAAGCGCTGCACGAGCTGGTTCACCTCGGTGACACTCGACCCCGAACCACGCGCGATGCGGAGGCGTCGCGAACCGTTCAGGAGCTTCGGGGTGACCCGCTCGGCCTTGGTCATCGACTGGATGATGGCCTCGGTGCGCACGATCTCACGCTCATCGAAGTTGTCCAGCTGCTGCTTCATGGCGCCCGCGCCGGGCAGCATGCCCATCATCTTCTTGATCGAGCCCATGTTGCGCAGCTGCTGCATCTGGCCGAGGAAGTCGTCGAGGGTGAAGCTGTCGGTGGAGAACTTCTCCGCCATCTTGCGGGCTTCGTCCTCGTCGAACGCGCCCTGCGCCTGCTCGATCAGGGTGAGGATGTCACCGAGGTCGAGGATGCGGCTGGCCATACGGTCGGGGTGGAACGGTTCGAAGTCGTCCAGGCCCTCACCGGTTGACGCGAACATGATCGGGCGCCCCGTGATCGAGGCCACCGAGAGGGCCGCGCCACCGCGGGCGTCGCCGTCCAGCTTGGACAGCACCACACCGGTGAAGTCGACGCCGTCCTGGAACGCGCGGGCGGTGGCCACGGCGTCCTGGCCGATCATGGCGTCGATGACGAAGAGCACTTCGTCGGGGTCGATGGCCTTGCGGATGTCCGCGGCCTGCTTCATCATCTCGGAGTCGACGCCGAGACGACCGGCCGTGTCGACGATGACGACGTCGTGCAGCTTCTGCTGCGCGTATTTGACGCCGTCGCGGGCTACCTTGACCGGGTTGCCCACGCCGTTGCCGGGCTCCGGGGCATACACGGGTACGCCCGCCTGGGAGCCGACGACCTCGAGCTGGGTGACGGCGTTGGGGCGCTGCAGGTCGGCGGCGACGAGGATCGGTGTGTGGCCGTCCTTGGCCAGCCACTTCGCCAACTTCCCGGCAAGGGTGGTCTTACCCGCGCCCTGCAGGCCGGCGAGCATGATGATGGTCGGCGGCTTCTTGGCGAACTCGAGTCGGCGCTGCTGGCCGCCGAGGATCTGGATGAGCTCCTCGTTGACGATCTGCACGACCTGCTGGGCCGGGTTCAGCGCCTTGCTGACCTCGTCGCCGAGGGCACGCTCGCGCACCTTCCCGGTGAAGTCCTTGACGACCTCGAGGGCCACGTCGGCGTCGAGGAGGGCGCGACGAATCTCGCGTACGGTGCCGTCGACATCCGCCGCGCTGAGCTTGCCCTTGGTGCGGAGATTTTTAAACGTCTCGGCGAGGCGATCTGAGAGGTTTCCAAAAGTAGCCATTGTGGTCTTAGTTTAACCGGCTCCCGGAGGCGCCGCTGCTCATTGAGACAAATGGCCCCGCACCGGCGTACGGTTGAGGCTTCGTCAGCCGAGGGAGAATCCAGTGTCCGTAGTCGTCGTCGCCGTCATCACCCCGCTGGACGGGCACATCCAGGACGTGGTCAACGCGTTCGCCGTCGCGTCACCGAAGGTGCATGCCGAGGCCGGCTGTGAGCTCTACGCCCTGCACCACGATGCCGACCAGGTCATCATGATCGAGCGGTGGGCAACGCAGGCCGACCTTGCCGCGCACGCCTCCGGCGCCGCGATCACCGAGCTCAACGGGCTGCTCGCCGACCACGTGGCCGGCGCGAGTGACGTGAGTGTGCTCGAGAACGTGCAGCTGGGTGACCCGGTCAAGGGCACGATTCAGTAGCCACCGAGTGCAGACACGCCGGAGGGCGGTTCGTTCAGCCGACGGGTTCGACCAGTCGTCGCACGGCGCGGACCACACTGGCGCGCCGGTCGGCGATCACCGCCGGGTCGGTGACCGGCAGGGCGACCAGGGCCGACGCCGGTTCGTGCAGCCAGCAGGTCACGATCCCGAAGATGAGCGCACCGAGGTGGTCGGGATCCCACGCGCCGTCGATGCTGCCGGATGCCTGGAGAGAGCGGATCGTACGGACCTGTGTCTCATGGAACGCGTCGACGAGGCCGGTGGGCGCGTCGATCAGGTCCTGACGCTCCAGCCGCGCCCAGTCGATCATGCGGAGGTGTTCCGGATGCTCGACCGTGTGGTCGAACATGACCCCGGCGAACGCGGCCAGGTCGGCTCCCCCGTGCGCGGCGGCCTCGGCGAATTCGGTGAGGTTGAGCTCCAGCACCGCGCTGAAGAGCTCCTCCTTCTTGCGGTAGTACGCGTACAGCCGTTCCTTGCTCGCCGAGGCGTTGCGTGCGATGCGGTCGATGCGTGCGCCGGCCAGGCCGTGGGCGGCGAATTCGGTTCGAGCCGCCTCGAGGATGCGCTGACGGGTGGGTTCAATCTCCCGCTGGGGCGTGCCGGTGGATGAAGCCGCGATATTCATGTGCACATCGTATCAAAACGAACTAGTTCGTTTGGTATAGTTCTCGGCATGTCACACTCGAGCGCGACCGGCGTCCCCCCGGTTTCCACCCCCTCACCATCTGATTCCGAATCCCCCGCAGCACCGGGCCACAACCCCCGACGGTGGTGGCTGCTGGCCATCGTCGCCCTCGCCCAGCTCACCGTCGTGCTCGACGGCACCATCGTCAATATCGCCCTCCCCCACGCCCAGACCGATCTCGGCATGAGTGACGGCGACCGCACCTGGGTCGTCACCCTCTACGCCCTGGTCTTCGGTGCGCTGCTGCTGCTCGGCGGCCGCATCGCCGACTTCTGGGGCCGCAAGCGTTCCTTCATCGTGGGCATGGCCGGCTTCGCTGTCGCGTCCACCCTCGGCGGCATGGCGCAGTCGACCTGGGAGCTGCTCGCGGCCCGCGGCCTGCAGGGCCTGTTCGCGGCCCTCCTTGCCCCGGCATCACTCGCGTTGCTCACCGTCAACTTCCCCAGCGGAAAGGACCGCATCAAGGCGTTCTCGGTCTACGGAGCGATCGCCGGTGGCGGCGCCGCGGTGGGCCTGGTGCTCGGCGGGGTGCTCACCGAGTACGCCAGCTGGCGGTGGTGCCTGCTCGTGAACGTGCCGATCGCGATCGTGGCGATCATCGCCGCCATCCCGATCATCAGGGAGAGCAAGGCCCACGGCAACACGCGCTACGACGTGCCCGGTGCCATCCTGGTGGCCCTCGGGCTCGGTTCGCTGGTCTTCGGCTTCGCTCAGGCCGAGAACGGCTGGTCGTCCTGGCAGGTGCTCGTCTTCATCCCGCTGGGCGTCGTACTGCTCGCCCTGTTCGTGCTGGTCGAGAGCCGCTCCAACCACCCGCTCCTTCCGCTGCGGATCCTGGCCGACAAGGTACGCGGAGGCGCTTTCATCACCGGCACGCTGACCGGAGCGGCGCTGCTGGGCGGGCTGCTCTTCCTCACCTTCCACCTGCAGATCGTGCTCGGCTTCTCGCCCCTGGAGTCCGGTCTCGCCTCACTGCCCATGACGGCGACGATCATCGTGGGGGCGGCGACCCTGTCGAAGTTCCTCCCCCGCGTTGGAGTGCGCATTCCGATGACCGTCGGCCCCGTCGTCGTCGCGGCCGGGCTGCTGTACCTGTCGCGCATCACCGTCGGCGGCAGCTACGTCGTCGAGGTCCTGCCCGGACTGATCCTGATGGGACTCGGGCTGGCGATGATCTTCGTGCCGCTGCAGAACGTGGCACTGGCCGGAATCGACGCCCACGACGCCGGCGCCGCGAGTGCCGCCGTGACAGCCGTTCAGCAGATCGGTGGGTCCATCGGATCCGCCGTATTCACGGTGCTCTACACCTCGGCGGTCGCTACCTCGATCGCCGGCGGTGACGGCACTCCGGTGGCGCAGCTGGAGGCATTCGTCGATGGCTACCAGGCCGCTTTCTTCTGGGCCGCCGTGGGCGTCTTCGCCGCCGCCCCCGTGGCCTTCTTCATGGTGCGCCCGCGAGCGGAAGACCTGCTCGGCAACGAAGCGGCCGTGCACATGGGCTGATGCTCCCCCGCAGCAAAGAAGGCCCCCGGAGAATTCCGGGGGCCTTCCTCGTGCCGGGCGGGTGCCCGGATGCGCTCAGCTGTCGGCGGCGATCACGATGGTGTCGCCGTGCACGTCCAGGGTGACGACGAGCAGAGCATCCGTCTCGTGCGGGCTGATCGAGTAGTCGAGTACCGCGAAATGTTGGTCGTTGCCAATGTGGTGCGGGTGGAATCCGATGCGCTGCAGCTGGATGGACCGCAGATAGTCGATCTGCTTATCGCCGGAATCCCAGATCAGGGCGTCTTCGAGCACCTCGGCGTCGAGTTCTTCGAACTGCGCGACGATGAACTGGCTGGTCACCGAAACCTCGGCGCTCAGGTCGGCCACGAGCGATTCCCTGGCCTGAGAGTCCAGGTCCTCCAGGGCGTTGATCATGGCCGCGACGATGTCGAGTGCCTCGGATGACACCGACTCCTCATCGGGAGAGCTCACGTCGATCTCGACGTTCTGGTCGCCGAGCTCGGCCGTGTCGGACCAGTACACCTCGCCGCTGTCGTCGTCACTGCCGAGAATTCCGAAGAAATCGTGTTCGATGGTCATGGGACGTCCTATCCGACGAGTTTTTGTGCGAAGACGTGCGGGGTGAAACCGGTGAGGTCGTTGATGCCCTCACCCTGCCCGACGAGTTTGATGGGGATGCCGGTTTTCTCCTGGACCGCCAGGACGAAACCGCCCTTGGCCGATCCGTCGAGCTTGGTCAGCACCAGGCCGGTGACACCAGCGTGCTCGATGAAGGCCTCCGCCTGAGCCAGACCGTTCTGGCCCGTCGTGGCGTCCAGCACCAGGAGCACCTCGGAGATCGGGGTCTGCTTCTCGACGACGCGGCGGATCTTGGTGAGCTCATCCATCAGGCCGCCCTTGGTCTGCAGCCGCCCGGCGGTGTCGATGATCACGATTTCGGTGCCGGTGTTGATGGCACGCTCCACGGTCTGGAACGCCACCGATGCGGGGTCCTGACCCTGCGCCTGAGGTTTCACGATGTCGGCGCCGGCACGGTCGGCCCAGGTGGCCAGCTGTTCGACGGCCGCGGCCCGGAAGGTGTCGGCGGCTCCGATCAGCACACTGCGGTCATAGACCCGCAGGAACTTGGCGAACTTGCCGATGGTGGTGGTCTTGCCCACACCATTCACGCCGACGACGAGCACCACGGCCGGCCGGGCGCTGAGATTGAGGGTGGAGTCCAGTTTGGACAGGCGCTCTTCGATGCCCTCGCGGAGCATCCGATGCAGGTCCTTGGGGTCGGTGGTGCTGTACCTGGCCACCTTCGCCCGCAGCTCGGTGACGATGGCGTCGGTGATGTCGGGCCCGAAATCGGCCGTGATGAGCGAGTCCTCGAGGTCATCCCAGGTATCTGCGTCGATCGTTTTCTTCGCGAATACTCCGCGCAATGCGCCGGAGAGGGACCACGGGGTGCGTTCTGCCATGCCCCTAGCCTATGGCTCGCCCGGCAGGCCCGCTTTCGGCAGGCTGACATCCGCACGAACCGACCGCTCCGCTAGGGGTCGCGGGATCAAGGTGGTGCTGGGTATCGTCACGGTAGTCGCCGCGCGGTGGGCCGCGCCCTCAGCGAAAGGATGGCCATGAGCCTCGATCCAGCGTCAACGCCCGGCCGGCACCACGCCCTCGCAGCCCTGGCCGCCACCATGGAGGGCAGCGTGCTGCTGCCCGATGACCCGGACTGGGACGATGCGCGCGCGGCGTGGAATCTCGCCGTGGATCAGCAGCCCAGCGCCATCGTGCGGCCGCGTTCGGTTCGGGACCTCCGGCACGTCGTGGTGGCCGCGCGGGAGGCCGGCCTGGGGGTGACCGTGCAACCCCGAGGTCACGGCGCCACCGGTGACCTGGCCGACCAGATCCTCGTGCGCACAACCGCCTTCGACGAGGTCAGCGTGAACATCGTCGCCCGCTTCGCCCGTGTCGGCGCGGGCGTGCCGTGGGGGCGGTTGCTGAACCGGCTCGACGGTACCGGTCTCATCGCCCTGGCGGGTTCGAATCCCGATGTGAGCGTGGCCGGGTACCTGTTGAACGGCGGGCACTCCTGGTTCAGCCGATGGAAAGGCCTCGCCGCGCACTCCATCCGCGCGGTGGAATTGGTCGACGCGACCGGGGTGTTGCGCCGGGTGACCCGGGACAGTGACCCCGACCTGATCTGGGGCCTGCGCGGTGCGGGTGGGCTGTTCGGTGTGGTGACCACCCTGGAGATCGACCTCTACTCGGCGCCGGAGCTGTACGGTGGCAAGATCCTGTTCCCGGCTGACGCGGCCGAGGTGGTCTTCGGGGCGGCGACCGAGATCCTGCTGGATGCTCCGCCGGAGCTGAGCCTGTTCCTGGGCCTGATCAACATGCCCGACATCGAGCCGGTGCCCGAGCTTCTGCGCGGCCGCAGCTTCACCCAGGTGGACGCCGTCTTCGTCGGTACGCCCGCTGACGGTGATGCCCTGCTGGCCCCGCTGCTCTCGATCGCCCCGGTGATCGCCAATCTCTGCGCCCCGTTCTCGATCGGGGCGCTGGGCGACGTCTCCGGCGAACCGCAGGAACCCTCGGCCACGCTGGACTGGTCGAAGACCGTCAGCGACCTGGACTCTGCCACGATCGCGGCCCTCGTCGAGGCGTTCCACACCGCGAGCTACGCCGGCCTGACCCTGCTGCAGGTGCGCCCGCTCGGCGGTTTGATCGGCGACCCGAGCGTCGGCGCAGACGGCGTGGTCGGCCATCTCGATGCGGCGTTCATCCTCTTCGCCGCGGCCATCCTGCCGCCGGGTGCCCCGGTGCCTGCGGCCTCGGAACATCATCTGCTGTTCCAGCCCCTGGACGACACCGTGCAGGCCGTGGGCGTTCCCCGGGCCATCCCGTCAATGCTCACGAGCGGTCAGGACCTGGGCCTGGCCTTTGCTCCGGCCCAGTTGCGGCGCTTGGCGGAGGTGAAAAACCGGGTCGACCCGGAGAACCTGTTTCGCAGCAACCGGCCGCTGCCGAGCACACCGCTGCCCGGCGAGACGGCGCCGGGCGGCACGGCGTCATCGGCGTTGGACTGACCGGGTTCAGGAGGCCTGTTCGGTCTCGCGGACGATCCGTTGGCCGACCACCGCCGACACTCCGTCCTGCCGCATCGAGACTCCGTACAGTGCATCCGCGATTTCCATCGTGCGCTTCTGATGGGTGATCACGATCAGCTGGCTCGTGGTGCGCAGGTCCTCGAAGATCGTCAGGAGCCGGCCCAGGTTGGCGTCGTCGAGCGCCGCCTCGACCTCGTCCATGATGTAGAACGGGCTCGGACGGGCCTTGAAGATCGCGATGAGCAGGGCCACCGCCGCCAGGGACCGTTCACCGCCGGAGAGCAGGGAGAGCCGCTCGATCTTCTTCCCGGCCGGTTTCACCGACACCTCGATTCCGGTGGTCAGCATGTTCTCGGGGTCGGTGAGTTGGATGCTGCCGCTGCCACCGGGGAACAGCACCGGGAAGACCTCGGCGAAAGCGGCCTGGGTGTCGTCGAAGGCGCTGGCGAAGATGGCGCCCATTTTGACGTCGATGTCCTCGATGATGCTCAGCAGGTCGGCCCGGGTGGTGGTGAGATCGGTGAGCTGTTCGGTGAGGAAGGAGTGCCGCTGTTCCAGCGCGGCGAACTCCTCGAGGGCGAGCGGGTTCACCCGTCCCAACCGGGCGTACTTCTTTTCCGCGGCCGCCAACCGGGCCTGCTGTTCGGCGCGGTCGTACGGTGCCGCGGGTGCTTCCCCGGCGCCGGCGTCATCGGTGGCGGGCACCGGCTGGTCCGGTCCGTACTCCCCGACGAGCACCTCCTCCACGAGGCCCAGTTCACTGGCTGCGCGTTCCAGCAGCGCCGACACCTGCAGTTTCTTCTCGTAGATGGCCAGCTCGAGCCCGTGCACGTTCTCGGTGATGGCCTGCAAGCGGGTGCGCAGTTCGCTCTCGGCCCGGCGGAGACCGCTGAGTTCGGTGTTCTGGCTGGCCCGTTCGGCCTCGGCGGCGGCCAGTTGCTGCCGCGCTTCGGCCACGGAGCGTTCCACCGACGCCAGCACAGCTGGCAGCGCATCGGCGACGGCGGATGCTGCCGCCACCTGCCGACGCCGGAGGACGGCCCGGCGGGCGGCGGCATCAGCCTCGGCCCGGTCAGCCTCGAGTTGTCTGGTCAACGAGATCACCCGGGCCTGCCCGATGCGTACGCGTTCCTTGGCGGTGTCCACCTGCAGGCGGGCCTCGATCTCGGTTTCCCTGGCACGCTCGAGCTCGGCGAAGAGAGCATCGCGCGCGCTCACGTCGAGAATGGGTCGCGGTTGGGACCGAGCCGTGTCCAGCGCGATGGTGCCGGCAGCGGCGGCGCTCTCGGCCGCGGCGACCCCGGCCGACGCGAGATCGGCGGCGGCGGACAGCCGGTCGAACTCGGCCGTCGCGGCATCGACCTGCACGGTGAGACGGTTGTGATGAGCGGTGCGGGCGGTTTCCCTGCTGCTGTGCTCCCGGAGCGCGGCTTGGGCCGCCCTGGCCTGGTCCCGCAGGGCGGCCAGCTGCCCGCGCTGTTCCTCGAGGTCACCGGAGACCTGCTCGGCCAGACCTGTCACCTCGGCCAGGCGGTTCTCGGCCGTGTCCCGTTCGGTGACGAGCTCGACCTTGCTCGGCGCGGCGCCGGACCCGCCCGTGAGACTGTGCGCCGTGAGCACGTCACCGGCGCGGGTGATGATGGCCACCGGCACGGGTGAACCGGATTCCGGCGCTGCGGAACCGAGGGCGTCCGAGGCGGCGACGGCCGCAGCGAGGTCGTCGACGATGATGGTGCCGGCGAGAAGCCCCAGCACCCCGGCGGGAGCGTCGACGACGGTGTCCGCCGCCACGGCGCCCGGCAGGCCGGCCAGATCGGGGCGGGAAGCGGGCGCGGTGCCGGGTGAATCGGTCAGCACGAACTCGACCCGGCCCAGGCGCAGGTGCTCCGCATGGCGAACGGCGGCGACACCGGCATCACGGTTGTCGGCGGCAACCGCGTCGGCGAGGGATCCGAGTGCCGCGGCGATGGCGCGCTCGAACCCCGGCTGAACACTCATCCCCTCGGCGACCAGCCCGCGGATGCCCGCCAGGTCCGCCGCGATCACAGCGGATGACCCATCCTTCTGGCCGAGGGCCAGACTGAGGGCGCCGGTGCGTGCTGCCAGCGCTTCCCGTTCACGCTCATGGCCGTGCAGCAGGTCGCGGAGCCGGTCGATCTCAGCCTCAACCCCGGTCACCTGCGCCTGGGTAAGGTCGACGACCTCCTGGAGGTCGATGTCGTCCACGCCGGCCTCGTCGTCTGTCTCGAGATCGGCCAGTTGGCCGCGGGCGGCGGCCAGGCGATCCCGCGCGGCATCGAGGGCGCCGTGCTGGCGCAGGACCTCGCCGCGGACGGCGGCCAGCCGGGACGACGCCGTGTCTGCCTCGCCGGCCAACTGGGCCACCCGGAGGTCGTGCTGTGAGACGAGCGCTGACTGCGCCGAGATCTCCTCGTCGACCGCGTCGAGGTCGCGCCGGACCGTCCCGGTAGCCGTGCGAGCCCGGGCCCAGGCCTCCTCAGACGTGGTGATGGCCGCGCGGAGCCGGTCAACCTCGGCGGAGGCATCCGCGACACGTTGCGGCGTCACGCTGGCGGGCCGCTCCCCCGGTTCGGCTTGGCTGCCCAGCAGCGCCAGGCGCTGGTTCGCGAGGGTGTAGAGCCCACGCAGGCGATCCTGGGCGGATTCCAGCCCGAAGGCGGTACGCCGGGCGACGTCGACGGCGTCGCCGACCTGCGCCTCCTCCAACCGGCGCACGCGCACCTGGTTGTGGTCGAGCTGTTCCTGCACCACGATCCGCTCGGAGTGTCGCTCACTCTCGGTCCGCCCGTGGGTATCCAGCGCTCGGCGCAGCACCACCACGTCGTCGGCGAGCAGACGCGCCCTGGCGTCGCGCACGGAGGCGGCGATCTGCTGGGCCTGCCGGGCCACCTGGGCCTGCTGGCCCAGCGGCTTGAGCTGCCGGCGGATCTCACCGGCGAGGTCGCTGAGTCTGGTGAGGTTGGCCTGCATCGCCTCGAGCTTGCGCACGGTCTTCTCTTTGCGACGCCGGTGTTTGAGTATCCCGGCGGCCTCCTCGATGAAGCCCCGTCGCTCTTCGGGGCTGGCGCGCAACACGGCGTCCAACTGGCCCTGACCGACGATCACGTGCATCTCCCGGCCCAGGCCCGAGTCGCTGAGCAGTTCCTGCACGTCGAGCAGGCGGCAGGTGCGGCCGTTGATGGCGTACTCGCTGGCCCCGTTGCGGAAGAGGGTGCGCGAGATGGTCACCTCGGCGTATTCGATGGGCAGGGCGCCGTCGCTGTTGTCGATCGACAGGGTGACCTCGGCCCGGCCGAGCGGACCCCTGGTGGATGTCCCGGCGAAGATGACGTCTTCCATCTTGCCGCCGCGGAGGGTCTTCGCGCCCTGCTCGCCCATCACCCAGGCGAGGGCGTCGACGACGTTGGACTTGCCCGACCCGTTGGGACCCACGACGCAGGTCACACCGGGCTCGAAGGCGAAGGTGGTCGGTTGGGCGAAGGATTTGAAGCCCTTGAGGGTGAGACTCTTCAGATACACCCGGTCCGTCCTTCCTCGCTTCGGCGTTGCTGCGTGCCGTGATGTCGCCGGCTGATGACCGAATAGTCACGGCTAACGGTACCCGACCGGCGCTGATTCACTGGGATCCGGGCATCCGCGTGTGTGTGGCGAACTGGGCACCCCCGGCGCCTGTTGCGGGGGCGGATGCGCGGGTACTCTGAGCGAGCATGACCGACGATGCGTTCACGATCGACGAACTCAGCATCCCCCAGCAACCATCCGGTGCCGGCTGGGCCGATTTCGCCGCCGCCGTCAAGGTGAAGAACACCGTGGAGGCTCATGCCTACGGCACCGACGAGCTCGCGTTCACCGCCGAAGAGCTCCTGCCGGCCTGGCACACCCTCGAACATGCGCCGCGCCGTCTGTTCGTGGCCAGGGAGCGGGGCGCGATCCTGGCCAGGGCCGTGTACGAGACCCTGGCCGACCCCGACTCCGATTACGCCTGGTTCACCGTGGAGGTACTGCCCGAGTTTCGTCGGCAGGGCATCGGCAGTGCGCTGGCGGCCATGTTGGAACACCTCGCTGACATCGAGAACCGGGCGAACCGGGTGGTCTACGCCGTCTCGCCCGAGCCCACCGGCTTCACCGTGTCGGGCCCGGCACCCGGCGCGGCAGGCACCGACCCCACCCAGACCGGACCGGTCCATGATGAACCCGCGCCGCTCGGCCCGCCCGTGCCCGGTCCCAACGCCGAGCGGCTGGTCGCACCGACGGGCTTCGGCTCGGTTCCGCTGAACAATCCCGAAGTGCTCTTCCTGCTGCACCGGGGGTACCGACTCGAGCAGGTGGAACGGGGCAGCCGTTTGGCCCTGCCGGTCGGACCCGGCCGGCTCATCGAGCTCGGCCGTACGGCGGCCGAGCGGGCCAGCGACGACTACACGATCGTGAGTTGGGCCGGGCGCACCCCCGAGCGCTGGCTGGAGGACTTCGCCGCGTTGTACACCCGCATGTCGACGGATGCCCCGACGGCCGGACTCGAGGAACCCGAGGACGTCTGGACCGTGCAGCGGCTGATCGATGACCAGGATGCCGGCGCCACCGGCCCCCGCACCGCCCTGGTGACGGCGGCGCTGCACCGGCCCAGCGGCCACTTGGCCGGGTTCACCGAGTTGTCGGTGCCCTCCGGTGCCGGGCGGGCGGCCAGCCAGGAAGACACCCTGGTGCTGCGGGAACATCGCGGCCACCGGCTGGGCATGCTGCTCAAGCTCGCCAACCTGCAGCAGCTGGTGCAGGCCTTCCCCCAGGTGCCGGCGGTGACCACGTTCAATGCCGAAGAGAATCGGTACATGCTCGACGTGAACGAGGCGCTGGGCTTCGTGCCGATCGGTTACGAGGGTGCCTGGCGCAAGATCACCGCAACCGCTGACAGCGGGGACAGTAGTGTGACGACCGGTTCATGAACTTGGTGCGCACCAGCTCGGTGCCGCAGCGCGGGCAGGGCCGGCCGTGCTGGCCGTAGGCGTTCAGGCTGTGCGAGAAGTAGCCGGACTGCCCGTTGACGTTCACGTATTGCGCATCGAAGCTGGTGCCGCCCTCGGCGAGTGCGCGCAGCAGGATCGCCCGCACCGCGGCGAGGAGTCGCCGGGCGGTGGGCGTCGACAGCGACGCGGCGGGCTGGTCGAAATGCACCCTGGCGTCGTACAGGGCCTCGTCGGCATAGATGTTGCCGATGCCGCTGACCGTCTGCTGGTCCAGTAGCACCCGTTTGATGCCGGACCGGGTACGGGCCAGCGCCCGGTAGAACTCCGGGGGCGAGAAGAAGGGGTCCAGCGGGTCCCGGCCGATGTGGGCCACCTGGCTGGGGATCAACGCCGCCGAGGCGGGAACTGCCGGCGCGGCCGGCCCGCCGGGCGCCATGCCGGGGCCGGCGTATCCGGCGGGTCTGCCGTCATCCGTGGGCTGGAGGGTGTCGACGGCCATGCTGCCGAAGATGCGCTGGTCGACGAAGTGCAACGCCAGTTCACCGTGCACCGGGTGGTGCAGCATCAGCCGGATGCGCAGCAGCTTCTCCGGGGCTTCGCCGGGTGTGCGCAGCAGAACCTGGCCGCTCATGCCCAGGTGGGCAACGAGGGCGCGGGGCGCTGCGCCACCGGCGTCGAGGGGGAACCAGAGGAACTTGCCGCGGCGAACCGCGCCCTCGATGCGCGCACCGGTCATCAGCGCTTCGAAGTCGCCCAGGGCCCGGTCGTGCCGGCGCAGGGATCGTTCGTCGAAGACCTCGACCCCGGTGACCGTGGCCCCTGATACCGCCGGCTCGAGTCCGGCACGGACGACCTCGACCTCGGGGAGTTCAGGCATCGTTCAGCTCATCGACTCAGCGCCGGGAGCGCAAGCTGGTCCAGGCCTGAAGGGCCGCGGACATCTCGGCGTGCTTCTTGCTGGTGCCCTCACCCGTCGCGGTGACGCTGGTGCCCACGGTGACGGTGGCGATGAAGACCTTCGAGTGGTCTGGACCGCTTTCCGCGACCGAGTACACCGGGACACCGGCTCCGAGTCGGGCGGCGGCCTCCTGCAGGCTGGTCTTGGGGTCCATGGAGATGCCGAAGTGTCCAGGGTCGGTCAACAGCGGCTGGAGCAGGCGCAGGACGAATTCGGTCGCGGCGTCCATCCCGGAGTCCAGGAAGACCGCGCCGATCACGGCTTCGACGGTGTCGGCCAGGATCGAGGACTTGTCCCGACCGTTGGTGAGGGTCTCCCCTTTTCCCAGGCGCACAAAAGCGCCCAGGCCGATCCCGCGGGCGATCTCGGCCAGGGCAGCACTGGACACCAGGCTGGCCCGGCGCTTGGCCAGGTCACCCTCTGGGAGCAGCGGGTACTCGCGGTACAACATCACGGTGACCGCTTGGCCCAGGATCGAGTCGCCCAGAAACTCCAGGCGCTCGTTGGTGGGCAGGCCACCGTTCTCGTACGCGAAAGAGCGGTGCGTCAATGCGAGTTCGAGCAGGCCCTCGTCGATCCGCAGACCGAGGACCTCCTGCAGTGCCGTGATCGACCCTGCAGGCGCACCCTTCGCCGACTTGCCCCGGACAGCAGAAACTCCTGCAGCAGTCGTGCCTGCAGGAGTAGCGGCTGTGCGGCGCCCGGCGTCAGAACCTGACACGCGTGTGCACCACCCTCTGACTAGACGTCAGCGACCTTGCGGCCCTTGTACTCCATGAAGAGTGCGGTGCCGGCGGCGTCGGTGACAACCTTCGCGCGGTGCGGGAGGCTGTAGACGACCTTGCCGTTTTCCATGGTCTTCACCAGGGTGGGGGCTTCGGCCTTCCAGCAGGAACGGCGTGAGCGGGTGTTGGAGCGTGATTGCTTGCGCTTCGGGACTGCCATGACTACTTCTCTTCTCTATCCGGTACAGCATGGATGTCTTCATCCGTGCTGATGCTTTCGGAAGCTTGGAATTCCAATAGTGCGGACCAGCGGGGATCCTGCACGTCACTCGGTTCAAGTTCAGGGGAAGTGGCACGCCGTTCCCCGGTCTCTGGGTCGAGACCTGGGCAATCCCGCCGGCAAACCGGCTGGAACGGCAGTGACAACACCACTGCATCCCTGATTAGTGGTTCAAGATCCACGTGGTCATCTTGAACCGCACACTCATAAGCTTCGTCTACATCGTAGGCGAAAAGCTCCACAAAATGAACTCGGACAGGCAATTCGATGTCAATCAGGCATCTTCCGCACTCTCCGGCGGCTTTTCCGGTCACATCCGCGGTCACCAGAATGCCCTCGTGGATGCACTCCAGGCGCAGATCGGCCTCGAGGGTGGAGCCTGCTTTCACAGCAACGAGCGCTTCTCCGAGGTCGTGGGGAACGACGATGTCGATGTTGCGCTCATACATCGTTCCCGGGCGGTTGATGACGTCGCGGACGTCAACCTTGTACGGGGTCTTCTTGAACTTGTTCACAAGGGAAAATTCTACGCGCCCGCCGGGGTGCGATCGTTCCCGGGGCTCGCCGGCGCCTCGGCGGCCTCCCTGGCCAGGCCCATCCGTCGCAGGATCGGCGAGCTCAGCGAACGTGGTGCCAGCACCGCCCGCAGCCGTGACGGCACGGAGGAACCGCTCTGCAGGGCCCGCACGACGACGTCGAGGTCGGGCAGCAGCACGGCGGCGCCGGCGGTCTCCGGGGCCGGGCTTCGGGCATAGCGGGCGCGTTCGGTGGCAAGGAGAAGTCGGTCGAGCGCGTCACGCACCTCCGGCGTGTCGCCCACACCGCGGCGCGCCCCGATATCGGCCGACAGTTCCCGGGCCGTCGCCGTGTCGAACGCGGGCACGCCGTGGTCGACAGCGGTGTCAGCCAGTTCCTGCCAGGCCAGGGATGCGTCCGCCCGGCCGTCCGCCAGCTGCGCCCGTCGCCGTCGCCGCCGCACCAGCCGCCACACCCCTGGAATCAGCAGCACCAGCACAACGCCCAGCGCAATGAGGCTGATGCGGCCCAGCACACTGACCGCGTCTTCTTCGGCGGGCACCCCTGACCCGACGGCGTCGGGCGTCAGGCCATCGGCGGGGTTGGTCTGCGGAGCGGCCGACGGTGCGGCTCCCCCGGCGGGTAGGCCCGGCACCACGGAGCTCTCCGGCAGCGCATAGTCCGGCACGGTGCCGCGACCCGGTGTCGGTTCGAAGGGCACCCAGCCCACCCCGACGAAGTACAGTTCGGGCCAGGCGTGCAGGTCGTGCGAATCCACGTCGTACCGGTTGAGCCCGCCGATCACCGTGGTGGTGCGGGTACCGGGCAGGTAGCCCAGTGTGATCCGTGACGGGATGTCCAGGCTGCGCGCCATCATGGCCATGGCGGAGGAGAAATGCACGCAGTACCCGCGTTTGGCCTCGAGGAACGTGCCGATGACGTCCGCCCCGCCGCCGTCGTAGTCATCCTCGACCGGGGCTTCGGTGTCGTAGGTGAAGTCGCTTCCCCGCAGGTAGTCCTGCAGGGCGACGGCAGCGTCGTAGTTGGACTCCGTGCCGGCCGTCACGGCGCGGGCGGTCTCCTCGATGATCGCCGGGGTGTTTTCCGGCAGTTCCCGGCTCGGCTCGATGCCGCTGGGATACCGGCCGACGGCCTGGCGCAGTTGTTCCCGCGTCGGCTGTAGCTCGAGGGACGTCACGGTATAGCGCTGACTGGCGGTGGTGCTGTTCCGGCTGGTGATCGACCGGGTGCCGTTGTTCCAGAACCAGTCCCCGGACACCCCGGCCACGCTCGTGGCCGGAACGGGCACCGGCAACATGTCCGATCGCACACCGTCGATGCCGACGTACGTCGTGGCGTTGGTCCTCGCCACGTCAGCGGACAAGCCCGGGGGTTCGTCGATCGCATCCACCGTCTTGTCCGGATCGACCGGAACGACTCGTGGCAGCCACGTCGTGCCTCGGATGTCGTCGAGGGTGAGGAGGGCGAAATACGGCTGATCGGACGCCGTCGTGCGGTAGTGCAGCGCCGGCCCGGGCGCGGGCCGCCGCAGGTCCTCGCCGAGGTCGATCATGGGAGTGATTCCCGAACCGAACAGTGCGCCGTTGGTGCGCCCGCCGGTCCCGGTGCCGGCATAGAGCGGCACGCTGGCACTGACGACGAGGGCCGCGACGATGCCGAGGGCGGCGATTGAGACGGCGCCGCGCAGCGCCGTTGCCGCCCCCTGACTCCCCGGACCGACCGGAGTGCCCCGTTCGGTGGCCGGCGCCGGCCGCAGGCGCACCTCGACGCGCAACAGCACCAGGTAGGCAACCGCCGTGGCGACCAGCACCGTCCATCCGGCACCGTCGGGGACCACGAAACCCGGCGTCAGGATGGGCACCAGAACCGGTATCCCCGCCAGCGCCGGCCACCGCAGCCCGATCGCGAGGGTGTCCATCACTATGGCCAGAAGCCCGACGCCCACGGCCAGTAGGAACAGGATGCCGCCCTGCACCTCGGCGGGAGTGTCCTGCGTCTGGATGGACAGGATGCCGGACCGGGCCTGGTCGACAAACCCGGTCACGGTGTCACCGGTGGGGATGACCCAGAACAGCCCGGTTCCGGCACCGAAGAAGAGAGTGAGCACGATCACCAGCACGCCGGCCGACAGGAACGGCACGAGCGCCACCGGGACCCGCGCACGCCGGAACCCGGCGGCGGCGGCGAGAACGACCGCGGCGACGACCAGAAGCACCCACCACCAGGCCGACCCGGCCAGGAGCGGACCCAGCGCCGTGCAGCCGGCCAGCAGGAGGACGAGCAGCATCACCGACATCGGCCAGCGCACCACCGCTGGGCGGCGTGGTTTCCGGCGTGACCCGGCGGCGGATGCCCCGGCGGGGCCGGCGGTGCGTGGCGGCTGGGTCCGCACCGGGGTACTAGTGCTGGCCACCACGATCACCCCCGTCCTGGCCTGCGTTCAGCCACACCGCATCCACCGGTGTGAGGGCGGTCATGGGCACACACTGCCATCCAGCCTCGCCGAGGTGATCGACCGCCGCCGGAGCCATGGTGTCGAAAACGAACGCGACAGCCGGCTGGCACAGGGCCCGCAGGCTGACGATGTCGATGGTGTCGTCGGCAGGCGTGTCGACGAGCACCGCGAAGGTGGGAATCTGCCCTCCGCTGACGTGACGATTGCCGGACTCGCCTCTGCCTGCCTGACGCGTCACATGGTCGCGTTGGACGACTCGGGCCAGGGCGTCCAGAAGAGCCCGTGACCCGTCAGGGCCGGTGAACGAGATCGGCTCATCGCCGCGCAGCCCGCCGCGCCTGCCCGCGTCGGGGTCGCCGCCCGGACCCGGCTTCCCAGGTTGGGACCGACCCACGGTCAACGGTGCGTGCACCAGCTGGGTCGGACCGAGTTCGATGACCTCGACGCGAAAACCGGCCTCGAGAAGGTGCACGGCAATCGACGCGGCGACCTCGACGGCGCGCTCGAACTCGACGCTGTGCACACCGTGCCCTCGCGTCGAAGCGCCGTCGGCCCGGCCGGTGCCACTGCCCGTCGTATCCAGCAGCACCCTGGCCTCCGGGTGGCTGCGTTGTTCCTCCTGGCGCACCATGATCTCACCGTGCCGGGCGGTGGCCGGCCAGTTGACTCGGCGCAGCGAATCGCCGGGCCGGTATTCCCGGGCGATGAGCTCGTCGGAATCGTTGTTGAGGTGCCGCAGACGCTCGTGCCGGGAACCTTCCCCCCGGGTGATCGACACGCCGCTGCCCGGCAGCGCGGTGACCCTGGGTGTCACGGTGAGGTCGTGCGGGGAGCCCACCGGCCACTCGCCGTAGGCGAGACCGAACGGGTCGACCCGGCCCAGCCGCACCGGGCCGATCGGATAACTGCCGCGTCGCACCGGTCGCACCGGGTAGCTCACCACCGCCGTGTCGGTCGTTGTTGGACGACCGGGTCTAGCCGCTCCGAGTGCGCGCAGAAGTTGACCGGCCGGCACGTCGATTCCGCCGGCGGCCGTGTCACGCCAGCGCAGGCCCGAGACGGACCCGGCGCCGAGATTACGGATCTGCAGCGTCACGGTGGCCGCCAGGCCCGCTGGCACGCTCGCGGGCCGGAACGTGCGGGTGACGGCCACACGCACCGGATGCACCAGCACGTAGCCCAGCGCCACCACCGGAACGAGCAGCAGAAGTGCGGCCACGAAGAGCAGGTCCTGCAGGTCGTAGCGCCAGGCGGTGATGAACATCACCGCCCCGGTGCCCAGGAACAGTCCGCCGCGGAGGGTGGGCCGGACGAAGCGACGGGTGCGGGGCGGGGGCGGGCTGAAGACGGTCTCGGTCGCGGTGCCGGCCCTCCGGCCGCCGCCGCCCTGCTCCACAGTTGTTTGCGTCATGGTCGCCTGCCGCCGTCGTTCCACCAGCTAGAGCCGGCCCGGTGAACCCGTCGGTACCGGAGTCGACGCGAGAATCCGCCGCACCGTCTCCTCGATGAGCAGGGCACTGTCCTGAGACCGGTGTCCCAACGCCCGTGTGGTCGGCACCAGCCGGTGGCCCAGCACCGCAACGGCCAGGGTGTCGATGTCGTCCGGGAGCACATACTCCCGGCCGTGCAGGGCGGCCTGGGCCTTGGCCGCGCGAATCAGCTGCAGCGTCGCCCGCGGGCTCGCCCCCAGCCGCAGGTCGCGGTCGTCCCGTGTCGCGCGCACCACGGCCACGGCGTACTCCTTGACGGCTCCGGAGGCGTACACGCCCCGGGCGGCGGTCATCATGCCGCGCAGTTGGTCGACGGTCACCACGGCGTCGATCTGGGCGAGCGGGCTACTGAGGTCGCGGGAGTCCAGCATCGCCAGCTCGGACGCCGAGTCCGGATAGCCCATCGAGATCCGCGCCATGAACCGGTCCCGTTGGGCTTCCGGCAGGGCGTAGGTGCCTTCCATCTCGATCGGGTTCTGGGTGGCCACGACGGTGAACGGGCGCTCCAGCCGGTAGCTGTGGCCGTCGACGGTGACCTGACGCTCCTCCATGCACTCCAGCAGCGCTGACTGCGTCTTGGGACTGGCCCGGTTGATCTCGTCGCCGATCACGATGTTGGCGAAGATCGGCCCCGGCTTGAACTCGAACCGGCGGTCGACCTGGTTGTAGACCGAAACGCCGGTCACGTCCGAGGGCAGCAGGTCGGGGGTGAATTGGATACGACTGACGCTGGAGTCCACGGACTTGGCCAGGGCTTTGGCGAGCATGGTCTTGCCGACGCCCGGAACGTCCTCGATGAGAAGGTGGCCTTCCGCCAGCAGCACGGTCAGCGCGATCTGCACCGCGGAGTGTTTGCCGTCGATGACGGACTCGACGTTGCGCATGATCGCCTGTGCGGCCCTCTGCACGTCGTCGAGCGAGACGGTGACGTCAGCATCCACCAGCACGGGTTCATCATCCACGCCGGTCTGACGAACTGACGTGGCTCCGGCCGAGGCCGGGCCGGTGACCAGCCTCCCCGGAAAGGCGTTCATGCGATCGGTCGATTCAGGAAGGCGGCCACCGCCGGCGGCACGTACGGTGCGATGTCCCCGCCCAGGGCGGCGACCTGCCGGACGAGTGAGCTGGAAACGTGGGCGTGTGCGGGGTCGGGAAGCATGAAAACGGTCTCGACCGCCGCCAGGTTGCGGTTGACGATCGCCATCGGGGTTTCGTATGCCACATCGATCTGTGACCGGATGCCCTTGACGAGCACGCTGGCCCCCACATCGATGCAGTAGTCGACAAGGAGCCCGACGCTCCAGGAGCTCACGACGATGTTCGTCGGCAGCCCACCCTCGGCGATGGACCGCTCGATCAGCGAGACCCGCTGGGTGATGGGCAGCAGAGCCGACTTGGACGGGTTGTGCACCACGAGAACGTGGAGCTCGTCGAACAGGCCGGCCGCTCGTTGGATCACGTCCAGATGCCCCAACGTGACGGGGTCGAAGGAACCAGGTACAACGGCGATCCTGCGCATACGGTTCACCCTAGCGCCAGCCTGCGGCGCCCGCTGCCCGGGCGGACGGAATCCCCGGACGTCCGGTCTTTTGACAGGAACCGCGGCCTGACCGGCCTCAGCCCTTGGAGAGCGCGGCGCGTTCGGCGTCGTCCAGACGGCGCCGGACGGCGGCACGCAGAGCCGGGATGGTGCGGATCTCGGGGTCACCGCCGATGAGCTCTCTGGCCGCGGTTCGGGCATCCGAGATGATGTCGCCGTCCGTGGCCACCCGGAGCAGGCGCAACGACGACTGACCTCCGGACTGGAACCGGCCGAGCACGTCGCCCTCCTGCCGCTGCTCGAGGTCAACCTGGGCCAGCTCGAATCCGTCGAGGGTTTTGGCGACGGCTTCGATGCGTTCCCGGGCCGGAGTGCCGATCGGTGCGGTGGTCACGAGCAGGCAGAGGCCCGGCACCCCGCCACGGCCGACGCGGCCGCGCAGCTGATGGAGCTGTGAGACACCGAAGCGGTCCGCGTCCATGACCACCATGGCCGACGCGTTGGGCACGTCGACGCCCACCTCGATCACGGTGGTGGCGACGAGGACCTTGATCTCCCCGGCCGCGAACGCCTGCATCGTGGCGTCCTTCTCATCGGCGCTCATGGCCCCGTGCAACGGTTCGATGCGCGCGGAGGCGAGGAGCGGATGCCGGCGGAGATCGGCGAGGAGTTCCTCGACGGTGGTCATCGGGGTGGCGTCGAAGTTGATCTCCTCCCCCTGTTCGAGTTTCTTCGGCGTGATCGCCGGGCACACCACGAAGCATTGCCGGCCCAGCGCCAGCTCTTCCGACAAACGCTGCCAGACCCGCATCACCCAGGCCGGTTTCTCATCCAGCGGCACCACAAAACTCTCGATGCCCGGGCGCCCGGCGGGCAGCATCGCGATGGTGCTCACATCGAGGTCACCGAACACCGTCATCGCGATGGTGCGGGGAATGGGGGTGGCCGTGAGCACCAGCACGTGCGGCGGCAGTTCGGCCTTGAGCCGAAGGGCCTCCCTCTGGTCGACTCCGAACCGGTGCTGCTCGTCGATGACGACGAGGCCCAGGTCGAAGAACTGCACAGTGTCGCTGAGCAGCGCGTGCGTGCCGATGACGATGCGCGCCTGCCCGGACACTGTTCGCAGCAGTGCCTTGCGCCGGGCGGCGACGGGCAGCTGTCCGGTGAGCAAGGTCGGCATCAGCTCGGCCGCGAGATCGGGGCCGAGGATCTTGGCTATCGAGCGCAGGTGCTGCCCGGCGAGCACCTCGGTGGGGGCCAGGAGCGCCGACTGGCCGCCGGAGTCCGCCACCGCCAGCATGGCGCGCAGCGCGACGACGGTCTTACCCGACCCGACCTCACCCTGCACAAGCCGGTTCATCGGAGCGGTGAGGCTCATGTCACGTTGGATCTCGGCCCCGGTGACTTCCTGGTCGACGGTGAGGGCGAACGGCAGCATCGCGTCGAAACGTTCGAGGTAGCCGCCCGGAACCGGCAGCCGGGCCTTCGTGCGGCGTGCCCGGTGTTCGGTGTGCTGCTGCACGAGGACACACTGCAGGACAAACGCCTCGGTGAAGCGCAACGTCTCCCTGGCCGCGGTCCATTCGGCGTCGGTGACCGGGCGGTGGATGAGGGCGAGGGCGTCGCGGTGCTCGAGCAGGGAACGCTCCAACCGCATCTGCTCGGGGATGGGGTCGTCGACCGGGCCGAGCTGTGTGAGCACGTCCCCGATGATCTTGGCGATCTGCCAGCTTGTCATGGCCGCGGTGGCCGGGTAGATGGGAATGGGCCGGTCGGACCAGAGGCGCGCCTCCGCCGCATCCGCCGGGGAGATCGTTGCATCCATCGGATCGTCACTGCCGGGCACGATCTGGTAATCGGGATGGGCAAGCTGGCGGGCCTTGTTGAAGACCGTGACCTTACCGGAGAACATCCCGCGCATTCCGGGGCGCAGGGTCTTGATCAGCCACGGCTGGTTGAAGAACGTGAGGCTGAGGATCCCGTGACCGTCAGAGATGACGACCTTCGTGCGGTGCAACGCTTTCTTGCCCGGCTGCGCACGGCCGTAATCCTGAACACTCACCGACATCACCTCGGCCAGCACGGTGACGGACTCGTCCAGGGGCAACTCGGCCAACGTGGTGAGCTCGCCGCGCCGGGCGTAGCGGCGCGGGTAATGGCTGAGCAGATCGCCCACCGTGGCCATGCCGAAAGCCTTGGCCAGCACGGTGGCGGGGCCCGCGGCCAGGACGACGCGCAGCGGGGAGTCCAGGGTCAACGGGGTCGGGTCGTCGAAAGGGTCGTGCGGGGTGGCGGCGGCATCCGAACCGGTCATACTTCGATGCTAAACGCCACCACCGACAGCGGGTGCGCGCGGAGGCTAGGCTCGAAGCAAATGACGCGAATTGTCGCCGGGTTCGCCGGCTCCCTCACCCTCACCGTGCCCGCCAAGGGCACCAGACCCACCAGCGACCAGGTCCGCGAGGCGATGTTCTCCGCGCTCGACGCGCGTGATGCCGTGCACGGATACCGGGTGCTCGACCTGTACGCCGGCTCTGGGGCGCTCGGACTCGAGGCCGCGAGCCGGGGTGCGCGCGTGGTCACGCTGGTCGAGAACGGATTCGCTGCCAGCCAGGCGTGCCGCAAGAACGCCGCCGCCGTGCAGAAGGCTGCGCCCAAAGGCGCCGAGCTCGCCATCTCGGTGTCGAGCCAGGCCGTCGCGTCGTTTCTGGCCGGCACCCCGGACGGCTTCGACCTGGTCTTCCTCGACCCGCCGTACGACCTCGCCGACACCGAGCTGACCGCGAACCTCGCCGCTCTCACACCGCTGCTCGATCGCGACGCCCTCGTGGTGGTGGAGCGCTCGTCGCGGTCCCCCGAACCGGTCTGGGGCCCCGGCCTCGAGCTGGAACGCCGGAAGAATTACGGCGACACTACCCTCTGGTACGCCGCGGTCGCCAGCCCGTCCTAACCCGCCCGCACCGTCCGCGCCCCGCCGGGCCGACGGCCGGTGGGGCTCAGCCGACGGCGCCGTCCCAGCCCCGGTAGGGGTCCCAGCCGCCCTGCTGCCGTGGGCTGCCGTCGACCAGGACCAGCCCGGGCTCGTCGGTGACCAGGCCCAACCGCCGGAATCCGGCGGGCAGCGGCGTACCAGGTGGGAAGGTGGCCAACAGCCCGTGGTCCTCGCCGCCGCCGAGCGCGAGTTCCCGCTGGTCCCCGAGCTCGGCCGACTCGAAATCGATGCCCACGTTGCTGGCCCGGGCCAGTCGGCCGGCATCGATCGCCAGACCGTCCGACACATCCAGCATCGCCGTCGCGCCGGCCAACGCCGCAACCGGGCCCAGGTGGATCGGCGGCACCGGCGCCAGCTGCGCATCCACGAAGTGCGGGTGCCGTTTCTTGAGCGCGTCGGCGTGCACCCGGTTGGGCACGCCGTCCGAGTCGACACCGAAGCGGAACAGCAGCCCGAGGCCGATGCCGGCGTCGCCGAGCCGCCCGGCGTGCGCCACGACATCGCCCACGTGCGCGCCGGACCTGAGCACCGGGGCACGCCCCTCCAGGTCGCCGAACGCGGTGATCGAGAGGGTGAGCGCGTCGGATGCCGACAGGTCGCCGCCCACCACACCGCAGCCGGGAGCGAGCGCCTCACAGCCGTCGCGCAGCCCGTCGGCGATGCCGAGGATGACCGAAATGGGCGTGGACGGGGGTGCCGCGATCGCCACGACGAGGGCCGTCGGCCGGGCGCCCATCGCCGCCACGTCGGAGAGGTTGGTGGCGGCGGCCTTCCAGCCCAGGTCATGCGGCGTCGACCAGGCCAGGCGGAAGTCGGGCCCCTGAACCATCATGTCGCAGGTGACCACGAACCGACCGTCCGCGGCGTAGAGCACGGCAGCGTCGTCGCCCGGGCCCAGCAGTTCGGTGTCGGACTGCGGGAGCCGGGGGAAGATCTGCGCGAGCACCTCGCCTTCGGTCAGGTCCGCCAGGGTCTTCTCGGTCGACGCGGGGTTCGCCGCCGCTGCATTCGTCATACTTCAAACGGTAACCTGAATGCGATGACTCCCCCGTTCACGCACCCGCACACCGCCACCGCGCCCCGCACCGGATCCGGGCCGACCGGCGCCCGCCGCCGCATCCGCACCGCCTCGGCGGTGCTGCTCAGTATCGCCGCCGTCGGGCTTGCCGGATGCGCCGTCGCGGTACCCATGCAGCCCGCCGACGACGCGGTGAACCCCGCCTGCGCCGACGTGATCGTGCACCTGCCCACCACGGTGGCCGAGCAGCCCGAGCGGGAGACGAACGCGCAGGCCACGGGCGCCTGGGGCGACCCCTCGGCGGTGCTGCTTACCTGCGGCGTCGCCGTGCCGGGGCCCACCACGCTTCCGTGTCTGAACATCAACGGCATCGACTGGATCGAAGACGACTCCGAAGCACCCAAGTACCGGTACACGACCTACGGCCGTGAGCCCGCCACCGAGGTGTACATCGACTCCGAGCTGGTCAGCGGTTCGACCACACTGGTCGACCTGGCCGACGCGATCGCCTACGTTCCCGCCACCGCTCAATGCCTGGACGCAGCCGACGTGCCCCTGCCCACCGAGACTCCCGCCCCATAGCCACCCGCCCGTCGGGAGTCGTCGCCGCGAGAAGACACTTGAGGGCAGTCCAAGCCACCCGACACTGGCCCCAACTGCCCTCTCGGCGGGACTTCTCGCCGCGAGAAGTCACTTAGGGGCAGTCTCAGCCACCCCACACTGGCCGCAAGTGCCCTCTCGGGGGGTGGGGGGAGGTCCGGCTCCGCGAGTTGCCGCATTGTGCCCCATCGGGCGCTCTGAAGGGGCACCTTCCGGCAAGTGACGGGCAGGCGTCCACGTGACTTGCCGAAAAGTGCCCCTTCAGTGGCGCTGAAGGGGCACTTTCCGGCAAGTCACCGGGGCTGCGGGAGGGGCTGGGCGGGCTTCAGTCGGCGACGACGGTGGAGGTGCGCCGGCGACGGTGCGCCGCACGCGCCAGGGCCACCTCGATCAGCTCGTCGATCAGCTGCGGGTAGGTGTACCCGCTGGCGAGCCAGCAGCTGGGGAACATCGAGATCGGGGTGAAGCCGGGCATGGTGTTGATCTCGTTGATCACCCACCCCTCTGCGGTGAGGAAGAAGTCCACCCGGGCCAGGCCGCGGGCGTCGATGGCCTCGAATGCCCGCACCGCGATGCGTTGCATCTCGGCCAGGTCGGCGTCGGCCAGGTTCGCCGGGCAGACCAGGTCGATGCCGGCGGCGTCGAGGTACTTCGCGGCGAAGTCGTAGAAGTCACGGCCGGTGACGACCACTTCTCCGGCGACGGACGCGTGGGCGGGTTCGCCGGGGCGGCCCTGCAGCACGGCGACCTCGAGTTCCCGGCCGATCAGGCCGGTCTCGATGAGCACCTTGTCGTCTTCGGACAGGGCGACGGTCATCGCCTCGGCCAGCTGGTCGGCCGACGTGACACGGCTCACGCCCACACTGGAGCCGGCCCGGGCGGGCTTGACGAAGGCCGGCAACCCGAGTTCGTCGAGCGCGGCGTAGGCCATGCCGGGTGCCTCGGCCCAGTCATCCGCCGAGATGGTACGCCACGGTGCCACGGCCAATGCGGCCTGCTGCAGCACGGTCTTGGTGAAGTGCTTGTCCATGCCGATGGCGGAGGCGAGCACCCCGGAGCCGACGAACGGCACGTCGATCAGTTCGAGCATGCCCTGAACGGTGCCGTCTTCGCCGTAGGGTCCGTGCAGGATCGGGAAGACCAGGTCGATCGCGCCGAGGCTGCGCCGGCCGGATGCGTCGACGACGGTGAGTTCGCGGCTGGCGGCACTGTCGGGCCACAGCACGCGGGTGCCGTTGTCGACGACCTCGGGGAGGGCGGCCGCGGAGAGCGTGAACTTGGTCGGGTCGTCGTCTTCGAGTACAAAGGCGCCGTCACGGGTGATGCCGACCGGGATGACCGTGTACCGCTCGCGGTCAATTGCGGCCAGTACTCCGCCCGCTGTGGCGCAGCTGATCGAATGTTCGCTTGAACGCCCCCCAAACAGCAGCGCTACCGTGAGTTTGTCCGTCATCAATGGTCCTTTCACCCTGCGGTGCGCCGGTGTCAGTTGTGAGGTGGGGCGCGATATCCCGCGGCTTCAGCGTACCGGCCAGCACCTGGCGTACCTGTTCGACGATGGGCATGTCGACACCCTTGGCGCCGGCCAGTTCGAGGATCGGGCCGACCGAGGCGAGGCCTTCCGTGGTCTGCTGCATCTGCGCGATGACGTCGTTGTAGCTGTAGCCCTGACCCAGCAACCGGCCCGCGGTGTTGTTGCGCGACAAGGGCGACTGGCAGGTGGCGATGAGGTCGCCGAGCCCGGCGAGTCCGGCGAGGGTCTCCGGCTGGGCGCCGTACGCCACGGCGAAGTCGGTCATCTCCACGAGCCCGCGGGTGATGATCGAGGCCTTGGTGTTCTCGCCGTAACCGACACCGTCGACGATGCCGATGGCCACGGCGATGAGGTTCTTGAGTACGCCGCCGAACTCGGTGCCGATGACATCCGTGTTCACATACGAGCGGAAATACTTCGTGGTCGCCAGCAGGGCCACCGCCTGAGCGGTCTCCAGGCTCGACGACGACACGACGGCGGCGGTGGGCTGCTCCTTGGCGATCTCGAGGGCGAGGTTGGGCCCGGAGATGGCCGCGATGCGGGCAGGGTCGATCGGCAGGACCTGCTCGATGACCTCGCTCATCCGCAACCCGGATGCCCGTTCGACGCCCTTCATGAGCGACACGATGATGGCGTTGGGCGCCAGGAACGGTTCCGCCGCGATGAGGTTCTCCCGCAGCGACTGGCTCGGCACCGACACGAACACCTGCTCGGCCCCGGCCAGGGCCAGGTCGAGCCGGGTCGTGGCGCGCAGGCCAACGGGCAGGTTAATGCCCGGCAGGTAGTCGCTGTTGCGGCGGCCCTCGGTGATCTCCTTCGCCAGCTCCGGGCGCCGGGCCCAGAGCACGACGTCGGCTCCCCCGTCGGTGAGGATCTTGGCAAAGGTCGTGCCCCAGCTTCCCGCGCCGAGAACGGCTACCCGGGTACCTGGCTGAACTTTATGCTTCAAAACGGCCGGTCTCTTTCTGGTCGTGGTCAGAGGGATTCCAGCGCTTGACGGGTGCGGTCTCGTGACGCAGGTCCTCGAGCAGCGCGGTGATGGCATCCATCACCACGGCGGTCGCTTCATTCAGCGTGGCCGTGTTGAGGGTGCGCCCGCGGAACTCGGCGAGGTCGATCGGGTCACCGATCTTCACCAGGATGGTCTTGCGCGGGAACACGTGCAGCTTCTTGGAGTACCGCGGCATGATCTGCTGGGTGCCCCAGTGCGCCGCGGGCACGATGGGTATGCCCTGCTCGAGGGCAATGCGCACCGCGCCGGTCTTGCCGCGCATGGGCCACAGTTCGGGGTCGCGGGTGAGCGACCCTTCCGGGTACACCACCACCATCTGACCGCGTTCCACGAGGGTGCGGGCGGCCTTGACGGGCTCGCTGCCGCGCACCGAGCCGCCGCGCTGAACGGGAATCTGCCCGGACTTGTGCAGCAGCCAGCCGGCCACGGGCAGCTTGAACAGCGACGCCTTGGCCAGGAACCGCGGCAGGCGGCCGAGCTTCCAGCTCACCATCCCCATCACGATCGGGTCGATCTCGCTGTAATGGTTGGGCGCGAACACGAACGCGCCCTGCCGCGGGAACTTGTGACCGTCGCTGATGCGGTACCGGGCGACCACGTTCATCGCCGGTACCACCAGCGCCGCCAACAGCCAGAAGATCGACGGGGTGCTCTTCTCGGAGCGCACCTTGCCGGTCTTCACCGGAGACGACGACGTGGGTTCGGGCTGGCTGGATTCGGGTGATGAGGATTCTGGCACAGTGCCATTATCCTGCGAGATCGAAGTCAGCCCCCAACAGACGCAGCTTGGTGATGAAGTTCTCGTACCCGCGGCTGATGATTCCCACGTTGCTCACGGTGGAGGTGCCCTCGGCCGTGAGAGCCGCGATGAGGTGGCTGAAGCCACCGCGCAGGTCGGGAACCTCGATGTCGGCGCCGACGAGCTTGGTGGGCCCGGCGATGACGGCGGAGTGGTTGAAGTTGCGCTGGCCGAACCGGCACGGGTGCCCGCCGAGGCATTCGCGGTGGATCTGGATGGTGGCGCCCATCTCGACCAGGGCGTCGACGAAGCCGAAGCGCTGCTCGTAGACGGTCTCGTGCACGATCGACACGCCGTGGGCGTGGGTGAGCGCGATCACGAGCGGCTGCTGCCAGTCGGTCATGAAGCCGGGGTGAACATCCGTCTCGATGATGACGGGCTTGAGGTCGCCGCCGGGGTGGTAGAAGCGGATGCCGTCGTCGTGGATGTCGAAGGCGCCGCCGACCTTGCGGAAGACGTTGAGGAAGGTGAGCATCTCGGCCTGCTTGGCGCCGCCGACGAAGATGTCGCCGTCGGTGGCCAGCGCCGCCGCGGCCCAGCTGGCGGCCTCGTTGCGGTCGAACAGGGCGCGGTGCTGGTAGCCCGAGAGGCTCTCGACACCCTCGATGCGGATGACCCGGTCGGTGTCGACCGTGATGATCGCGCCCATCTTCTGCAAGATGTTGATCAGGTCCATGATCTCGGGCTCGATGGCCGCGTTCTTCAGCTCGGTGATGCCCTCGGCGCGCACGGCGGTGAGCAGCACCTGCTCGGTGGCGCCGACGCTCGGGTACGGCAGCTCCACCTTGGTGCCCTTGAGGCCGTTCGGCGCGGACATGCGGATGCCGCTGTCCTGCTTTTCGACGATCGCACCGAACTGGCGCAGCACCTCGAGGTGGTAGTCGATCGGACGGTCGCCGATGCGGCAGCCGCCGAGGTCGGGGATGAAGGCTTCGCCGAGGCGGTGCAGCAGCGGGCCGCAAAACAGGATCGGGATCCGCGAGGAGCCGGCGTGCGCGTCGATATCGGCGTAGTGCGCGCTCTCGACGTCGACGGGGTCCAGCAGCAGGCTGCCCGGCTCGTCACCCTCGGAGACCTTCACGCCGTGCGCCTCCAGCAGGCCGCGCACGATGCGTACGTCGCTGATGTTGGGCACATCACGCAGAATGCTCGGGGTCTCACCCAGCAGGGCAGCCACCATGGCCTTGGTGACCAGGTTCTTCGCGCCCTTGACCTCGATGCGGCCGATGAGGGGACGTCCACCGCGGATGGTGATCTTGTCGCCCATCAGGCCCACGTTCGCTCCGTGACTCTGTGCGTTGCCGCGCTGCGCGTTGTCGCGCGGTGCTGTTTCGGACGCACGGTCTGCTTCGCGGACCTGCTCGTTTTCGCCGACGATGATCAAGAATTTACCTGCCTTGCGGGGAGAGTTCGGGGGCGCCAGGGCTCCCTATGGGATTCGAATTCTGCGATTCGCGCTTCGTCGCGCAAGGTGAGGCCGATGTCGTCAAGCCCTTCCAACAGTCGCCACCTAGTGTATTCGTCGACCTCGAATGGAACTGTGAGCTCGCCGACTGTGGCAGTACAGGCAACCAGATCCACGGTCAGTTCTATTCCGGGTTGGTCGTCCAAGATTCCCCAGAGGGTCTCCGCGTCGGCCTCGCTAATCTGCCCGGCGAGCAGACCCTGCTTGCCGGAGTTGCCCCGGAAAATGTCTCCGAACCGGGGGCTGAGCACCACGTCGAAACCGAAGTCGCGCAGCGCCCAGACGGCGTGTTCGCGGGAAGAACCGGTGCCGAAGTCGGCACCGACGACGAGGACCTTGGGGTTCTGGTAGGCCGTCTGGTTGAGAATGAACTCAGGATCCTGCCGCCAGCCGTAGAACAGCGCGTCTTCGAATCCGGTCTTGGTGACCCGCTTGAGGAACACCGCGGGGATGATCTGGTCGGTGTCCACGTTGGAACGGCGCATCGGAACGGCAACGCCCGTGACGGTGGTGAATTTCTGCATCTCTGACGCTCCTACAGCTTGACGGGGACGAGGTCGGCGGGGACGGTTCCGTCTTGCACCAGGTCCCAGGGGCTCGACAGGGTGCCGCGGATGGCGGTGGCCGCGGCCACCAGCGGGGAGACCAGGTGAGTGCGACCGCCCTTGCCCTGCCGGCCCTCGAAGTTGCGGTTGCTGGTGGAGGCGCAGCGCTCCCCCGGGGCCAACTGGTCGGGGTTCATGCCGAGGCACATGGAGCAGCCGGCGAAGCGCCATTCGGCGCCGAAGGCGAGGAAGATCTTGTCGAGGCCTTCGGCTTCGGCTTCGATGCGCACGCGGGCGGACCCGGGGACCACGAGCATCCGCACGCCGTCGGCGATGGACTTGCCCTTGATGATCTCGGCGGCGGCGCGCAGATCTTCGACGCGACTGTTGGTGCAGGAGCCCAGGAACACGGTGTCGACGTGGATGTCCTTCATGGCGGTGCCGGCGGCCAGGTCCATGTACTCGAGGGCACGCTCGGCGGCGCTGCGCTCGTTGGCGTCGTCGATCAGGGCCGGGTTGGGCACTGTGTCGCTGAGGGAGACGCCCTGGCCGGGGTTGGTGCCCCAGGTGACGAACGGTTCCAGGGTGTCGGCGTCGAGGATGACCTCGGCGTCGAAGGTGGCGCCCTCGTCGGTGGCCAGGGTGTCCCAGTACTCGACCGCGGCATCCCAGTCGTCGCCGGCGGGGGCGTGGGCGCGGCCCTTGAGGTAGGCGTAGGTGGTGGCATCCGGGGCGACCATGCCGGCGCGGGCGCCGGCCTCGATCGACATGTTGCAGATGGTCATGCGGCCCTCCATGGAGAGGGCGCGGATGGCGCTGCCGCGGTATTCGAGCACGTAGCCCTGGCCGCCGCCGGTGCCGATCTTCGCGATCACGGCGAGGATGATGTCCTTGGCGGTGACGCCGGGGCGCAGGGTGCCGTCCACGGTGATCGCCATGGTTTTGAAGGGCTTGAGCGGCAGCGTCTGGGTGGCCATGACGTGCTCGACCTCGCTGGTGCCGATGCCCAGCGCCATGGCGCCGAAGGCTCCGTGGGTGGAGGTGTGTGAGTCGCCGCAGACGACGGTGATGCCCGGCTGGGTGAGGCCGAGCTGCGGGCCGACGACGTGCACGATGCCCTGTTCGATGTCGCCGAGCGAGTGCAGGCGGATGCCGAACTCGGCGCAGTTCTTGCGGAGAGTCTCGATCTGGGTGCGGCTGGTGAGATCGGCGATGGGCCGGTCGATCGCCAGGGTCGGCGTGTTGTGGTCTTCGGTCGCGATCGTGAGATCGGGCCGGCGTACCGGGCGGCCCGCCAGGCGGAGTCCGTCGAAGGCCTGCGGGCTGGTGACCTCGTGCACGAGGTGCAGGTCGATGTAGATGAGGTCGGGGGTGCCGTCCTCACCCTTCGCCACCAGGTGCTTGTCCCAGACCTTCTCGGCCAGGGTACGCGGACGGGTGTGCGCACTGGTGGATTCAGTGCTTACTGCATCAGTCATGTTCGTGAGTCTTCCTCGGGAAATGGTGGTGAGCCAACGACGAACTCCGCGACGAGTGAGGCCTCAGATACGGGACTCGTCGCGGCATAGAAGAAGAAGTCGACTAAACAGCACACCTCAGGCTAACACTGCGGCCGCATTCCGTCAGGCGCGGCACTCCCAATCCTCCCGCGCGGCGTTCCCCGCTGCCGCGGCATCCGCAGACCGTCTCACCGGGTCTCGACAAGCTCGACCAGCGGATGGGCGCGACCTGCGAGACCGCGCCGATCCGCACCCGCGGAACCCTCCCCCTCGCCGGTCGAGCTTGCCGAGACCCCGCGACGTGCGCGTGTGCCACTACCGCGGCATCGCAGACCGTCTCACCGGGTCTCGACAAGCTCGACCAGCGGATGGGCGCGACCCCGATACAAAGCCGAGCCGTGCCCGCGGAACATTCCCCCTCACCGGGCGAGCTCGTCGAGCGGATGGGCGCGACCCAAAGACAAGCCGCGCCGCGCCCGCGGAACCCGCCCGATCGCTGGTCGAGCTTGTCGAGACCCCGCGACGTGCGCGTGTGCCACTACCGCGGCATCGCAGGCCGTCTCACCGGGTCTCGACAAGCTCGACCAGCGGGTGGGCGCGACCCCGATACAAAGCCGAGCCGCGCCCGCGGAACCGTCCGCCTCGCTGGTCGAGCTTGTCGAGCGGATGGGCGCGACCCAAAGACAAACCGCGCCGCGCCCGCGGAACCCGCCCGATCGCTGGTCGAGCTTGTCGAGCGGATGGGTGCGACCCAAAGACAAACCGCGCCGCGCCCGCGGAACCCGCCCGATCGCTGGTCGAGCTTGTCGAGACCCCGCGACGTGCGCGTGTGTCACTACCGCTGCATCCGCGGGCCGTTTACCGACGGATAGTTAGACGAGCGTCGATTCGACGACGACGACGGTGACGTTGTCCCGGCCGCCCTTGGCCAGTGCGGCTGCGACGAGTTCGTCCGCCAGCGCGCCCAGGTCGCGCTCGCCTCGGCCGGCCAGCACGGCCGCCATCTCACGCACGGAGAGCTCCTTGGTAAGACCGTCGGAGCAGATCAAGAAGGTGTGGGTGCCCGTGGCCGGCTGGAGCCAGACATCCGCGTCGACGAACTCGTCAGCGCCGATGGCCCGGGTGATGACGTTGCTCACCGGGTGCTTCTCGGCATCCGACGCCTTGATCAGGCCGGCCTCCACCATTTCCTGCACGGCGGAGTGATCGACGCTGAGCTGGCTGAGGTCCCGGCCGTCCCAGGTGTAGATGCGCGAATCACCCACGTTGAAGGCCATCCAGTGGAAGCCGATGCCGTCTCCGGCGTCGACGATCGCAACACCGGCAAGGGTGGTGCCGGACATCGCGGTGCCGAAATCCTCGTCGGAGCTGAGGAGCCGCACCGCGTCGTTCGAGGAGTGGATAGCGTCGAGGATCCGCTCCGGAGTGGAGGGGACGTTCTCTTCGATGTGATCGGTGAAAACGCGGATGACGGTCTGGCTGGCCGCGTCACCGTGGGCGTGACCGCCCATCCCGTCGGCTACGAAGTACACCGGCGGTTCCGCCAAATAGCTGTCCTCGTTGATCTTGCGCACCCGGCCCACATCACTGCTGGCACCGGAACGCACCTGCAGCACCGAAGTCCCGAGGGTGATCGCGTTCTCGCCGTTCACCGCCATCTGTACTCCACGAGTCGCGTCCATGCTCGCATCCGGAGCGCTTCCGGCCCGCAGCGGGGGAAGTGGAGCTTCCACCGTACCAATCCGGGGACCGGATTCAACGTCGTGCCGCCGACTTTATTCGCCGGTCGGACCGCTGAATTCATCGGATGCGCCGGATTTTTCCCTCTGCGTGTCCCGACGGTTCTTGATCAGGCTGGCGACGGTGGCCACGGCCATCGACGCGACGATCACGGCCAGGGAGGTCCAGGTGTCGATTTCCGGCGCCCAATCGACGCCCTCACCCCCGTTGATGAACGGCACCTCATTGTTGTGCAGAGCATGGAGCACGAGCTTGACGCCGATGAAGAACAGGATGAACGCGATGCCGTATTTGAGGTATTCCAGGCGCTCGAGCAGGCCGCCGAGCAAGAAGTAGAGCTGACGCAGTCCCATCAGGGCGAACACGTTGGCGGTGAACACGATGAATGGGCTGTGCGTGATGCCGAAGATGGCCGGGATGGAGTCCAGCGCGAAGATCAGGTCGGTGCTGCCGATGGCGATCAGCACGATCAGCATGGGGGTGAAGAACCTGTGGCCGTCGATGGTGGTGCGGATCTTCGAGCCGTCGAAGTTCGGTGAGATGCGGATGTGGCGGCGCAGGTAGCGCACCAGGCCATTCTCGGGATCGTCGTCGCCGCCCTCCGACCCCACGGCCTGCCGGACAGCCGTGTAGAGCAGGAAGCCGCCGAAAATGTAGAAGATCCAACTGAAGTTCTCGATCAGCTGCGCCCCGAGCAGGATGAAGATGCCCCGCAGCACGAGGGCGATGATGATCCCGGCCATCAGCACTTCCTGCTGGTACCTCCGCGGCACGGAGAACCTGGCCATGATGATCACGAACACGAAGAGATTGTCGATGCTCAGGCTGTATTCGGTGAGCCAGCCCGCCAGGAACTGGCCGGCGTGCTCGCCGCCGCCGACGATCAGCATCAGCAGGGCGAAGATCAGCGCGAGCCCCACGTAGAACGCCACCCAGAGGGTGGCCTCCCGGATCGACGGTACGTGCGGGCGCTTGTAGACGATCGCCAGGTCGGCGACGAGGATGATCGTCAGGATGACCAGCGACGTCACTTCAAAGGCAAGGGGCAGCTCGAGCTGAACCACGAGAGGCCTTTCACGGAAGCGTTGGAGACACCGATCCTACGCGCGTTCGGCCGCCCGGAACCGGCCGGACCGGGTGGCATCCGGTCAACCGGTCAGGGGATGGTTACGGGGTGGCACCGGCGATACTCTCGCTGTATGAACAACGAAGAGCTCCGTACCCTCGCCCGGAAGAGGCTCAAGGCGCGTCGGGATTTCTGGAACTACTGCGGTGTCTGGCTCGGGGTGACGATCATCGTCACCGCCGTGTGGCTGCTGACCGATCCGGGCGGATACTTCTGGCCGATCTGGCCGATCGGTGGCATGGGCATCGCGGCATTCTTCATCGGCCTGGACGCCTTCGGCCCGAACCGCGGCATCATCACCGAAGACGCCATCGACGACGAGGTGGCCAAGATCACCCGCTCGGATCCGCGCGGCGGATCGAAGTTCTAACGGCGGGCCAGACGACAGAACCGGCCGCCCCGAAGGACGGCCGGTTGGAAGGTGACGTGTCAGCTTCGGATGGCTAGACGAGCCACGGGTACTTCTGAACGATCGGCAGGGCCGACCAGGTCTTGCCGAAGCCCCAGGTGTCCCCGGCCGCGAAGACGGCGACGACGATCAGGGCCAGCGCGTAGATGATGTGGTAGTCGACGAGAGGGTTGGTCGACGCCGCTCCGGCGGTGAAGGGCCACTCGGCCAGGTACATGAAGACCATGATGAGGCTGCCGGCCACGGCGCTGATGCGCAGGCCCACGCCGAGCATCACGGCCAGGCCCACCGCGATCATGCCGAGCATGAAGAGAACGTCGACGAGCGGGCTGGCAATGCCCACGAAGAAGGGCTGCAGCGGCCCGGTGACGCCGGGGCTGTTCAGGAAGCCCTGAGCCGGCGTACCGCCATTGAGCCAGGCTCGTTCGGCCGGAGTGGAGAAGCCCAGCCCGAAGGTCTTGTCAAGGAATGCCCAGAGGAAGATGAATCCGGTGGCCAGACGCATCACCGCGAGGGTGCGACGCTGGAGCAGGGTGGTGCCGGCGTCGAGCGCGGGAGCCGCGACGGCTGCCCCGCGGAGAGTAGTGCTGGCCATGGGAGTGGGTCCTTAGAGTGGAGTGCGTCGGCCCGAGTCGACTGACTCCGGCTGTGAGTCCCACACTCCCAGCCTGCGCCCAGCTTCGACAGGGGCGAAGGTCCCACGACTTAACAAAAGAAGCCCGGCTCCCCTGTTGAAGGGAGAGCCGGGCGATTGTGACCCCAACCGGATTCGAACCGGTGTTACCGCCGTGAGAGGGCGGTGTCCTAGGCCGCTAAACGATGGGGCCGTTTTTGCAACTTCACGAGTATGCCACACGCGTGATCCACAGTTCAAATCGAGTGTCGCTTCCGCGCGTCGCGGCGCAGCCGTGCGCATCCGTCACGGCGCCGGCGGCGCACGCACGTGCGTGCAGGATGCGCGTGTCGCGCGTTGCTCCGCACCTGCTTTGGGTATTAGCTCAGAACATGAAGTTGACCAAACTGGAGCACGCCGCACTCGTCCTCGAAGCCTCCGGGCAGAAGCTGTTCATCGACCCCGGGTCGTTCACCACGGCCCTGACCGAGACGGCTAACGCGGCCGGGATCGTGATCACCCATGAACACCCAGACCACTGGACCCCCGAGCAGCTGGGCCGCGTCATCGCGATGAACCCCGGCGTGCCCATCTACGGCCCGGCCGGCGTCGCCGCCGCAGCAGGCGACATCGCCGTGAACGTGGTCGCCGACGGCGATACCGTGCAGGCCGGGCCGTTCACCCTGCGCTTCTTCGGGGAGAAGCACGCCGTGATCCACTCGTCCATACCGGTGATCGACAACGTTGGCGTCCTGGTGAACGACGAACTCTTCTACCCGGGCGATGCGTTCACGGTGCCGGAGGGCTTATCGGTCAAGACTCTGGCGGTGCCCGCCGGGGCGCCGTGGCTGAAGATCGGCGAGGTCATGGACTACGTGCTCGCGGTCAAACCATTGCGCAGCTTTCCGACCCACGAGATGGGGTTGTCGCGGGGTGGCAAAGACCTCGCGAATGCGCGCATCCGCACCGTCACCGAGCAGAACGGTGGCACCTTCTTCCCGCTCGAACCACACGAGTCGCTTGACCTGTAGGCGCAGAGCCTGATCCCAGCGCCGACACCGACTCGCCTGAATCAAAGGAGATCTCATGCGTTTCTCGCTACTGATCATCAGGGCCGAGACCCGGGACGGTGACATTTCCGAGGAAGAACTGCCCCCGTTCCGGGAGCTGTTCGACGTGTATGCGGCGTCGCTGCAGGAGGCGGGCGCGCTCGTGGCGGCGGACATCTTCCGGCCCGCCGCGGAGGCCACCACGGTGACCTTGCGCGGCGGCAGCCGGGAGGTGCGTGACGGCCCGTTCATCGACGCCGTCGAGAGCCTGTCCGGGTGTTTTGTGATCGACGTGCCGAACCGGGCGGCCGCGCTGGACTGGGCCGAGAAATGCCCCGCCGCGCTCTACGGGGTGGTGGAGGTCCGTCCGTCCGCGGTGGCGTTCCGTGAGGGCCGGTGGCGCGGCGAGTCCTGATCCCCGGCCGCCACCGGATCCCCCGTCGTCCCACGGCGCGCCCTACCGGGTGTGAACCCGCTCGCTGCGAGCAGTGCCGTGAGCGGTGTCGGTGACCGCTGCCGGCTGGCCCGATAGCTCCTGCAGTTCGGCGCCTGGGAGTCCGGGGCGCCGCCGATGTAGTTGACGCCGGTGGCGAGGGTGAATTCGTGGCCGGCGGCGACGTCGCTCACCAGCCCGGACGAGTCTTTTACGGCAAGCCGAAGCTTCATACGTGTTTCCCCCAGGGGCGACCATACGGCACGGAACCCTTGGAAGGCACGTTACAGCGTCTGATCGGGCAACGTCAGGAGGCGCGGCCGGGGCGCACCCGCGGCGAGCGCGGCGGCCAGCCCGGTGCCGGGTTAGCCGGAGCCCTCGGCCCGGGGCGGAGCCAGGAAGCGGGCGAACCAGTCCGCGGCCAGCTCAGCGGCGGCGCCCAGGGTGCCCGGTTCTTCGAAGAGGTGGGTGGCACCGGGCACAACGTCCAACCGGGTCTCTCCGGTCAGCAGCGCCTGCGCGTCACGGTTGAGCTCCAGCACGGTGGTGTCCGAACCTCCGACGATGAGCAGGGTCGGCGCCGTCACCCCGGCCAGTCGGGGTCCGGCGAGGTCGGGTCGGCCGCCACGGGACACGACGGCGGCGATCTTCGCGCCCGGCTCCCCCGCCGCCCACAACGCGGCGGCCGCCCCGGTGCTCGCACCGAAATAGCCGATGCGGCAGCCGGCTGTGTCGGGGCGTGCGCTCAGCCAGTCCGTGGCGGCGGTGAGCCTGCGGGCGAGCAATTCGATGTTGAACACGGTGGCCCGGTTCGGCTCCTCCTCCGGAGTGAGCAGGTCGAAGAGGAGTGTGCCGAGCCCGGCACGGAACAGGACGTCGGCCACATATCGGTTGCGCGGACTGTGCCGGCCGCTGCCGCTGCCGTGCGCGAAGAGCACTACACCCGTCGGCGCGGCGGGCAGCTGCAGGTGGCCCCGCACCGTCACGTCGCTCAGGGGGATGTCGACGTCGACATCGATCCCTGTTCCGCCACCGGCCTGGCCGGCCGCTCCCCCGTGCAGCCGCCGGTCGGCCTCGTCGAGGAGCCGCACGACCTCCTCGTCGGTGGTCGCGGAGAAGTCCGCATAAAACTGCCCGACGGCCCAGAAGGACTCCGGCGCGGCCACATAGACGATGTCGTCTGCTCCGGCCAGATTCGGCAGGGTGCTCGCCGCGATCACGGGCACGGCGAGCACCACCCGCTCAGCGCCGAGACGCCGGGCAACGTCGCAGGCCACCTGGGCGGTGGCCCCGGTGGCGACGCCGTCATCCACGATCACGGCGACCCGCCCCTCCAGAGGCAGCCGCTCCCGTCCCGGCCGCAGCCGTGCCACCCGGGCGTCGAGCTCGATGCGTTCCCGGGCCTCGACCGCGCTCACCTCGGCGTCGGTCACCCCGGTGAGGGCCACGATGGATTCGTCGACCAGCTCCTCGCCGCCCTCCCCGATCGCCCCCATGGCGAACTCAGGCTGGAACGGCACTCCGAGTTTGCGCACCACGATGACATCCAGCGGTGCGTCGAGCAGAGCCGCCACCTCGAACGCGACGGGTACTCCCCCACGGGGAATGCCGAGCACCACAACATCCTGCCCGCGCAGGTCGAGCAGCTGGGGTGCGAGCCGGCGGCCCGCGTCGACACGATCGGTGAAGAGCACCACCCAGTCATCATCGACCCGGTGCACCGGGTGCGCTAGTTGCCCGGCAGGAAGACCCCGGGCCCGACACCGACGTGCGCCAGGATGGGCAGATGAAGATGCACGACGACCAGGTGCACGTCGACGTCGCCATGGTGCGCCAGCTCATTGTCGCGCAGTTTCCACAGTGGCGGGATGAGCCCGTGACCGCCCTCACCACGGATGCGACGGTGAACGCGATCTTCCGGATCGGACCCTCCCTCGCCGCCCGGTTTCCGCTCCAGGGGAATGACCCGGAGGCGTGCCGCACCGAGCTGAACGCCGAGGCCGCGGCGAGCCGCGAGCTGGCGGCACACAGCTCGGTACCCGCTCCGGCCCCGGTCGCCGTCGGAGCACCCGGTGCGGGCTATCCCCTGCACTGGTCGGTGCAGACGTGGCTACCCGGGCAGGTCGCCACACCCGACGGCGACGCATCCTCCGCCGATCTCGCGCGCGACCTGGCCACGTTCATCGGCGGGCTGCGCCGGATCGATACCCAAGGCCGCCGGTTTGCCGGCAGCGGCAGGGGTGGCGCTCTGCGTGACCAGAACGACGGGATGGAAGAGGGCTTCCGCGCCAGCGAAGATCTCGTCGACGTGCCGGGCCTCCGCCGGCTCTGGGTACACCTGCGGGAGTTGCCGCCCGGAGGTCCCGACGTGATGAGCCACCGAGACCTGATTCCACCGAACCTGCTGCTGCACAACGGCCGGCTTGTCGGCGTCCTCGACGGCGGTGGTTTCGGTCCCGCCGACCCGGCTCTTGACCTGGTGGCCGGGTGGCATCTCCTCGACGCGGACCGCCGGGCCATGCTTCGCGAGGCGCTGGGCTGCGACGATGTCCAGTGGCGGCGCGGCCGGGCCTGGGCCTTCGCGCAGGCGATGGGGCTGGCCTGGTATTACCGGGTCTCCAACCCGGGGATGAGCCGGCTGGGCCGCAGCACTCTCCATCGGGTGCTGCACGATACCTAGCGGGATCCCCGAATCAGTCCTGAACGAGCTTCATCGTGACGTACTCCGCGAACCGTTCCGAACGGCGGGTGTATTCGGTGAAGCCCAGTGTGGTAAACAGGCTGAGTGCGGCTGCGTTGGTGTCCTTGATGTCCTCAACGACGTATTCCCCGTACTGCGGCAGATCGAGCAGATGGGTCAGCAGCTCCGTACCCAGTCCCTGCCGCTGGTGTGCCGTCGCCGTTGCGACGAACCCGATCTCCGCCAGGCCCTTCCGGGAGCCGTCGTAGGTGCCGAGAAACTGGCTGCGCACGAACAGATAGGCCAGAAGCCCCCGCACCGTGCCGAGGTGCCGTTGAAACTCCCGCCACCGCGGCGCGAAGCACTGTTCGTCTCTCGTCGTCAACGATGCCACCGCGGCCGGCTCGCCATCCAGATCGACCGCATAGAACCGCTCGAGCAGAATCATGTGCTCGAACAGGTCGACGAGCTTCTCGGGATCGGGCGACAGATAGGCGAAATCGTCCGCAAAACCGTCCACCAGAACTGCGGCAATCCTCCGTCGATACGCGTCACCGAGCTCATCCCCGCGCACGACCCTACGCACACTCACCACCTCCGCTCGCCTGGAGTTCTGGTCACCCTACATCCAGAACGCGACCGCTGTGCCGGTCGGAGTGCAGCATCATGCCATCCGGAGGATGTCGGACACGACGACTCGGGGATAGGGTCGTCGCACCCACTCCGCCAAGGAAGGCAGGCGTACCGATGTGTCGATGGCTGGCTTACACAGGCAATGCGATTCAACCCTCCGCGGTCATCCTGGATGCGCAGCATTCGCTGGTCGCTCAGTCGCTGAATTCACCGCTCGGTAAGGAGACCGTGAACGGCGACGGGTTCGGCTTCGGCTGGTACCCCGAGAACACGACCCCGGGTACCGAGCCGGCGTTTTTCCACAGCATCGAGCCGGCGTGGAACGATCAGAATCTGCGCGAGCTGACCCGCAACATCCACAGCCCGCTGTTCTTCAGTCACGTTCGCGCGGCAGCGGCCCCGCCGATCCAGCAGACCAACTGCCACCCGTACCGGTACCAGAACTGGATGTTCATGCACAACGGTTACCTCGCCGGCTTCTCGTCGGTGAAGCGGGACCTCACGTTCGCCGTTGACCCGTCGCTGTATCCACACATCCTGGGCACCACGGATTCCGAGGTGCTGTTCCACCTCGCGTTGACCCTGGGACTCCAGGACGACCCGATCGCCGGGATGAGCGCGGCCGTCCGCCAGGTCGAGTCCGTCGGGCGCGAGCACGGGGTGGAATTCCCGATGCAGGGCACCGTAGCCGTCACCGATGGAGTCACGGTCTGGGCCTTCCGATACTCCTCGCAGGGCCGCACGCGCACACTGTTCCACTCCGTCGACGTGGACAACCTGCGCGAGATGTACCCCGACGTCGAACGGCTCAAGATGTTCGGTTCCACGGCCCACCTCATCGTGTCCGAACCGCTCAACGACCTGCCCGGCGTGTTCACCGAGGTCCCGGAATCCACCGTCGCCATCGTCGACGCATCGGGGTACCGCCATCAACCGTTCCTGGTTGATGCGTGACGGTGTCAGTGCGTGAAGGTGTCAGTGCGTGAAGGTGTCAGTGCGTGAAGGTGTCAGTGCGTAAAGGTGGAGACCAGCCCCTCGGTCGGCATTGGGGCCGACAGCGCGTCGAGGTAGGCAACCGCATCGCGGATGTCGCTCACCAGGGTCTCGGCCAGGTTGAGGCTGAGTCCGTTGCGCACCACGATGCGCTGCACGACCATGTCGGCGAGGTCGTCGGGCATCGGGTAGGCCGGGATCAGCCAGCCCTTCAGGCGCAGCCGCTCCGAGAGGTGGTACAGGTTCCACTTGGCGGTGTAGCCCGCGCGCAGCTGCCAGGCGAACACGGGAATGTCGGTGCCGTCGTTCCAGAGTTCGAACGCGGGCATCGCTCCGATCTCACCCGCCAGGTAGACCGCGACATCCTGACAGGCCTTCTGAACCCGGTAGTACCCGTCAAACCCGAGGCGTAGGAAGAGGTAGTACTGCAGCAGCACCTGTGCGCCCGGCCGGGAGAAGTTGAGCGCGAAGCTCGGCATGTGGCCGCCCAGGTAGGTCACGTCGAACACCAGATCGGCGGGCAGGTCTTCCACAGTGCGCCAGATCACCCAGCCCAGCCCAGGGTAGACGAGCCCGTACTTGTGCGCGGAGGTGCTGATCGAGGCCACCCGTTCCAGCCGGAAGTCCCAGACCAGATCGGGCTGCAGGAACGGGGCGACCATGCCCCCGGATGCGCCATCGACGTGGATGGGGATGTCCAGTCCGGTCTTCTCCTGGATCCGGTCGAGGGCCGCGGCGATCTCGGCCACCGGCTCGTACATACCCGTGTAGGTGACCCCCATGATGGCGACGACTCCGATGGTGTTCTCGTCGACGTACTGCTCCAGGTCGTGACCGTCGAGCACCTTGTGCTCGAGCGAGATCGGCACATAGCGGGGCTCGACATCCCAGTAGTTGCAGAATTTCTCCCAGCACACCTGCACGGCGCTCGAGAGGATGAGATTGGGCTTGTCGGTGGCTTTGCCTGCGGCCCGCCTCGACTGTTGCCAGCGGCGTTTGAAGGCCAGGCCGCCGAGCATGCAGGCTTCGGAGGAGCCGATCGTGGAGGTGCCGATCGCCTTGTCCGCGTCCGGTGCGTTCCAGAGTGCTGCCAGCATCCGCCAGCACCGGGTTTCGATGGCGGCCGTCTGCGGGTATTCGTCTTTGTCGACCATGTTCTTGTCGGCCGTCTCGGCGTAGAGCTTGGCCGCGAACGGGTCCATCCAGGTGCCGACGAAGGTGGCGAGATTCAACCGGGAGTTGCCGTCGAGCATGGCCTCGTCGTGCACCACCTGGTACGCGGTCTCCGGCAGCGACTGCGTGCTCGGCAGCACATCGAGGGGAAACTCGGTCAACTCCCCCACCCGGGCGAACATGGGATTGACCTGATTCTGCGTTCCGTTGCCGGTGAAGGCGCGGGTGGCTTCGTTGGACCTTCTGGAAGATCTGCGGCTCGTCATTGGCACATCGTAGGAACGGGCGGGGCATGCGGCGTCATCCTAAACGGATGATGTCCACGCGGAACGACCGCCCTATGGTCGGCTCATGCCGGCCGCTCGCACCATCCGTCTCCGGCGGGAGTCGTGGGGATTCGCCGTCGGATCGCTCTTTTTCCTCGTCGGTGCCGTGCCCTTTTATGCTGCACTGGTCGGTGTCGTCGGCGCCGATCTCACCTTTTTCGTCGGTGCGCTCTTCTTCACCGCGGCCGCGTTCATCCAGCTCGCCCTGAGCGGACGTCCCGCTCGCGGAGCGGGCCGGCCGGAATTGGTCGACTGGTGGGCCGCGGCCGTGCAGTTCGTCGGCACCCTGTTCTTCAACCTCAGCACCACCCAAGCGCTGCTGAACGCGCTCGATGCGGCCTCCCACGAGCGAACAGGGTGGCGGCCGGATGCGTTCGGCTCGGTCTGCTTCCTGGCCGCGAGTGCGCTCGGCATAGTGGCGACGACGATGCGCGACACGCTGTGGGATCCGAACGCCCGCATCTGGCGGTGCACCTGGCTCAACATGCTCGGGTCGGTCTTCTTCGCCCTCTCCGCGGTGGGGGCATACGTGCTGCCGTCGACCGGTGACCTCGTGAACGATCGGTGGGCCAATCTCGGCACCCTCCTTGGCGCAGTCTGCTTCCTGATCGCCGCCCTACTCAGCCGGCCCATCGCCGCGCGCAGCCCTGTGCCGTAGCGGTGGTTCAAGATCCGCACCGTGTACACGGGACGTAACCATCCGTTGGTCGACCCTTGGGAGACCTCGCGAGACGATCTGCGGATGCCGCGGCAGCGACATACACGCACCGCACGGGGTCTCGACAAGCTCGACCAGCGATCGGGCGCGACACACACATCCGCACCGCGCACACGGGACGTAACCATCCGTTGGTCGACCCTTGGGAGACCTCGCGAGACGGTCTGCGGATGCCGCGGCAGCGACATACACGCACCGCACGGGGTCTCGACAAGCTCGACCAGCGATCGGGCGCGACACACACATCCGCACCGTGTACACGGGACGGAACCATCCATTGGTCGAGCCTTCGGAGACCTCCCGAGACGGTCTGCGGATGCCGCGGCAGCGACACACACGCACCGCACGAGGCCTCGACAAGCTCGACCAGCGATCGGGCGCGACCCACACACATCCGCACCGTGTACACGGGACGGAACCATCCATTGGTCGAGCCTTCGGAGACCTCCCGAGACGGTCTGCGGATGCCGCGGCAGGGCTACTCGGGCGCCTCTGCGAGCAGCATGGTCGATCCGGCTCTGGCGGCCAGGGCCTTCGCCGTGGCCGTGATCGTGCGCTGCATCACCGCCACCGCCGCGGTCGTCGCCACATCCGTCGGCCGGGCGAGGGTGATTGACCGAGTGAGGGACGGCGCCTCCAGACGCACCGATCGCAGACCGGGGCGGTCGATGAGCACCATCGCCGGAACGATCGCGACGCCGAGCCCGCGTTCGACGAACCGGAGAACCGCGTCCATCTCCGCTCCCTCGAGCACTACATCCGGGGTGAGATTCTTGTCGTGGAAGGCGGCATCGGTCGTGGCGCGCAGGTCGTAGCTCGCGCTGAAAATGATCTGCGGCAAGCCGGCGATCATGTCCAGGGTGATGGTGTCGCGAGTGGTGACGGGCGGCGCGCTCGCCGAGGAGATCAGCACGAGCTCCTCCACGAGCAACGGCATCACCGAGAAGCGATCCGCGGATGTCGCCTCCGACGTCGTGATGAGCGCAAGATCCAGTTCGCCACGACCGAGCTCGTCGAGCAGCCGCCGTGAGCCCTGCTCCGAGACGTACAACTCGATACCCGGATGCGCCGCGTGGAACACGCTGAGCACCTCGGCGACGAGGCTGATGCACAACGACGGCGTCGCGCCCAGACGCACCCGCCCACGCTGAAGGCCGGCCAGCTCGGCCAGTTCCCGATGCACGGACTCCGCGTCGGCGAGCATCCGCCGGGCCAGTGGCAGCAGCGCATCGCCCGCGACCGTGAGGGTACTGCCGCCGCGGGAACGGTGGATCAGCTCGGCCCCGAGATCCTGCTCGAGCGAGGCGATCTGGCGGCTGAGTGACGGCTGCGCAAGATGCAGGTGCTCGGCGGCGCGGGTGAAGTTACCCAGCTGCGCCACGGCCACGAAACCGCGCAACTGTTCCAGATTCATGTTGATAGCGTATCCGCATCGAGACCACAATTAATATGCATTGGAGTAATTGCCGCACCCTACCTAGCGTGGAATGCATGAATACTTCCGAACGTCAGATTTCCACGACAGTGCTCGTCATCGGCACCGGCGGTTCGGGCCTGCGTGCAGCAATCGAACTCGCCGAGGCCGGCGTCGACGTGTTGGCCCTGGGCAAGCGAACCAAGTCCGACGCGCACACCTCGCTCGCGGCCGGCGGCATCAACGCCGCGCTCGGCACCATGGATGCCGGTGACAGCTGGCAGCAGCACGCCGCCGACACCCTCAAGGAGTCGTACCTCCTCGCCAACCCGCACACCGTGCAGATCGTCACTGAGGGTGCGGCTCGCGGCATCGACGACCTGGAGCGTTACGGCATGCCCTTCGCCCGCGAGGATGACGGCCGAATCTCCCAGCGCTTCTTCGGCGCACACACCTTCCGCCGCACGGCCTTCGCGGGCGACTACACCGGCCTCGAGATCCAGCGGACACTCATCAACCGGGCGGCCCAGCTGGAGGTGCCGATCCTCGACACCGTCTACGTCACCCGGATCCTGGTCAACGACGACGGAGCGGTGTTCGGCGCCTACGGATTCGACGTGGAGACCGGTACCCGGTATCTCATCCACGCCGACGCCGTCATCCTGGCCGCCGGCGGACACAACCGCATCTGGCGGCGCACCTCCTCGCGCCGCGACGAGAACACCGGCGATTCCTTCCGGCTGGCCGTCGAGGCCGGCGGGCGGTTACGGGATCCCGAGCTTGTACAGTTCCATCCCTCCGGCATCATCGAACCGGAGAACGCGGCAGGCACCCTCATCTCCGAGGCGGCCCGCGGCGAGGGCGGCATCCTCCGCAACGGTCTCGGGGAGCGCTTCATGCACAAGTACGACCCCGAGCGGCTGGAGCTCTCCACCCGCGACCGGGTGGCGCTGGCCTGCTACACCGAGATCAAGGAGGGTCGCGGCACTGCCAACGGCGGCGTCTGGCTGGATGTCTCCCACCTGCCCCGGGAGACCATCATGACCCGGCTCCCCCGGGTCTATCAGACGATGCTCGAGCTGCAGATGCTCGACATCACCCAGGAGCCGATCGAGATCGCGCCGACCGCGCACTACTCGATGGGCGGGGTGTGGGTGCGGCCGGAGGATCACGGTACGGATGTGCCGGGCCTCTACGCCATCGGCGAGGCGTCATCGGGCCTGCACGGCGCGAACCGGCTCGGCGGCAATTCACTGATCGAGCTGCTCGTGTTCGGTCGCATCGTGGGCCAGGCGGCGGCCGCGTACTCGGCGGCGCTGCCGGCGCAGGTGCGTTCGGTGGCGGCCGTGCAGACGGCGCGCGACGAAATCTCCACGCTGCTCGCCGCCGATGGTGCCGAGAATGTGCGCACCCTGCAGCGCGCCATCCGCAACACCATGACCGAGCACGCCGGCGTGGTCCGCGACGAGATCGGCCTGCGGGCCGGCCTCGCCGAACTCGACGCGATCGAGGCCCGAATCGGCGACATCGGGGTGCACCCGGACATTGCCGGCTTCCAGGATCTCGCCCACGCCTTCGACCTCAAGTCGGCCGCTCTTGCGGCACGTGCCACGCTTGAGGCCGCCCGTGAACGCCGCGAGACCCGCGGCTGCCACAACCGTTCCGACTACCCGGAGCTGGATCCGGCCCTGCAGGTGAACCTGGTGTGGTCGCCCAAGGCGGGAGTGGTGCGGGAGTCGATCCCGACGATCCCGACGGAGATCGAGGCGCTCATGCGGGAGGTTTCGCAGGTCGGCAAGCTCGTCGAGTAGTCGAGCCGGCAGGGCGGGCCGGCCTCGGCCGGCCCGCCCTGCATCGACCCATCGCGGTCAGTTACGCAGCTGGAGGTACTTGGCGATCAGGGACTTGGTCGACGAGTCCTGAGCCTGCAATGTGGCCGCATCACCCTGAACGGCCGGCGTGATCTGAAGCGCCAACTGCTTGCCCAGCTCGACTCCCCACTGGTCGAACGAGTCGATACCCCAAATGGTGCCCTCCACGAAGACAATGTGCTCGTAGAGGGCGATCAGCTGGCCCACGACGCTCGGTGTCAGCGCCGGCGCAAGGATCGACGTGGTCGGACGGTTGCCGCTGAACTCGCGGGCCGGCACCACGGACTCGCTGGTTCCCTCGGCGCGCACCTCGTCGGCCGTTTTGCCGAACGCGAGCGCCTTGGTCTGCGCGAAGAAATTCGCCATGAACAGGGCATGCACGTCTTGGCCCGGCTCAACGGCGGCACCGTCGCCGGTCTCGTCCTTGAGCGGATGGGCCGGGTTCGCGACCGCGATGAAGTCCGCCGGGATCAGACGGGTGCCCTGGTGGATGAGCTGGTAGAACGCGTGCTGGCCGTTCGTGCCCGGTTCGCCCCAGAAGACCTCGCCGGTGTCGGTGGTGACGGGAGTGCCATCCCACCGCACGCTCTTGCCGTTGGACTCCATTGTGAGCTGCTGCAGGTACGCCGGGAAACGGTGAAGGTACTGCGCGTACGGAAGCACCGCGTGGCTCTGCGCCTTGAGGAAGTTCGAGTACCAGACGTTGAGGAGCCCCATCAACACGGGCAGGTTCTTCTCGAGGGGTGCGGTTCGCATGTGCTCGTCGAGGGCGTGGAAGCCGGACAGGAACTCGCGCCAGTTGTCCGGGCCGATGGCGATGACCACGGATGTGCCGATGGCGGAGTCGATCGAGTAGCGGCCGCCCACCCAGTCCCAGAAGCCGAAGGCGTTCTCGGGGTCGATGCCGAACGCGGCGACCTTGTCGAGGGCGGTCGACACGGCCACGAAGTGCTTGGCGACGGCGTCGGTGCGGGCCGCGTCGGTGCCGTCGATCGCGCCTGAGCTGAGCAGCTCGTTCCACAGCCATTCCCGTGCCAGGCGCGCGTTGGTGAGCGTCTCCAGCGTGCCGAAGGTCTTGGAGGCGACGATGAAGAGAGTGGTTTCCGCATCCAGGCCCGCGGTCTTCTCGTAGACGTCGTTAGGGTCGATGTTCGACACGAAACGGCATTCGAGGCCGGCCTGAACGTACGGCTTCAAAGCCTCGTAGACCATGACCGGGCCGAGGTCGGACCCGCCGATCCCGATGTTGACCACGGTCTTGATGGGCTTGCCGGTGACGCCGGTCCAGGCGCCGGTGCGCACCTTCTCGGCGAAGGCGTAAACCTTGTCGAGGGTGGCGTGAACGTCGGCGTCGACATCCTGACCGTCGACGACGAAGCCCCGCGGCGGAACGAGGTCTGCGCCGTCCTTGGGCCGCCGCAGAGCGGTGTGGAGAACGGCGCGATCTTCGGTCACGTTGATGCGTTCACCGGCGATCATGGCAGCGAATCGACCCGCGACGTCGGTGTCCTTGGCCAGCTGCAGAAGCTGAACCAGGATCTCGTCGGTCAGCAGGTTCTTCGACAGGTCGATCGTGAGGTCGGCCGCCTGGTAGGTGTACCGCTCTGCGCGGTCGGCGTCGGCGGCGAACCATCCGCGCAGATCAGGCGAAAAGCCGTCGGCGATGCTGGCGAGCTGCGTCCACGCGTCGGTGGACGTGGGATCAACGGGGGCAGATTCGGTCATGGGTTCTCCTCGATGCCGGGACTACGGGTTGCCCGCGACTCTCGCCGTGCAGCGAGGCGGACCTGTCGTTAACCCTATTGTCCATTCGGGTCGAGACGCCCCAGGTCGGCCAGGGCGGTGCGAGCCCGAGCGACCCGATCCGCTTCGGCCTCCTCCCACCAGTACGGGCCCCGCTCGCCGAGGCCGTGTTTGGCGAGCCCGACCCGCCGGCGCGCCTCGGCGACGAGCGTGTCGTCGCCGTTCTTCTTGGCAATCCGCACGACCGACCGCCCTCTCCCGAGGTGTGACGTGAGTGCCTCCACGACGTCGGCAGGCAGACACGGGTCGGTTCTCCGCCATCGGCGGCCATTCACGATCAGCCAGCGTTCGTCGTCTGACTCGCGATCTGACACACGACCGGAGTCACCATCATCCGAGTGATTCACAAGGCTTGGTTCCCTTCATCTCCTGCCGCCTTTTTCTTGACACCCGAATGGGGGCCAACTAGGGTCAGAGCCAGTTCGCGGCTCAGGCGCAAGACGCCCCCATCACCCTAATGATGGTTGCCCACAATCCGTACCGCACTCCTTGATGCGGATGAGATCGACGCTGCCCTGATCCAGCGATTCGGTCTCGACGCGCGATCCGCGATTGAGCGTGCGTACCGGGGACTCCGTCCACCCCGAGACGCACACAACGTCAGGAAGTTGAGAACTCTCATGCCAAACCACATCGGTCAACGGCGACCGAAACGTTTCATCGCGGCACTCGCCGCCGGACTCATGGTGACGTCCTGTGTCACCGTCCTCGCCTCCCCCGCTTCGGCGGCCACGGAAGGCTCGCCCGAGGAGCGCGCCCAAGCGCTCCTGACCCAAATGACCCTCGAAGAGAAGGTCGACATGCTTGAGGGTGACCTCAACAACTTCTACGGGTTCTACAACGCCCCCATCGAGCGTCTGGGCATCCCCGCCCTGACCATGGCGGATGGCCCCGCCGGAGTGCGGATCGCCAACCCCGAGATCAACGACAAACGGGCAACCTCGCTCCCCGCGCCGATCGCCCTCGCCGCGACGTTCAGTACCGACGCGGCCGCACGATACGGCGACGTGATCGGCGACGAGGCGTTCAAGTCGACCCACAACGTCTCGCTCGGCACGGCGGTGGACATCGCCCGGCTCGGCCAGGCCGGTCGCACCTTCGAGGGCTACGGGGAGGATCCCCTGCTGTCGGGGAAGCTGGCCGGCGCGCAGATCAACGCCATTCAGCAGCATCCGGTCGTTGCAGACATCAAGCACTACAACACGTACAACCAGGAGGAAGACCGGCTGATCGGCGGCAACTCGGTGATCGGCGAGCGGGCGTTGCAGGAGATCTACACCCGGCCGTTCGCCCTGGGAATCCGCGACGGCCAGCCCGGCTCGGCGATGTGCGCCTTCAACAAGGTGAACTACGTCTACGCGTGCGAGAACTCCGAGCTGCTGACCGGAATCCTCCGGGAACAGCTCGACTTCGCCGGATGGGTCATGAGTGACTACGGCGCCACCCACAGCACCGTCGAGGCGATGCGCGCGGGCCTGGATCAGGAACAGCCCAGCTTCGGCTTCTTCGACCAGCTGGTGGGGGCGGTCAATAGCGGGCAGGTGGCGGAATCCGAGATCGATGTGCGGGTGCTGCGCGTGCTGACACCGATGTACCGGCTCGGACTGTTCGACAACCCTGCCGTCGAGCAGGAATTCGACGAGGCCGGTCACGCTCTCGCGTCGCAGAAGATCGCGGAGGAGTCCACGGTATTGCTGAAAAACGACGGCATTCTGCCGCTGGATCCGGGCACCACAGACTCCGTGGCGGTGATCGGCGCGGACGCCGACCAGGTCACGGCCGGTGGCGGTAGTTCGCTCGTACTCCCCACATCCACCATCAGCCCGCTTCAGGGCATCCGGGCGCTGCTGCCCAACGCGACGGTGGCGCACGCCCGCGGCACCGACTTCGTCACCTCGTCCTCCCAGCTCCCTGGCCTGGACGCGATCCCGTCCGACTACCTCACCGCCGCCAGCGGTGATCCAGGCGCCGACGCGCAGTTCTTCGACGCCGCCGGAGCCGTGCTCGCCGACGAGACACTTCAGGACGTCACGGTGAACGGCGGGTTCTTCTACTACGAAGGATTCAACTCCCAGTCGCCGCTTCTTCCGAAGCTTCCGGGCCAGGGCATCGCCAGCGCAACCTACTCGTCCACGTTGACACCACCCGTTTCCGGTACTTACGAGCTCGAACTCCTCGCCATGGGGGCGGCGTCGGTGTCCATCGACGGCGAGCCGGCGATCCAAGTGGACTCGCCGGAGCAGGCGCGCCAGACGGCATCGATCCCGCTGACCGGCGGAGCGTCGTATGACATCGAGGTCACGTACACCGCCAACGAGAAGGCACGGTCCGAACTCGGACCGCAACTGAAACTCGGCTGGACCAAGCCCTCCGGCGTGGTGGACCCGCAGGCGCAGGAAGCCGCCACATTAGCCGCAGAGTCGGATGTGGCCGTGGTCGTCGTTCGCGACTACGGCTCGGAAGGCGGCGACAAGGCCGACCTCCGCGTGCCGACCGGACAGGAGGCACTGATCAACGCGGTCAAAGCCGCCAATCCGAACACCGTTGTCGTACTGCAGACCGGCGGGCCGATCACGACCCAGGCCTGGGAAGACGGTGTGCCGGCGGTTCTCGAAGCGTGGTACGGCGGCCAGAATCAGGGTGCGGCACTCGCCAACATCCTGTTCGGGGTTACCTCCCCCTCCGGCAAACTGCCGGTGACTTTCCCGGTTTCCATGAGTGAAACGCCCGTGTCGGCGCCGGAACAGTATCCGGGAATCGGCCTGGACAGTTTCTACACCGAGGGAACCTTCGTCGGTTACCGGGGGTTCGAAGAGTACGGTCTCACTCCGAAGTACGAATTCGGTCACGGACTCTCGTATACCTCGTTCGAGTACTCGAACCTCAAGGTCACCTCGACAGGGAAAGCGAAACTGACGGCGACGTTCTCCGTCACCAACACCGGGGACCGCGCCGGGTCGGACACGCCGCAGGTCTACGTGGGCGAACTGCCCACCGACGTCGTCGAGACCGCGCCCAAGCAGTTGGCCGGATTCACGAAAGTGTCCCTCGAGCCCGGCGCGTCTCAAAAAGTCTCAATGGAACTGGAGCGGGAGTCGTATTCGTACTGGGATTCCTACACGGATCGCTGGGTCACACCCCGGGGTGACCTGGACGTGTTCGTCGGCGCCTCATCGCAGGATATCCGCCTGGACGACTCCGTGCGGGTCAAGTCGTCGGACAAGGAGAATGCGTCGGGAATTTCGAAGAAGGCGGTGTACACCATCGTCAATGAGAATTCCGGCGCCTGCCTCGACGCCGCTGACCGGGGCACGACGAACGGCACCGTGGTGCAGCAGTGGAGCTGCCCGGCACCGCAGTCGAACGCCCAATGGCAGCTGACCCGGGAGGGAGGCGACCGCTACCGGATCACCAACGTGAATGCCGGACTGGCTCTCGACGTGGTCAACGCCTCACCGGACGAGGGTGCCGCTCTGCAACTCTGGGAGTCGTCGAGACGAGCGAGGAACCAGCAGTTCGACCTCGTGCGGGTCGGTGACGGCAACTACCAGCTCGTCGCCAGGCACAGCGGCCTCTGCCTGGCCGTCGACGGTGGCTCGAAGGAGAACGGGGCTGCGATACTCCAGCAGGCCTGTGATTCCGCGAACGCCGCCCAGTCGTTCGCGCTGAAGGTGCAGGCCGGCTGAGTCAGCCACCCCGATGAACGTCGGTGTCCGGCAGGCAACTACCGGACACCGACGTTCGCCCACAGACAGAGGACGGAGACAGGATGAGCGACCCGCAGTGGCATCTGAGCCGGCACCGGTGGATCGTCTTGGCCGTCGCAGCTGTCTCGGTGCTGGTCATCGTTGTGACCGTCATCGTCTCCCTCAGGTCAACTCGAGACACACCCCGTGAGATGTCGTCGCAGAGCCAGAGCCCGAGCCCGCGGCCGAGCGCCTCTGCCGCCGTCAGCGTTACGGCGTCGACCACCAGCGCGGACCAGACCGAACTGATGGGGTCGCTGCCGGTCGAGGTGCAGTCGGCGGCGGACGCTGTCGACATCGTTGTGGACAGGAACACCGAGGCGCAGCGCGTCGAGGGGTTCGGTGCGGCGATGACCCATTCCTCGGCCGAACTTCTGGCGAACCTGCCCGACGATGCGCGGGCCGCCCTGCTCGACGAGCTGTTCTCGTCCGACGGGCCGGTCCGGTTGACCACTCTGAGAATCCCGATCGGCGCCTCCGATTTCGTCTCAACGGGCGCCTTCACCTTCGACGACGTCGAGGAGGGCGAAACGGATTGGGCGCTCGACCGGTTCACCCTCGACCCCGATCGCAGCGCCATGATTCCGGTGCTCCAGGAGGTACTGGCGGTCAACCCTGATGTGCGTTTCATCGCCTCCCCCTGGAGCCCACCGGCCTGGCTGAAGACCAGCGGCAGCCTCGAGGGAGGACGGCTGCTGGACGACGACCGGGCGTACGAGACCTACTCCGCCTACCTCATCCGCTTTGTGGAAGGCTACGGCGACGCCGGGATCACCATCAACCTGCTCACCGTGCAGAACGAGCCGCAGCTGCGCTACCCCGACGGCTATCCCGCCACCGACATGCCCGTCTGGCAACAGGCGAAACTCATCGAACGGCTGGGCCCCGACCTCAACGCGGCCGGGCTCGACACCGGGATCCTCGGGTTCGATCACAACTGGGAGCTGAATCCGGCCGACGCCGCATCCGCCCCAGACGGCGAAGACCCGGCCTACCAGTACCCGGCAGATCTTTTGCGCACCCCGGCCGCCGAATGGATCGAAGGGATCGCGTTCCACTGCTACTACGGCGACGCCTCCGCCCAGACCCGGCTCTGGGATCAATTCCCCGACATCGAGATCTGGCTGACGGAGTGTTCCGGATCGGCCGGGCCCGACGACCCGTCAGAGAAGGTGTTCGCCGACACCTTCTCCTGGCAGTCCACCAATCTGCTCATCAACTCGCTCCGGAACCGGGCCGCGGGAGTGCTGACCTGGAATCTCGCGTTGGACGAGTCGGGTGGGCCGCACCGCGGTGGTTGCGAGACCTGCTCCGGAGTGGTCACGATCGCCACCGACGGCACCGTGACGCGGAACGCCGAATACTACGTGCTCGCCCAGGCCGCCCGGTATCTTCCGCCAGGGTCCGTGCGGGTCGAGTCGATGTCCGATACCCCAGACCTGCAGCATGTGGCGTTCGTGACCCCGGCCGGTTCAACGGTGCTCCTGATATGGAACTCGTGGGAGCAATCGCGCACAATCAGCGTCGGCGACGGCCCTGGCACGGTTGTGGCGCAGTTGCCGGCGGTGTCGCTCAGCACCATCACCATCGGCGGCACCCCCTAGCCGATCGCCGCCGCCATCCGTATCCTTCGAGGATGACTGACTTCAGCAGCGGCGACAGGGTGAGCTGGGCAACGCCTCAGGGACGAACCCAGGGTGAGGTGGTGGAGAGGAAGACCAGCGACTTCGAGTTCGCGGGCCACACCTTCCGCGCCTCGGCAGACGAACCCGCGTTCATCGTCAAGTCCGAGAAGACCGACTCCAAGGCCGCGCACAAGGCCGGCGCCCTGCGCAAACTCTCGCCCCGCAGCCGGGACTGAGCCCCCGCACGCACGGGCCACCGTGGCACGGATTTCACTCGTGCCCTCTTCCGCGCTGCTGCAGCGACGGTGATACTGACCGCATGCAGCGACCACTAGCCGGGCTCACATTGCACAACGCGGCGGCAGAAGCCATCGCCGGGGTGACGTTGCTGGCAATCGCCGTTCCGCTCAACATCGGTTATGCACAGATCGCGGGGCTGCCGCCGACCGCGGGGTTATACGCCCTCGTGGTTCCGGCAATCGTCTATGCCGTGCTGGTGTCATCGCGGCAGGTGGTGGCATCACCCGATGCCGCGGCGGCGGCGTTGGTGGCCTCCTCGATCGGCGGCCTGGCCGTGGCCGGCAGCGCCAACTACCTCGCGATGGCGCTCGCACAAGCCATCATCTGTGGAGCCATGTTCGCCCTCGCGGCGGTGTTCAAGCTCGGCTTCCTGGCCAACTTCCTGTCGAAGCCGATCCTGCTGGGGTTCGTCGGTGGGCTTGCGTTCGACATTCTGATCAGCCAGCTTGCGAAGATGCTCGGGATCACGATCGACTCCGGCGGCGAATTCATCGACAAGGTCGCCGGGCTGGTCACCGGGCTGCCCTCGACGAACGGATGGTCCGTGCTGATTGCCGTGACCGCGGTTGCCGTGCTCATGATCGGCCGTCTCCTGGCGCGCACCGTTCCGTGGGCTCTCATTGTTCTCATCCTTGCCACCGTGGTCGTATCGGCGACCGCGCTCGAGGCAGAGGGCGTGGCTGTGCTCGGCGCCGTTGATGCCGGGCCGCCGAGCCTCACCTGGCCCGTGCTCGATTGGGCTACCTGGCTCGCTCTGATCCCTTCGGCGATCGCCCTGACCATGGTGACGATGGCAGAAGGTCTGCTCGTCTCCCGCAGCTACGGGGAGAAGCGGGGCTACTCCACGAGCCCAAACCGTGACCTGCTCGCGTTCGGCGCCGCAAACGCCGCAGCGGGGGCCACCGGCGGATTCGCGGTGGGCTCGTCGACCTCGCGGACTGCAGCGATGGATCAGGCGGGGTCGCGCACGCAGCTGCCCACGCTCGTGGCCGCGGTCGGCACCCTGCTGTTGCTCCTGTTCGGTACGGGACTGCTCGAGCACATCCCGTCGCCGGCCATCGGAGCCATCGTGGGTGTCGCCATTCTGCCACTACTGGGCATCCGTGATTTTCGCCTGCTCTGGCGGCATGACCGCTTCGAGTTCGTCGTGGGCGCCGTCTGTTTTCTCGCCACCCTGCTCATCGGGGCCATCCCAGGCATTGTCATCTCGTTCGTTCTCGCGCTGATCAATCTCGCCCGACGCGCCTCGTCCCCCGCCATCGACGTGCTCGCGGCCGACGGCCAGGCCGGCTCGTCACTGCTCGACCCCTCGCCGGCGGGCACTCCGACGGCACCGGGCGTGCTCGTCATCCGGATGGCCGCACCGCTGTTCTTCGCCAACGGTTCCGTGTTCGCCGACGCCGTGAAAAACGCCGTCTTGACGACCCCGAAGGTGCGGCATGTGGTTCTCGACCTCGAGGCGGTGACCGACGTCGACGTCACCGGCGCCGAGGCCCTCGACAATCTCCGCACCTGGCTCGAGGCCCACTCAGTCGAACTGGCCTACAGCCGCCCGCGCCGGCAGATCGTCGACCGGATGCGGGCGCTCGACCTGGTCTCCAGCGAGACGTTCTATTCCAGCAATCGGGCGGCGCTTGCCGCCCTGTCGGTTCCACCTCAGCGGGCTGGTTAGGAGACCACCATGAATTCCGTCCTCGGGGAGATCCTCCCGCTCGCCCTCGGCATCGCGATCAGCCCGATCCCCATCATCGCCGCCATCCTGATGCTCCTGTCGCCCAGGGCCCGTCGCACCAGCCTGGGATTCCTGGGCGGATGGGTGCTCGGGGTAGCGGTGTCCGTCGTGACGTTCACCCTCCTGGCTGTGCTGCTCCCCGACTCGGACGACGGCGGATCCCAGCCGATCATCGGCGTCATCAAGCTGCTGCTCGGTGCGGCGCTGGTGCTCATGGCGGTCAGACAGTGGCGGTCACGACCCGCGAGCGACGAGGAGCCCCCGCTGCCGAAGTGGATGATGGCCATTGACTCCCTGACGGCCGTCCGCGGCCTCCTGCTCGGCTTCGCCCTCTCCGGACTGAACCCGAAGAACCTGCTGCTCGGCGTTGCCGCGGGAATCGTGATCGGTTCCGCCGGGCTCAGCGTGGGCGCGTCAACCGTCGTGATCGTGGTGTTCACGGTGATCGCGGCGTCGACGGTCGCGGTACCCGTCGTCGCATATCTTGTAGCGTCCCACAGGATGGCCGGCCCGCTCGAGTCGCTGCGTGCCTGGTTGGTTCACAACAACGCCACGGTGATGGCCGTGCTGCTGCTCGTGATCGGCGTGGTACTTATCGGCAAGGGCGTCGGCTCGTTCTGACTCCCTCCACCGCACACCAGCGAGGGCTCGTTGACATGACCCCCTCCCGGGGGCATATTGGCACCGGTTCACGTGGCGCGAATGTGACTCTTCTGTCGCGGCACCCACTTGTAGTGTCCGACGATGCGCGAGGAGTCTGTTGCCGTGGCTATCCCATTCGAAGGTGTTATCAACGTCGATATCACGAAGTCCACCCCGGACTGGGCACCGTTTGCGCAACCGATAGCCCCGGAGGGTTCGCCGAACATTCTTTACATAGTGGTGGACGATGTGGGCTACTCGGCCATGGAGTCGTTCGGCGGGCTGATCGAGACGCCGAACATCAACCGGATAGCCGACAACGGGCTCGTCTATTCGAACTTCCACACCACTGCGCTGTGCTCCCCGACCCGGTCCTGCCTGCTCACGGGCCGCAACCACACGACGAACAGCATGGCCAGCATCACCGAGGCGGCCGCAGGGTTTCCGAACTCGAGCGGACACATACCGTTCGAGTCCGGAAATGTCGCCGAGGTACTCGGCGAGCGCGGCTGGAACACCTACGCCGTGGGCAAGTGGCACCTCACTCCCGAAGATGAGATGAATCTCGCCTCCGTTCGTCGCCAGTGGCCGCTGGGGCGCGGTTTCGAGCGATTTTACGGCTTCCTCGGCGCCGAGACGAACCAGTGGTATCCCGACCTCATCCACGACAACCACCCCGTGGAACAACCCTCCTCCCCCGAGGAGGGCTACCACTTCAGTGTCGACATCACCGATAAGGCGTTGGCGTGCATACGGGACGCGAAGGCCGTTGCTCCCGACAAACCGTTCCTGTTGTATTTCTGCCCCGGCGCCACGCACGCGCCCCATCACGCCCCCAAGGAATGGGCTGACAAGTACGCGGGCAAATTCGACATGGGCTACGAGGTGTATCGCGAACTGGTGTTCGAGCGCCAGAAGGCCATGGGCATCCTGCCGGCGGATGCCCAACTCTCACCGATAAACCCGTACATCGACCGCACGAGCACGTCAGGCAAACCCTGGCCCGAACTCGACACGGTGCGCCCGTGGGAGTCGTTGAACGACGACGAAAAGCGGCTCTTCGCGCGCATGGCGGAGGTCTATGCGGGCTTCCTCGGGCACATCGATCACCAGATCGGGCGGCTGCTCGACTATCTCGACGAGAGCGGGCAGCTGGACAACACGCTGATCGTTCTCGTGTCCGATAACGGGTCATCCGGAGAAGGCGGACCCAACGGCTCGGTCAACGAGAACAAGCTCTTCAACGGCCTACCCGACAAGATCGAGGAGAACCTCGGCTTTCTGGACGTGTTGGGCAGCCCGCTGACGTACAACCACTACCCCACCGGCTGGGCCTGGGCGTTCAACACCCCGTTCAAACTGTGGAAGCGATACTCGAACTTCGAGGGCGGCACCGCCGATCCCATGATCGTGTCATGGCCCGCCCGGATCACGCAGCGCGGGGTCCGCCGGCAGTACACCCACGCGATCGACATCGTGCCCACTATCTATCAGTGCCTGGAGATCGAGCCGCCCGACGTGCTGAAGGGGTACACGCAGTTTCCACTGGAAGGCGTACCGTTTTCGGCCAGCTTCGACGACCCCCAGGCCGACACCGGCAAGCACACCCAGTTCTACTCAATGGGCGGCACCCGTGCGATCTGGCGTGATGGCTGGAAGGCAGTGGCACTGTCACCGGCCGCGCCCGACGCGTGGGCGGGCTATGCCACCCAGGAATGGGAGCTGTTCAACACGGAGACCGACCCCAGCGAGTGCGACGACGTCGCCAGTGAGAATCCCGAGGTGCTTCAAGAACTCATCTCCCTGTGGTGGGTGCAGGCCGGGCAGTACAACGCGCTTCCGCTCGAGAATCGCGGCGTCGTCGAGATCCTCGGAACCGAACGGCCCCAGATCGCGAAGCCACGGGACCGCTACATCTACTACCCGGGCGGGTCAGAGGTGCCGGAAGCTGTCGCCCCGAACCTCAGGAACCGCTCGTACACCATCGCCGTTGAGCTCGACATCGACTCCAGCGACGCTGAGGGTGTGCTGTTCTCTCACGGAGCACGGTTCGGCGGTCACGCCCTCTACGTCAAGAACGGCCAACTCACATACGTCTACAACTGGGTGGGGATGTTCGAACAGTTCGTCGAGTCGAGTGAAGCACTGCCCACCGGTCATGTCGTCGTCTCGGCATCCTTCGACAAGCGCCCGAACAGTTCCCCGGCTGAAGGCACGCTGACGCTACACGTGGGCACAACGGAGGTCGGTGCCGCGACCATCAAGACCCAACCGGGCAAATTCTCCATCGCAGGTGAAGGGCTCAACGTGGGCAAAGACACCGCTGAACCCGTAACCGACGCCTACCCGGGCACGTCTCCCTGGCCCTTTGTCGGCGGAACGATCGCCCGCGTGGTCATCGACGTCAGCGGCGAGCCCTTCGTCGATCTGGCTCAGGAGGCCGCGGCCGCCTTCGCCCGAGACTGACAACCGCGACTGATGCGAGGGAAACGGACATCGAATGGCCCACACTGAGGTACTCACGTCCTGGCGTCATGGTGCCACCCGTCAGGCGATCATCGATTTCACCGAACGGGCGAGCGACGAGGGATCCGATCCGATCCCGCGCGAACAGCGCATCGCGGTGTTCGACAACGATGGAACCCTGTGGACGGAAAAGCCGATGCCGACGCAGCTGCATTTCATCGTTCAGCAGTGGGCGGCGGCAGCGGCCGCCGATCCGTCTCTCGCCGGCACCCAGCCGTACACGGCCGCGGTGACCCATGATTTCACCTGGTTGGGCGCCGCGATCGACAAACACTACAACGGCGACGACTCCGACTTGCACACCATCATCGCCGCGCTGCTGAAACTCACCGACGGCACGTCCGTCGAAGAATACGAGCAGGCCGTCTCCTCGTTCTACGAAGGGGCCCGGCACCTCACGCTCGGACGCCCGTACAGCGCCGTGATCTACCAACCGATGGTGGAACTCTTGCGTTATCTCGAGGCCCACGGCTTCACGTGCTACATCGTCTCCGGGGGTGATCGAGACTTCATGCGGCCCATGACCGTGGCCAACTACGGGATACCGCCGGATCGCGTGATCGGGTCTGCGGTTGGCCTGACCTACGAGCACGGCGAGGTGCGGTACGGCTCGACGTTCTCCTTCATGGATGACGGCCCCGAGAAACCGATTCGAATCTGGAGTCGCATCGGTCGACGCCCGGTGCTTGCGGCCGGCAACTCGAATGGTGACGTGCCGATGCTCGAATACGTGCAGAAACATCCGCTCAGTCTGAGCCTCCTGATCCACCACGATGACGACACCGACCGGGGCGACACTCCCTACGACAAAGGCGCGGAAACCGCGCTGACGGCCGCCCAGAGCAACGGCTTCACCGTCGTCAGCGTGAAGAACGACTGGGCGACCGTGTTCCCAGCGACGGCGTCTTAGTCGTCGGGGTCCTCGAGCCGGAACCCGACCTTCAAGGTGACCTGAAAATGCGCCACCTTTCCGTTTTCGATGTCGCCTCGGGTACCGATGACTTCGAACCAGTCGATGTTGCGGATCGTCTCCGACGCTCGTTCGATCCCGTTGCGAATTGCCGTGTCGGTGCCATCCGGTGATGTACCGACGATTTCGATCACCCTGTACGTGTGGTTAGCCATTCCGGTTTTCCTCTCGAGTCATCCAACGGTTTATCACTGAAGAGTACGGGCCAGTTCTCGAATCCGCAGCTAATACCTGGCGGTCGGTGCCAATTCGAGTCTCTAGCCGATCGGGTAGTCGACGAAGGCGAAGGCCGACCCGTCGGGAGCCCAACTCGGCACGTTGATCGTGCCCTGGCCACCGTTGAAGCCGGCCAGGGTGGTCGGCGTCTGCCACGCATCGACCGACACAAGGCGCAGTTCGACCGGTCGATCGGCGGGGTGCCCCGTTGTGCCGGGCGGAAAGCTGAGGTAGACGGCCACGTCTCCAGTCGGCGCGACGTGGGGAAACCAGTTGACCCGGTCGTCGAAGGTGAGTTGCTCGAGGTGGGAGCCGTCGGGCCGTACCCGCGCGAGTTGCGCGTGTCCCGGTGCGGCGGAGAACTGTTCGGTGTTGAAGACGATCCAGTCGCCATCCGGTGTCCATTCACATCCGTCGGCGGGCCCGGGATGGGTCGTCACCGCGGTGTCGCCGAAGCCATCGGTGCTCACCGTGTGGATCGTCGCGGATGCCCACCAGTTCTCGCCCTGCGGCTCGAGTCGCACGTAGGCCAGTTGCTCGCCGTCGGGCCGCACACCGTGCAGGAAGTGCATCGCGCCATCGTCCAGGGTCACCCGGCGGGAGGGGCCGCCGACCAGCGGGACTTCCCAAATGTGCCAGTCGTTCGCCGAGGCGAAGACGGAGGTGCCGTTCGGGGAGAGAACGTGGTCGTTGTTCACGTCGGGGAGCCCGGGGGTCTCCAGCTGTCGGGGCGCCTCCGACCCGTCGGCGGGCACCGTCCAGAGCCGGCCGTCGCCATTGAGCAGGAGGTGTCCAGCCATGGTCCAGTTGGGAGCCTCGAAGAGAATGCGATCGGAGTCGAGCACCGTGGTGATCGTCCCGGATGACCGCTCCCAGACTCGCACCCGCGCGTGCTGGCCGGGCTGGAGTGCGCGCAGCGGGATCGATGACGCCTCGATCATGAGTTCGTCCCGCCCGTCCTGGTCTCCAGGTAGGCCCGGATGCCGTTGACGATGAGATCGTGGTCTTCCCGAGAGGAGAGCCCCGATGCGGTGGCTGCTGCCACGATTCCTGCTCCGCGAACCCGGATCGGGAACGATCCACCGGTGACGGCGTACTCCGGCCCGAGCCAGCCGCCGGTCGACGGGTCGATTCCGTATGCCGTGAACCGCGCTTCGACGAGAGCGCTGCTCGCTTCCATGCGCAGCACGACCGCGGCCTTCCGGGCGATCCAGTCGTCCTGATCGGCGGTGATGCCCGGCAGTGCGGAGCGGAACAGGATGAGCCCGGGCCGGCGAATGTCGATGCCCACGGCGAGGCCGGCGCTGTGGGCGACCCCGGTGATGAGACTGCCCAATTCCCAGGCGGTCGTGTGGGTGAACTCGTCGAAGATGAGTTCGGCTTCGTCGCGTTCGAGGGCGGTGGTGATATCCGTCATGGGTTATGCCTTCCGTCGATCAGGATCGTGCGAGCTGGGCGCGCGCGGCGTCGATTGTGGCGAGGATCGTTATGGTCTCGTCAAGTGTGTGCAGCGGGGACTCGGTGCGGCCCTCCCCGACGAAGCGGGCCAGTGCGGTGGCTTCCCAGGCGAGTCCGTCGAAGAATCCGAGTCCGGTGGAGTCGGTCCAGTGCAGCTTCGGTCCGAAGTAGTCGGCGCTGGCGAGGGTGAAACTGCCCGGTAGGTAGAAGGCGCTGTCGAGGGTGATGGTTGCCTCGGATCCGGCGATGGCCGCCGTCGTCGGCGTGCGGGCCACAATGGACGAGAACAGCGTGGACTGGGCTCCTCCCCCGTGTTCGAGCACGACGGTCGAGTACGCGTCGACCCCGGTCTCGGTCATCCCGCCGACCGCAGTCACCGTGTTCGGCGCACCGAAGACCATCGACGACAGTTGCAACGGGTAGATACCCAGGTCGAGAAGCGCCCCGCCACCGAGTTCCGGCCGGTAGAGACGGTGGTTGGGGTCAGCCGCGATGGCCTGACCGTGGTCGGCGAGCACGGTGGTCACCTCGCCGAGCACCCCGTCGTCCAGCAGCTGACGGATCACCGAGGTCTGCGGCAGGTAGCGGCTCCACATGCCCTCCATCGCCAAGACACCCGCCTGACGTGCCGCGGCAACAAGGATGCGCGCCTCGTCGGCCGACACCGTCATGGGTTTTTCAATGAGCACGTGCTTGCCCGCCGAGATCGCGGCCAGCGCGATCGGCAGATGTTCGCTCTGTGGCGTGGCGATGTACACGACGTCGATATCGGCGCGGGACACAAGTTCTTCGGTGGAGCCGACGGCGAGCTCGATGCCGTGCGCCGCGGCAAAGGCGGATGCCCGTTCGATCGAGCGGGACCCGACGGCCACAACCGACTGAGCGGTGTGGGCCGTCACGGCTTTCACGAACTCACCGGCGATCCAGCCGGGACCGACCACACCCCATCGCAGGGTGGGCTCCCCGGTGGAGGGCAGGAACATCTTCGGTTCGGGCAATTGAGTGGGAAACATTTGGTGACTCCGTTTCGACATCGTTGTAGCGATTCGGTTTAGCACGAGATAAGGTATCGAACAGCGTTCAGGTTAGCACGAGCTAAGTGCCTCGATGTCGAGAAATCTGAACAGCCAAATCTGACTCAAGGAGGCGTCAATGACACAGCAACAATCCGCACACCCGTACACAACCAAGATCCCGGTGCAGAGGGTGAGCAACCGATATCTCGCAGCGCTCGGGGCGGCTCAGTTCGGTATCTTCGTGGCGATCCTGTCTCCGGTGATCGTCAGCATGCAGCTGAAGGCGCAGGAGATCAACCCGGACAACCCGGCTGCCGTCATCGGTGTTGTACTGCCCATCGGCGCTATCGGCGCCCTGGTGGGCAACCCGATCTTCGGGGCTCTGAGCGACGCCACCAGAACACGGTGGGGACGCAGAAAGCCCTGGCTCGTGGGCGGGATCCTCGCACTGCTGCTCGGGCTCGTCGGAGTGGCGTACAGTCCCACCGTGCCGGTCTTGATCGTCACCTGGCTCATCTGCCAGCTTGCCTCGAACGCGGCGTCCGCCGCTCTCATCGCCAGCTTCGCGGACAACATTCCCGAGTTCCAACGCGGTCGAGCGTCGAGCATCTTCGCCCTCGCCCAGAACGTGTCGATTCTTGCCGGCGTCTACGGCGCAGTGCTCCTCGTGGACAACCTTCCGGTGCTCTTCATCGTGCCGGGACTGATCGGCGTGGCCTGCATCGTGGTCTATGTTCTGGTGACACCCGACCGTAATTCCGACGAGCCGCCCCGGCCCTTTTCCTTCGCGCGAGTTCTCGCCACGTTCTGGACCAACCCGCTCAAATACCCGGACTTCGGCTTCGCCTGGTGGTCGCGCTTCTTGATCACCTTCGCCGCCTTCATGTTCACCACCTACCGCCTGCTTTACATGCAACAGCACCTGGGCCTGTCCGCCAGCGAGGCGGTTCCCGCGGTGGCCTTCGGTGTTCTGCTCTATACCGTCGCACTCTTCGCCGGCACGGCGGTCTCCGGCTGGCTGTCAGACCGGCTCGGGCGGCGCAAGATCTTCGTCGCCGGATCCACGCTGCTGTTCGGCATCGGGCTCGTTGCTCTCGCCTTCGCCGACACCGTGAACGCCTTCTACGTCGCGGAGGTCGTGATGGGTCTGGCCTACGGCGTCTACTCAGCCGTCGATACCGCTCTCGTGGTGGACGTTCTGCCCAATCCGGACAAGCCCGGCAAAGACCTGGGTGTCATCAACATCGCCAACTCCCTGCCGCAGTCCCTGGCTCCCGCCGCGGGCTTGATCCTGCTCGGCGTCGGCGACGGCCAGAACTACACCGCGATGCTCTGGGGTGCGGGGCTCATCGCCCTCATCGGCGCCATCGTGATCATTCCGATCCGGAAGGTCAGATAACCCCGGCGGGCCCCGCCGGGATCATCGATCCGGATGGGGCGGGGCCCGTCGTCGCACGCACGATCAGCGCAGCATCGGTCGCGATGACCCGGCGGGGCCCGTGGTCGCCCTCGATCCGGTCAATGACCGCGTCGAGCGCGGCCGTCACGGTCGCGTCCACGTCCTGCCGCACCGAGGTGAGCTGATGATAGGACAACGACGCCAAGAGACTGTCGTCGAAACCGACCACCGAAATATCGCCCGGCACCGCGATGCTCGAACGGGCCAGCACCGCCAACAAACCCACGGCGCACTGGTCACCGCAGCAGATCACCGCGGTCGGACGATCGTCGCGACCGATGAGTCCCCGGGCGGCCTCGGCGCCGTCTTCCTCTGCGAACCCGGTCAGGATGATCTCGGCCCGTGCAGCGAGCCCGACGGACGCCATGGCGTCTCGGTAGGCCTGGGCTCGAGTGTGCCCCACGGAGCCCCCGAGACCGCCGACGTAGGCAATGTCCCGATGTCCGAGCTCGACAAGGTGCTCCACCGCGCGCAACAGACCGTCCACTTCGTTGACGTGGATGTTGTCGGCACCAGGCTCGTCGGCCCACTCCCCCAGCCAGGCCGTGGGCATCAGGCGAATCGCTTCGGTGACCGCCGCCGAGGCCGGGTCGGGGTTGAAGGCGATGAGGCCTTCCACGCGTTCCTCGATCAACTCGGACACGACGACATCGATGGGTCGTTCCTCCGTAACCGGGCCGAGAGTGAGCGCGAAGCCCCGTTCGGCCGCCGCGACGAACATCCGCTCGACGACCCGCGCCTGGAAGGGATGCCCCAGCAGGAACGCCACACCGAGCATGCGGGTGCGGCTTTGGCGAAGCAGTCGCGCCGACGAATTCGGCCGGAAGCCCAACTCCTTGGCCGCACCGAGCACACGTTCACGCGACTCAGCACTCGGGCCGGGCACGTCGCGCATGACCATGGATACGAGTTGTCGCGAAACGCCGAGATGCAGCGCGATGTCTCTCATCGTGGGTAGACGAGCTGGACTGACAGGGCCAGGCCCAGCTTTGTGCGTACCGTCTGCCACCATACGACCAGTCTTGCACGTGCCAATCACCCGCATGAGGCGCAAAACGCCCTCGAGTCGACGACGGGACCCATCATCTGGGCGCTCTAGGCAATCGCCGCCAGGTTCGGCGCGAGTGCGCGAGCGAGGTAGCGGCCGGTGACACTCGCCGGATCCGCGGCCACCTGTTCGGGTGTGCCAACGGCCAGGATCGTGCCTCCGCCGTCGCCGCCCTCCGGGCCCATGTCGATGACCCAGTCCGCGCTCTTGATGAGGTCGAGGTTGTGCTCGATCACAATCACGGTGTTGCCCTGCTCGACGAGGTTGTCGAGCACCTCGATCAGTCGTCTCACGTCGTCGAAGTGCAGGCCGGTTGTCGGTTCATCGAGCACGTAGACGTTGCGGCCCCGGGTGCGCCGCTGCAGCTCGGTGGCGAGCTTGACCCGCTGGGCCTCACCGCCGCTGAGGGTGGCGCCGCTCTGGCCGAGCGTCACATAACCGAGCCCGACATCCACCAACGCCTGCAGGTACCGGGCGATGATCCGGAATGCCGAAAAGAACTCGGTGGCCTCATCGATGCTCATCTCCAGAATCTCAGCGATGTTCTTACCCTTGAACCGCACCGCCAGGGTCTCCCGGTTGAACCTGCCGCCTTCACAGACCACGCAGGTGACGAAGACATCGGGCAAGAAGTTCATCTCGATCTTCTGGCTGCCGTCGCCCTGGCAGGCGTCGCATCGGCCGCCCTTCACGTTGAAGCTGAAGCGACCGGCCGAGTACCCGCGCGCTTTCGCCTCCGTCGTTTCAGCGAACAGGTTGCGGATGCGGTCGAACACCCCGGTGTAGGTGGCCGGGTTGGATCGGGGCGTGCGCCCGATCGGGCTCTGGTCGACGTGCACGATCTTCTCGAGGTCGTCCAGTCCGGTGATGGACCCGTGCTTGGACGGGGCCGTCTCGGCACCATTGAGCTTCTGTGCCAGCGCCCGGTAGAGGATGTCGTTGACCAGCGTCGACTTGCCGGATCCGCTCACTCCGCTCACGGCCGTGAGAATCCCCAGGGGAAACTCGGCGGTGACGTTCTTGAGGTTGTTCGCGGCCGCTCCCGTGATCCGGATGGCCCGCCCAGGGTGGTGGGCCCGTCGCGACGGAGCGGTGATGGCCTTCCGCCCCGCCAGGTAGTCGCCCGTGGTGGAGTTCGTGTGCCGCAGCAGCTCCTCGAGGGGTCCGCTGTGGATGACTCGGCCACCCATGATGCCGGCGCCGGGCCCCACATCCACGATCCAGTCCGCCGCACGCATGGTGTCTTCGTCATGCTCCACCACGAGAACCGTGTTGCCCTGATCGCGCAGCCGCTTCAGCGTGCTGATGAGCCGGTCGTTGTCGCGCTGGTGCAGACCGATGCTCGGTTCGTCGAGCACATAGAGCACCCCGGTCAGTCCGGCGCCGATCTGCGTGGCCAGCCGAATTCGTTGGGCCTCACCGCCGGAGAGAGTGGCGGCGCCACGGGCCAGGCTGAGGTAGGGCAAGCCCACCTCGAGCAGGAAACTCAGCCGGGAGCGCACCTCTTCCACGGCTCGGGCGGCGATGCTGCGCTGCTGCGGGGTGAGGGTGAGGGTGGTGATCAGCGCGAGGGCATCGATCAAGCTGAGGTCCGCGACATCGGCAATGCTGTGCCCGTCGACCCGCACCGCGAGCACCTCCGGGCGAAGCCTCTTGCCCGCGCAGGCGGCGCAGGGAACTTCGCGCAGGTAGGCCCCGTGCCTGGCGCGCTGGCGATCGGTCTCGGCCTCGGCGAACTTGCGTTCCACCCACGACACGACACCCTCGAAGTTGATGTTGTACGCCACCTTGCGGTTGAACCGAGTGGTGAAGGTCACCTCCACCTGCTCCCCCGTGCCGTGCATGACGGCGTCCCGCGCGGCGGGATCGAGGTCTTGCCACGGGGTGTCGATGCTGAACTTCAGTTCCTTCGCCAGAGCCTTGAGCAGGTTCATGAAATACGCCTGACCGCGCTTGGTCGCGTTGCTCCAGGGCAACAGAACCCCGTCGCGGATGCTCATGGTCGCGTCACCGAGGGCAAGGTCAGGGGCAACGCTGGTGCGCACACCGAGGCCGCTGCAGGTTGGACAGGCCCCGAAGGGGGCGTTGAACGAGAACGTCTTCGGCGAGAAGTCGGTGATACTGCTGCGATGCCCGTTGGGGCAGGTCACCCGTTCGGTCAGGTCCCGGCGGCCGGCCGGGGAATCATCGCCGACGAAGTCGACCAAAACCGACCCGCTGCCGAGGTGGAGCGTCGTTTCCAGGGAGTCGGTCAGTCGGTCGAGTACGTCAGGGCCGGCGACAAGGCGATCCACGACAACGTTGATGGCCCCGGCAGTGGCGACAAGAGCGTCCGGGATGTCGCCGACGCGGTACACGGCGCCGTCGATTTCAACCCGGGAGTACCCGTCGGCGGACAGTTGCTTCAGGATGTCACCGGCGGGTGTGCCGGCCTTGTGCTGCACGGCTGCGAGGAGTTGGAATCGGGTTCCCGGTTCAAGGAGCATGAGCTCGTCGGCCATGTCGTGCACCGTCGCCGCCGTGATCGGGGCGTCACACACAACACAGTGCGGCACTCCGGCCCGGGACCAGATCAGCCTGAGGTAGTCCATGATCTCCGTGAGGGTGCCCACGGTGGACCTTGGATTCTTGCTGGTGGATCGCTGATCGATCGCGACGGCGGGGCTCAGGTCCTCGATGGAATCGACGTCGGGCCTGGCGACCTGGTCGAGGAACATCCGGGCGTAGGCCGTGAACGACTCCACGTAGCGACGCTGACCCTCGGCGAAGATGGTGTCGAAAGCCAGCGACGACTTACCTGACCCGGACGGTCCGGTGAAGACCACCAGGGAGTTCTTGGGAATCTCGAGATCCACGTCAGCCAGGTTGTGCACCCGTGCCCCGCGTACCTTGATTGATCCCCCGGCGTCGGCAGGTCGTCGGGTCACAGTAGCTCTTTTCGGTTTGTCGTCAGGTTCGACGGGACGATCCAGTCTCGCATTAGGGGTGCGCAGAAACTCACAGCTGAAAACGCGGGAAAATGGGGTGTTCTCGCAGGTCGCTGCCCACCGTCATCGGCGTTGCAGCGTCGCTCTCCCGGCATCCGCGCAGGGGCTGCACCCTGTGAATCTCCTGTAGCCAGGCACAGACGTGCGATAAAATATCGTCTGTCGAACTTGCAAGATTCCTCGGATCCGTCCACACGGTTTCGATGAATCTCGTGCTTCACCCGAGTGCGCTCGCACCGTGGAGCCGTGTCCCCGATTCGCTCGTGGATGTGTTGAGCCGGACGTTCGCCCTCTCAGCTGAGGTGAAGAATGCCATTTATTGCAGGCCAAACCATCGTCCACCCGTTTCACGGTCCGCTCCGTGTTGTACGCATTACGGATCGCACCGTGCGAGGAGTCACCCAGTCCTATCTCGACCTACAGGCTCTCGGACATCCGCTGGACATGAGTGTTCCGGTGGGCCGCGCGGAGGATGTCGGACTTCGATTGGTGGCGTCACGCGACCGGGTGCAGGAGCTGCTTGCCGTTCTCGGCGGCCCGACGGATGATCAGGTGCTGGGTTGGTCGCGGAGGCTGAAGAGTTACCAGGAGCGCGTCAATAGCGGCGACGTCGATCAGCTCTGCTTTGTCATCAGGGAGATCACCCGTCGCAAGCCGAAATCGCCGGCCTCCTCGGAAAGCCAGCTGTTACGGTCCGCCCGGTCCACCCTCGTCATCGAGTTCAGCATCGCCCTTGGCGTGACCGCCGAGCAGGCCGGCCGACTCATCGATTCGGCAGCCGAGGGCACCCCGAATTCAGCCACGCTTCATTTGGAGGCGCTGCCGGCCGCGTAGGCGGGTGCCACCGAACGAGACGGGTCACTGGGCCAACGCGGCCTCGATCGCCGCCGTGAGGTCCTCCGGCTTCTCCAGGATGATTTTCACGTCGTTGACAAAGATGGTCGGGGTTCCAGTCACGCCGAGTGCCCGGCCGGCGTCGAAGTCAGACTGGACCCGATCGAGTGTCGTGGGGTCGGCGACGTCGGCGTCGTACTGCTCGAGGTCCAGACCTAGTTGGTCTGCGAATGTGCGGAATAACTCCGCCTTCGAGTCCTGGCTCTCGCCCCATGTCGTCTGCGTCTGGAACATCTTCTGGTACATCGCCTCGAACTGGTCCTGCCGGGCCGCGGCCTCCACCGCGACGGCCGACGTCTCGGAGTTGCGATGACCGGGGATCGGGAAGTAGCGGGTGGCGAAGGTGACCTGGCCGGCATACTCCTCGCGGAGCTGCTCGATGTAGGGATACACGGCGCCGCAGACTTCGCACTCGAAATCGAGGAACTCCACGAGGGTGACCGTGCCATCGGTGGCGATGTCAAGCCGGTGAGTGCTCTCGGCGATGGCCGAGGGCTGGCTCGCGGTGGTGGGCGCCGCCGGGACTGCCGAGGGCTGGCCGGTTATGGCGAGGACGGCGGCAACGGCGAGGAGGACGGCGGCGCAGACTCCGATGTTTACTTTGGTGACGGTCTTCATGAGTGGTGCTTTCTGTCAGGCCGATGGTCGGAGGACGGGGTGCGGTGGCGGGCGGCGCGGATGCCGTTGGCGATGATCACGACTTCCGCCAGCTCGTGTACGAGGACCACGCCCGCCAGTCCCAGCACCCCCGTCAGCGCGAGCGGGACCAGCACGACGATCACACCGAGGGCGAGCGCGATGTTCGCGGTCATGATCCGGCGGCCGCGTCGGGCGTGCAGCAGCGCGGCCGGGATGAGCCTCAGGTCCGTGCCCGTGAAGGCGACATCGGCGGATTCGATGGCCGCGGCGGAGCCGGTCGCACCCATCGCGATTCCAACATCCGCTGCTGCCAGCGCCGGGGCATCGTTGATGCCGTCACCGATCATGGCGGTGGGTCGGTGTTTCTGGAACTCGCCGATGGACTTGGCCTTGTCGGCCGGCTTCTGTTCGGCGCGGACCTCGACGATGCCCACTTGGCTGGCCAGAGCCCGCGCCGTGCGGGAGTTGTCGCCGGTGAGCATGGCAGAGCCGATGCGCAGGCGTCTTAATAGCGTGATCGTCTCGGCGGCTTCCGGCTTGAGCTCGTCCCTGATTCCGATGATGCCCAAGACGGCGCCGGCGCGCTCGACGACCACGACGGTCATCCCCGCCTCTTCCATGGCGTTCCGCTGACCGGTCAGGGAGCCGGCGGGCACCCACCGCGCATTCCCGATCCGCACGGGGGCACCGTGGAACACGCCGGTGATGCCGTCGCCCGGGTGCTCGGTCACGTCGTCGGCGCGCTCGACGTGCGCGGCTGCGCCGAGGATCGCCGCGGCGAGCGGATGTGTGCTGTGCACTTCGAGTGCGGCCGCCACCCGCACGACCTCCTCCCGGTCGTTCAGGCCGTTGGTGGCCACCTCGGCCACGGTGGGCCGGTTCCCGGTCAACGTGCCGGTCTTGTCAAAAACCACCAGTTGCACGGCGCCGAGTCGTTCAAACGCTGCGCCGGACTTGATGATCAGCCCGAACCGGCTTGCGGCACCGATGGCGGAGATCACAGTGACGGGCACCGCGATCGCCAACGCACACGGCGATGCTGCGACGAGCACGACCAACGCGCGCTCGGTCCAGGTAGCGGTGTCGCCGACCAGAATGCCGAACAGGGCAATCAGAGCGGCCGCGATGAGTACCGCCGGCACCAGCGGCTTCGCGATCCGGTCCGCCAGTCGGGCGCGGTCGCCTTTCCGGGCATGCGCCTGTTCGACCAGCGTCACGATCGTCGTGAGGGAGTTGTCCGTGCCATCCGCCGTCGCTTGGACCCGCAGCGCTCCCCCGCCGTTGATCGATCCGGCCAGGACCGCGTCACCGGGCCCGACCTCGACGGGGATCGACTCACCCGTGATCAGAGAGGTATCCAGGCTGCTGCGCCCGGCGACGACGATGCCGTCCGTCGCGACCCGATCTCCTGGGCGCACGACAAGCAGATCCGTCGCGCGCAACTCGCGGGCCGGAATCGTGACCTGGTCGGCCCGTCGGGACACTATTGCCGTGTCGGGGATGAGGCTGAGCAGGGCGCGCAATCCGCCGCGGGCCTTGTCCATTGCCCGGTCCTCGAGTGCCTCGGCGATCGAGAAGAGGAAGGCGAGCGCCGCCGCTTCGCCGACGTGGCCGAGCAGCACCGCACCGACGGCGGCGATCGTCATCAGGAGGCCGACACCCAACGTGCCGCGCATCAGTCGCCGAATCGCGCCGGGCACAAAAGTCGACCCACCAGCCACGAGACTGGCGCCCAAAACAATCGTGCCGGCCACCCCGACACCCGACCATTCCAGCAGATAGCCCATGACTAGGAGCACACCAGACAGGAGTGGAATGAGGATGGCGGCGCTCATCCGGTCGTTTCGCAGCACAGCGGGATGTCGCAGTTGTCGTCCGTGCACTCGGCACCGTCATCGACGGCGAGCACGACGTCGAGCATCGCCAGCAACGCTTTCGACAGGTGCGCATCCGCTATCTCGTATCGAGTGCTGCGCCCCTCGGGAATTGCCGCGACGATCCCGCAGCCGCGGAGGCAGGTGAGGTGGTTCGACACGTTCGAGCGTGTCAGGCCCAGGGACGTCGCAAGCTCACCGGGGTGTCCGGGTTTCTCGATGAGCGAGAGAAGAATCCGTGAACGGGTCGGGTCGGCCATTGCGCGGCCCAGGCGGTTCATCACATCAAGACGCGAAGCTATAGTCAGCATGCACTGACGTTACAGCCTTCACTGACATATAGTCCAGCGCTGCTGCGACAGCCGGCTCAGCATGAGTGTCAGGGATAGGGCGTGAAGTCGAGCTCCTCGAATACCGTCACTTCGTTGGCCCACCGCGTTGCCACAAAGCGCTGATGATCCGGATGGTCGTTGTACGCGGAGTAGGCAGCGGCATCGATGAAGGACATCGAGAACTGGAACCGGAATTCGCTTTTCGGGCTTACCTGGCGTGACACCGTGAACTCGTGCACTCCGGCTATCGACCGCAGCAGCTCAGGCGCAGAGGTGAGGAACTCGGTTTCCGCGTCGGAGCCGGCCGGGTGGACGAGGACGAACGCTACGGTGTGACGGATCATACGACCAGAATATCTGGCCCCTCCTCAGCGCTTCGTGCTGAGCGGAGTGCTGTTGTACGCTTCGTCGATGGAATTCGTCGCGCATGCGTTCTCAACGATCGACTGGAACGCCCTCCCCCATACCGTGCACGCTGGAACGACGGGCGAAGCGCACTGGCGAACGGCGGAGATCGGCGGCACGCGCATTCGCATGGTCGAGTACAGCCCGGGGTACGTCGCCGACCATTGGTGCGCCCGCGGACACCTGCTCCTCGTGCTGGACGGACAGCTGCGCACCGAGCTCGACGACGGTCGTGTCACCGACCTCACGGCGGGCCAGAGCTACCAGGTCGGATCCGGGATGGAAGCCCACCGATCGAGCACCACGGCCGGCGCGCGACTCTTCATCGTCGACTGAGCGTCATTCAATGTTGATCTCACCCGAAACACAGTTGCTGCCGCCGCGGTACCGCAACATCTTCGCTCGCCTGGTCATCCGTGAGGTATCAGACATCACCGAGCTCGTGAACCTCGTGCGGAGTGAGCAGGCGGACCATCCGCAGAACTCGATCTTCGTCACCCTCGACGACCTCGACCAAGCCCTGTACACCAGCATGCACGCGACGGAGAGCGACGAGCTGGCGATCGACACGGGTGATCTCGACTTCGTGAATGACCAGCATGCCGACGAGATGGCCCAACAGCGGCAGTTCGCCCACACAACGGCCCAACTGGCCAATCCCGAACTACGGCAGAGCTGGGGTCAGCTCCGTGGCAGCCGCGAGACGGACGCAGCCGGTATCGCTGCGCTCGCTGCCATGAACGACAGCCCGACCGGCGTGCTGGACGAGGTCACGATCCTGATGCACGTTCCCACCGGCGACCGCACGACAGCGATATCCGCGCTGCCCAACGGTTACTTCAGCGATGACTGGAACACCTTCCAGCATCACGCCGTAGCCCGACATCTCGCGAAGCGCTACCAGTACCAAGCATTCGGTATTGGAGCGTCCTGGGTCGGTTACCTTCGCGATACGCCGTTGCTCGCAGACGAGGCCGCGCAGCTCGTCAGGGACCTGGCCGAGCTGTACGGGTGCGCCGGCGCCCCCGGCTGGCAGCACCTCAGTGAGGCGCTCACCCGTCAGTGCACGCTGTTTCTGGGGTACACCGACAACTTCGCGGACTAACGCAACCCGAGCGCTCCTGCGCACCGGCCTCGCACCGGCTCACCGGCGCCATGTGCCGGCCGGAGCTAGGCTCAGGTCATGGCCGAAAAAGCGAAGAGCGTCGACGAGTATCTCAGCGCGGTCGACCCAGCTCGCCGGGCCGAACTCGAACGGATCCGCGCGCTCGTCACGCAGCTCGTGCCGGATACCGAAGAGACCATGAGTTACGGAATGCCGACCCTCACGTACAAGAACCGGGCGCTGGTGTATTTCACCGCCTCCAAGAAGCACCTGAGCTTCTACCCCTCCTCGTGGGCGATCGAGGAGCTGAAGGATCAGCTCACGCGCTACAAGACCACCGAACACGCGATCCAATTCACACTGGGCTCGATCCTGCCCAGTCGGCTGATTGAAGATCTCGTTCGTGTGCACCTGCGCGCAATCGACGCCAACCGGCAGTAAACCGCTGGCATCCACGATTATTGTCATCGGGCGTGACAAACTCGCCCTGGGATACGTCCTTTAATTGGATATGCTGAGCCGCCTGTGGTGGAGGCGCCACGAAGCAAGGATTCACCATGGACGTCACCACGCCGGTCGATAGCTCGACGAAGCTCACCGAAACCGGCACACGGCGCCTGCGCGGGCGCTACCGATTGCAGGAATTGATCGGTCGGGGCGGCGCAGGCTCTGTTTACCGCGCGCGTGACGAGGCTCTGGGTCGCGACGTCGCGGTGAAGGTCTTCGAGACGTCCGCGGCAAGCGAGAAGGACATCCGTCGCCAGGAAGACGAGGTAAACCTGCTCGCCAGCCTCAGCCACCACAGCGTTGTCACCCTGCTTGATGCCGGCGTCGACCGCACGGATGCCGGGCGTCCGCGGGTGTATTTCGTCATGGAGCTCATCTCAGGCGCCGACCTCAAGGTCCGGCTGGAGGCGGGCGCCCTCACTGCTCGTCAGATCGCGCAGATCGGGTTCGATCTGGCCGAGGGTCTGCAATACATCCACGGCCGCGGTGTTGTGCATCGAGACGTCAAGCCGGCCAACATTCTGCTGGTCGACTACGGTCAGGGCGGCGGGCGTTACCGTGCGAAACTCACGGACTTCGGCATTGCGTTGATTGGCGGTGCGGAGCGGCGGGATACCAACACCGCGACGACCGGCACGGCCGCCTACCTCAGCCCCGAACAGGCGTGGGGCCAGAGCTTGGGGTCGGCCAGCGACATCTACTCTCTGGGGCTCGTTCTTCTGGAGTGCTTCACCCGCACCGTCGCGTTTCCGGGTGACCCGATCCCCTCAGCGCTGGCCCGGCTCCACGGCGATCCGCCCATTCCGCCGGGCCTCGCCCCGGAATGGCGGACGCTGTTGGCGGCCATGACGGCGCGGAAGCCGACGGACCGACCTTCCATCGACGATCTTGTCGTTGCGCTTCGCCAGATGATGACCGCCGAGACTGGCCGGCACCGCGAAGTGCTGGCCACGCCGGAACCGTCGACCGAGGAAGCCCGGATGCTCGCGGTCGCCCGGTATCGATTGGCGGAGGCCCCGGTCGACGGGGCGTTCGACCGCGTCACGGCGATTGCCGCCCGCGTGTTCTCGGTGCCGGTCGCACTCGTCACGATCGTCGATCACGATCGAATCTGGTTCACCTCCCACCACGGTGTCGAGATCGATCACATCGACAGGCACCCCGGCCTGTGCGCATCGGCGATTCTGGATGTCCAGCCCTGGGTCGTCGAGGATGCCCGGTTTGATCCCCGCACCCTGGCCAACCCCCTCGTCGCCGACGGTTTCGGCCTGCAGTTCTACGCCGGAGTGCCGTTGCGCACGCGAGACGGGTACAACCTGGGCACACTGTGCGTGCTTGACTTCGAGCCGCGCCTCGCGACGGACCACGAACTCGCGACGCTCGCCGATCTGGCGGCGATTGTCATGAGCGAGATGGAACTACGTCTGGAAAGCCGGCGATCCGTGCCGGCGCTGGACAGCTGACTTTCGGCACCGAGCTGACAGGACATCCGACGGAGTTCGACATACGACAAGATAAGGGAATGGATCCCGCGTCAAACCACCTGATGGCGGAGCTCGAGGAGCCATCAGGCACGCGCACTCGACGCGTGCTTCGTCGGGTGTGGGCGCTGATCCGCGCCGCTTGGGGTGACGTCGACATCGACGCCGATCTGGTCATCCGCCGACGCGCGGGCGGAGCCGAGGTTCTACGCACCGCCGCTGACGTCGGCGACCCCCGCTTCCTCTTGGAGACCGTGCGCCGCGACCTGGAAACCAAGACCGTCGAGGAGTTCGTGCGCGAATGGCGCGTCTTCGACTAAGGCGCATGCCTCGCTCGGTGGCTCCCCAGAGTACTGAGACGCCCTTCTGGGCCCCGCGTGGCTCCGAGGTCGTTGTCGAGGAAGCTGCTTCGCTCAGCCGAGCAGCGCCACGCCAAAACCGGCGACGACGGCCCGTACTTCAGCGAGATATCGCTGTGCCTGCTCGGTGAGGGGAATCGCTGAATGACCGATCCAACCGATCTCGATGCGTTCGTCGACGTCGAGCGGTACGGAGACAATCTCCGGGTCGAGATCGTCGCTGATGATTCCCGTCGAGATCGTGTAGCCGTCGAGCCCGATCATGAGGTTGAAGATCGTCGCCCGGTCGGAGACTCGGATCTCCCTCTTACTCGACAAGGTGGAGAGGATTTCCTCGGCGAGGTAGAACGAGTTGTTCGCCCCCTGGTCGAAGGTGAGCCGCGGCAGGTCGGCGAGATCAGCGAGGCTCACGCGACCTCGCGAGGCGAGCGGGTTCTTCCGGGAAATGAAGATGTGCGGCTCGGCGAGGAAGAGCGGGCGGAATGCGAGCCCGGAGTCCCGCAGCAATTTGTCGATGACGTTCCGGTTGAAGTCGTTGCGGTAAAGGATGCCCAACTCGCTGCGGAGCGTCCGGACATCCTCGATGATGTCCCAGGTGCGGGTCTCCCGCAGCGAGAACTCGTACTCGGCCCCCTCGGTGCCCTTGACCATCCGCACGAACGCGTCGACCGCGAACGAATAGTGCTGCGTCGACACCCCGAGGAGGCGTCGGGACGGCGGCCGGCCGAGGTAGCGCTGCTCGAGGAGCGCCACCTGTTCGACGACCTGCCTGGCGTACCCCAGGAACTCCGCACCGTCGGTGGTGAGCGTGATCCCGCGCGCGGAGCGGACGAGGAGGGCGCGGCCCACCCGGGTCTCAAGGTCTTTCATCGCCACGGACATGGTCGGCTGGGCGACATAGAGCAGGTCGGCGGCCGCGGTGATCGATCCCTCCGCGGCGACCTCGATGAAGTAGTGGAGCTGTTGCAGGGTAACGCCGCTCGGTCGCTGAGTCATAGGGCAAGGCTATAGGAATGCATAGCGGGGTCGAATTACCCTATGTCCGCAGTCCACCGGCACGATGGACCTACTGACTTCCGCAAGGCCAGCCCGGCCGATCAGCTACCGGATTGGCCACTCATGGCGAACGAGTTCACGTTCAGCATCACCACCACCCGCTTCGACGAAAACTACGCGCCGTCGAACAGTTCCCGCGCCACCACGAACTTTGCCAATCTGGCCCGAGGCGAGCACCGTCAGCAGAACCTCCGGAACGCGCTGACGATGATCGACCGCCGGTTCAACGACCTCGCACATTGGGACAATCCGAGCGGGGACCGCTACACCCTCGAGCTCGACATCGTCTCCGTCGAACTGCAGTTCAGCGCGGAAGGAGAGGATCAGCGTTTCCCGCTGCTCGAGATCCTCGACATCCAGATCGTCGACCGGCATACCGGCGAGCGCCACCATGGGATCGTGGGGAACAACTTCTCCTCCTACGTCCGCGATTTCGACTTCAGCGTGCTGCTTCCGGCGGTCAACAAAGACGCGGTGAAATACACCGTCCCCGACGACTTCGGCACTCTGCACGGCCTGCTGTTCCAACATTTCCTTGACTCCGCCGCGTACCAGGAACGCTTCCCGATGCCGCCCGTGATCTGCATCAGCGTTTCGACGAGCAAAACCTACCGTCGGACCGAGAACCAGCACCCGATCCTCGGCGTCGAGTATCAGCAGGACGACTTCTCACTGACCGACCAATACTTCGGGCGGATGGGATTGCAGGTGCGGTACTTCATGCCAACGGGCTCGGTGGCGCCGCTCGCGTTCTATTTCCGCGGTGATCTGCTCAGCGACTATTCCAACCTGCAACTCATCGGCACCATCAGCACGATGGAGACGTTCCAGAAGATCTACCGACCGGAGATCTACAACGCGAACTCGGCCGCCGCAAGCATCTACCGACCAAGCCTGGATCAGCAGGACTACTCGCAAACGAAGGTCGCCTACGATCGCGTCGAGCGCAATGAGCTTGCTATCACGCAGGGGAAGTACACGGAAGAACACTTCGTGAAGCCGCACGGTGACGTGCTGAAGCATTGGGCCGCCCGCCACCCCACTCCCGTCGCTTAACCGGCAGAGAATCGACAATCATGCATACTCTCCTACCCACCTCGATCGTCGGCAGCCTCCCGAAGCCGTCATGGCTCGCCGAGCCCGAAACCCTCTGGTCGCCCTGGACATTGCACGGCGCCGCGTTGGTCGAAGGCAAACAGGATGCGCTGCGCATCGCGGTCCAGGAGCAGCGCCAACACGGTATCGACATCATCAGCGACGGGGAGCAGAGCCGCCAGCACTTCGTCACGACATTCATCGAGCATCTCACCGGGGTCGATTTTGAGCAGCGCGAGACGGTTCGAATCCGCGATCGATATGACGCGAGCGTGCCGACCGTCGTTGGTGCCGTGAGCCGCGAAAAACCTGTGTTCGTCGAGGACGCGAAGTTCCTGCGACGGCAGACCGATCAGCCGATCAAGTGGGCCCTCCCCGGCCCGATGACGATGATCGACACGCTCTACGACCGCCACTACAAGAGCCGAGAGAAGTTGGCGTGGGAGTTCGCGACGATCCTCAACCAGGAGGCGAGAGAACTCGAGGCGGCGGGAGTCGACATCATCCAGTTCGACGAGCCCGCATTCAACGTCTTCCACGATGAGGTGCAGGACTGGGGAGTAGCAACGCTGGAACGGGCGGCAGAAGGACTGCGTGCGGAAACAGCCGTGCACATCTGTTACGGCTACGGCATCAAGGCCAACACCGACTGGAAGGCGACCCTCGGGTCGGAATGGCGACAGTACGAGAAATCGTTCCCGCTCCTGCAGCAATCCGCCATCGACATCGTTTCGCTGGAATGCCACCACTCCCGTGTCCCGATCGACCTCATTGAGCTCGTCCGTGGCAAGAAGGTCATGCTCGGGGCCATCGATGTGGCGAGCGAGACGATTGAGACCCCGGAGGAGGTCGCCGACACCCTCCGGAACGCGCTCAAGTTCGTCGATCCGGACAAGCTCCTCCCCAGCTCGAACTGCGGCATGGCGCCGTTTTCCCGGAACGTTGCACGCGAGAAGATGGCCGCGCTGACCGCGGGTGCGGAAATTGTTCGCGAGGAGCTCACTGACCAACGCCGCTGACGCGCAACGAAGCTGACGTTCGCGTACTCACCTCAAGCGTATCGAGGCCGGCCACACTCGCACCGGACCGCACCTCAGCCACGGTCGATGCCGCACCTTCCGGGACGCTCGTGCCCGCCGGTGCAGCGGCGGGCACGTCCCCTGACGTCTACAGGGCGAGAAGACCGCCATCGATGACGAGTTCGGTCCCGGTGATGAACGAGGATTCGTCCGAGGCCAGGAACAGAACGGCGTTGGAAACCTCGTCGAGTTCTGCAATCCGGTGCATGGGCACGGACGAGTAGAACTGCTCCATGAATTCCGGGCCGAGCTGGTCGACGAGAGTCTGGGTGAGTTCCGTGCGGACCGCGCCGGGGTGCACCGAATTCACCCGGATCCCTTCGCGGGCGTATTCGATAGCCACCTGCTTCGACATGCCGCGCACCCCGAACTTGGCAGCGACGTAGGCGATGTTTACGCCCGGAGCGGCGGCCATACCCGCTGCAGACGAGATATTCACTATGGAGCCGCCACCGTTTTCAAGCATGTGCGGAAGTAGCGCCTTCATCCCTCGGAAGGTGCCGGTGAGGTCGATCGCGATGGTGCGTTCCCATTCGGCTTCGCTGATGTCCACGGTCTTCGTTGCAGACCCGGACACGCCCGCGTTGTTCACGAGCACATTGATGCTGCCAAAGGCAGCGGCGCCTGCGGCGACCGCGCTCGTCCACGATTCGCTGCTGGTGACGTCGAGGCGGACGAAGACCGCACTGTCGCCGAGACGCTCCGCAAGGGCACGGCCACGGGTCTCATCGACGTCCGCGATGATGACTTTGGCGCCGTGCCCGGCGAATACTTCGGCATGAGCGGCGCCCATGCCGTTTGCGGCGCCAGTGATCAGGGCGACCTTGCCCTCTAGCCGGTCTGTCATGTTGTCTCCTTCTATGGTGTTCTCGGGTGAGAAGTCGGGGTGGTCAGGCGCGGCCAACTAGCCATTCGGGCATGGCAGCGAGCAGTCGCCGTGCCATATCAGCCGGTGCGATGGGGGTTTCATCCCGAAGCCAGTCGGTGATGAGCGCAAGAGCGCCTCCGCCGATATAACGAGCGGTGTAGCTGTGTCTGTGGGCGGGCGGCACCCGGTCTCCCATGGCCGACATCGACTCTTCAATGCGCTCAGCGAATCCGCGCGCAAGCGCATCGTGAACCTGCGCGCTAACGTGCCAGTCCAGCGCCGCCCGGTAGAGCGACCGTCTCTGGTCGATGTGGGCGACCAGTCGCGTGGCCGCGCGCCGCGCGATTGCCTGTTCGTCTGCCGCGGGCTGGCCGCGCAGCACGACATCATCGGCTCCGATCAACTCGAACTGCGCCATGAGAATCGAGAGCGCGAGATCGTCTAGGTCGGCGAACTGGGCGTAGAACGCGCTACGGCTCACCCCGGCGGAGCGGGCGATGGCGTTGACGGATACGTCAGAGCCGGCGAGAGCGAGCCCCTCCACGGCACGAAGGATGGCAGCCCGGGTTCTTGCCGGCCGCGGGTCGGTCGCCCTGGCGGAATGCAATGTCGAAGCCATTCGAACATGCTACGCGCATTTTCCACACACATGTGTTGAATTGTCAGCGGCGTCACGTGGGAGAGGTGATCGACGTGCAGTCCGGCGATTACATCGATGCCCCCGTCCGGAATAGGGCACACTAAAGGCACACACACAGGTGCCAAGTTCGCGAGCTGCAGATGTGGCCTATCACCAGTCGGTGTTTCTCACTCCCAAGCGATGGGTCAGCGTGGCATCTTCAGAGCAGTCGGACGTTCACGTCACTCTCTTTGGTGGCTTAAAACTGCTTCGTCCGAGCATCGATCTTGCCCCGAGGCCACCTCGCGAACGGCTCATTCTCGCCCGATTGGTCGCAGCTCAGGGCACACCAGTGTCCGCAAGTGAACTCGTCGATGCACTGTGGAATGACAACCCACCGACGACTGCAGCCAACCAGATCCAGAGGCATATCGGTGAGCTTCGCCGTCTCCTCGAGCCGATGCTCCCGCCGCGTGCCACCGGCAACTACGTCCAGACGGTCGGCGAGGCCTACCGACTCAACATGTTGCTGTGCTCGTCGGACTTGGGCGATGCCCTCGAACTGTGGAGAGCGGCCCGCGCAGCCAGTCCCGCTATTGCAGCGCAACTCTACGATGATGCCCTTTCACTTGTCGTTGAACCTCCACTCCCGGAATTGCCGTGGTCGATGCGCGAACGACCGGAGTTTGCAGCAATCCGGCGTGACAGAATCTCGCTGGCAATCGATGCTGCCGACTTCGCCCTCGAGGCGGGTGGGAACCCGACGACACTGAGTTCGATTGAAGTCATCGCGGCTGATGCCCCCCTCGACGAACGCCTTCAGTCACGGCTCATAGCGCTTCTGGCCCGAGCGGGGCGACGAGCGGAAGCAGTCCAGGTCTTTGAAGCGACCAAAACGGCCTTGTCCTTGGAGCTGGACCTGCTCCCCAGCGCCGAGTTGCTCTCAGCGATGCACCTCGTGGTGTTGAAGGACACCGAACCACCGCCCGGCCCTCGCAGTCGACTGCCGGCTCTGCCTCGGGCGATTGTCGTACGGTCCCAGTTCGATTCCGTTCTCGAGGAGGCCACAGCCAGTGCCCTCGCCCGAAACTCTGCCCTCGTGGTTATCAGCGGGATGGCGGGGATAGGCAAAACCACGCTGGCCCTTGCGTGGGGGCATTCGGTCGCGCCGATCTTTCCCGACGGACAAATACTGGTCGACCTGAGGGGCTTCGACGGCTCACCGGGCAGCTTGTCGACGTCGGCAGGATTGGGACGGATCTTGGAGGGTCTGGGTGTCAACCTGGCGGGCGTCCGTCCGGATGAGGCCGCGCGCCGCGAGGTCTATCTGGGGCTCATGAGTAACAGAAAAATGGTCGTCATCCTGGATAACGCCGGCGATGTGGATCAGGTGCGAGCGCTCTTGCCGGACTCCCCGGAATCTCTGATCATCGTCACCAGCAGGAGACAGCTGAGTGGGTTGGTGGTCCGCGAAGGCGCTGTTCCAGTGCCGCTTCAACGGTGGGATGCGATGGCGTCAAGGGAGCTTCTCGCCCGACGCTTGGGCTCGGAGCGACTCGCCACCGCTGGTGACGCAGTGGAATCGATCATCGCCTCCTGTGGAGGATTGCCGCTCGCACTCGCGCTTGCAGCCGCAGCATCAGCGATGGACTCGCATTCTCACGTGGGTGACGTCGCCGACCGCCTCGCCGCGACCGCGACCGCACTCGACGTACTTTCGGTGGAAGGATCGAACGACCTCCGTTCGACATTCGATTGGTCGCTCGAGGTCGTGTCTCATGACGCCGCCCTGGTATTCGGACTCTCCTCGGCTCATCCCGGATCGCAGTTATCGCTCGAAGCCCTTGCCGCTGTGTCCGGTCTTGAAATGGGACGCGCGAAGGGTGCCGTTTCCGAACTGTTCGCGGCAAATCTGCTCATCCGGGTCACGCAAAACCGGTACGTAATGCACGATTTACTCCGGATCTACGCGCGAGAGCGGGTGTCTGACGGCGCGCAGGTGGCGGAAGCGCAGAAGCGCCTACTCTTTTACTACCTACATTCGATGCGGCAGGCGTACCTTTCCTTCGGACGCCCGCCGGTGCTGGATTTTGCCGATGTCGGGCCCCGTCAACAGATCGAGCACTTCAGCTCCCCCGAGCAAGCCATCGCCTGGTTTGTCGCGGAGCGTCAGGCATTGAGCGGAGTTTTTCATTGGGCGATTGCCGAAGGACTCGACCGAGAAGCGGCCTTCCTTGCTTTGGACTGGCGACCCATGATTCAAACTGTTGAGGGTGCTGCGACAATTCTGCCCTTGGCGAAGTTGGCGACTGCCGCTGCAGTACGCATCAATGAGCCCCGCCTGGAAGTCGAATTGCGCCGGGATCTCGCCGGCCAACTCGGATCCATCGGCGATAAGCAGCAATCGATTATCGAATTCGAAACTGTGCTGTCGGCATATCGCGCGCTAGGAGACCTCATCGGAGAGTCCAACACGTGGAGAAATATGGCCATAGCGAGCGGGAGAGGACCGAAACTACTCGAGTATGCGCGACGAGCGGTAGAGGTGGCCCGAGGGTCGGAGGATCAGGGCACGCTGGCGAACGCACTCGTGATTCTTGCCGGCGCATTCGCGGCGTCAGATTCGGCACAAGAGAAGGCGGATGCCGCGACCGAGGCACTCGGCATGATCGACGACTCCGGCCTCCAGTACCTTCGCCCGTATGCGCAGTGCTACCTGGCTCTTGCTCACATAGCGATGGGCAAGTATCAGGCAGCTCTCGAAGAGATCGAGGGTATCGATCAGAACGCCGACCCCACCGTGACGCTGATGTTCACCGGAATTGTCACGAAGGCGTGGGCAGGGATGGGCAATTGGACGAAGGCGTCAACTTCCCTGAGTATTTATGACCAAGCCGCGTCGTCCTACCGGGAAGATTTCAGTGGTGTTGTCTACGACTACGAGCAGGAACTCCACGTCGAAGAGGTGCGAGCGCTAATCGAGGCTGGCGGACTGTGAGCTGTGGAGCTGTCCCTCGTACCAGCGTGCAAGCTGCGTGCGTGACCGCACCCCTAGCTTGGGGTATATCGAATAGAGATGGTTGCTGACTGTCCGCGGAGAGAGGTACAGGAGATCTGCTGCCTCCCGATTACTCAGTCCCAGCGAGATGGCGTGAGCGACCGCCATCTCTTGGGTGGACAGGGGCGAAATCGTTGCGGCGGCGCCGCCGTGTCCTGCCCCGCGAAGCTCGCGAGCCGCAATTCGCTGCCAGGTGCCGGAGTCCAGTTCATCGAAGAGCTCCAGCGCGGCCTGTAAGGGTGCTCGCGCCTCTCGTGCGCGACCCGTCCTGCGCAGGCGCGCTCCCCACGCAAGATTGAGTCGGGCGACCACCAAAGCCGATTTCGGTGCGCGAGCACTCACGGCGTGCTCCAGCGCGGTGTCGCCTCCCAGAACCGCAGCGGCAAGTGCGATCTCTTGTGCTTCTGCGCTGTCGTTGCGCGGATAATCCTCAAAGTCATCCAATGCCAGTCGCGCTGTGTCTCCGTGTCCACATCGCAGAGCCACCTCCGCGAAGATACCGATTGCCGCAGCGGAGCCGTCTCGTCCGTGGGTGCGGTCACCGATGAACAACATTGAGACCGACTGATATGCCGCAGCGAAATCAGCGTCCCACATCCAGGCCAACGTGCGGGCGAGCTGGATCCCGACAATCGTCCGTGACCTCTCGCCAGTGAAACGCTCGGCTCGCGCTGCGGACTGACGAGCAAGGCCGGCCGTGCCTCTCAGTCCGGCAGTCAAGGCGAGCACGGCAGCGGACTCGGCACCGGTGCCGGTGCCGGTCCGGTCGATGTCATCGACGGCGGAGAACCCTTCGCCGTGAAGAACCTCGGCCCACGTGCGAGATGCCGGAACCGATGGGCACTCGTCCCACGGCGCTACGAGCCCAGAGGACTCGAGTGTGCCATCCGATTGGCGCCAATCATGGCGCTCAACCGAAGAGAGATGCGTGAGTGTCATTGCGGTTCCCTTCGCCGTATCGCCTTATGCAACACCAGGGCTGGGAAGAGAAAGTGCATTCTCAGTGCATCCGACTCCCCACCGATACCGCGGTACTCACCTCAATGAACTGAGTCAAATGACTCTCCCCCACACGATCTCGCGACGAACATTCTGGTCTCATCACCACCGCACCACTCCCCACCCCTTCCTCCTATCGAAAGCAGTCATCATGAACGCGTTTTCTTTCTCCCGCCGCACCGTCGTCCGCAAATCGGCCGTGCTCGCCGCGGCTTCGTTCGTCGCCGTCGCAGCCCTCACCGGGTGCGCCGCAGCCGCGACTCCCGCCGCGAACAATGACGCTGCAGCCGCGGCTACCACCGATCCGAAGCCGACCGTCGTCTTCGTCCACGGCGCGTGGAGCGATGCCAGCCCGTTCGCGGCAGTCGAAAAGCAGCTCTCCGACGACGGCTACACCGTCGTGAACTTCGCCAACCCGTTGCGGTCGCTCACCACCGACACCACCTACCTCGCGTCGTTCCTCGAGACCCGCACCGAAGGCCCCGTCGTCCTGGTCGGCCACTCCTACGGCGGAGCGCTCATCAGCGGCGCAGCCCTCAGTGACCCCGACGTCACCTCCCTCGTCTACGTCAACGGCTTCGTCCCCGACGAGGGCGAGACCATCCTCGAGCTCTCCAGCAAGGCCGGCCCGGTCGATGCCGAGGCGCTGTTCGACATGGCCGCGTTCCCCGGCGACCACAACGTCGACCTCTACCTGAAGAAGGACGCGTTCGCCGGCGGATTCTCCAACGGCCTGACCGACGAGCAGACCGCCAAGTACTTCGCCAGCCAGCGCCCCATCACCTACCAGGCGCTCAGCGAGCCCGCCGGCGCGAACCCGGCCTGGAAGACGCTGCCGTCCTGGTACATCGCCGGCACCGAAGACCACAGCATCGACATCTCCACCCAGCGCTTCATGGCCGACCGCGCCGGCTCAACCTTGACCGAGGTCGAAGCGGGACACCTCTCCATGGTCGCCGACGCCGTCACCACCGTCGACGTCATCAAGGACGCCGCCGCCACCAAGTAACGCCCAACCTTCCCTCCCCCACTCAGCACCCTCAGAAAAGGACCCGTCATGAACACCATCCAGCCCACCATCGTCGTCGTCCACGGCGCGTGGAGCGACTCCAGCCCCTTCGCTGCGGTCGACGCCCTGCTCGCCGCCGACGGCTACACCGTCACCCACTTCGCCAACCCGCTGCGGTCACTCGACACCGACACCGACTACCTCGCCGCGTTCCTCGGTACCCGCACCACGGGCCCCGTCGTTCTCGTGGGACACTCCTACGGCGGGGCGGTCATCGGCGGCGCAGCGCTGATCCACCCCGACGTGCAGGCTCTGGTCTACCTCAACGCCTTCGTCCCCGAGGAGGGCGAGACGATCCTCGACCTCGCTGGCCACGCTGGACCGGTCGACCCCGGAGCTCTCTTCGACATGGCACCGTTCCCCGGCGAGCACAATGTCGACCTCTACCTGCAGCCCGGCGCCTTCGCCGGCGGCTTCGTCAACGGACTACCCGACGAACTCGCCGCGACGTTTTTCGCCAAGCAGCGCCCGATCACCTACCAGGCGCTCTCCGAACCAGCCCGCGCCGACCAGGCCTGGAAGTCGCTGCCGTCTTGGTACGTCGCCGGCACGGAAGACCACAGCATCCCATTCGACACGCAGAAATGGATGGCTGAGCGCGCAGGATCGAGTCTGACCATCGTCGATTCGGGACACCTCTCGATGGCTGCTGAGCCCGAGACCGTTGCGCGTGTCATCGGAGAGGCCGCGGCTTTCTCCAGGTAACGACTTGTACTCCGGGGAGCGTGCGGCCGTGACCGGCCGCACGCTCCTCCCCTCAATCACCGATGTCTCGATGTGTGGCCAAAGAAAGCAGACTCATGATGCACATGGACACCCCGCGCAACGGCTTCCACGGATCGGAGCCGCAGCCGACCGCCCTCTCATATGACTACATCATCGTCGGTGGCGGCACGGCTGGCAGTGTGATCGCCGCTCGCCTCACCGAAAAACCGGACGTACGCGTACTGCTAGTCGAGGCAGGGGCGGCGTCCGGCCTTCCCGACATGAAGTTGCCGGCCGTCTGGCCCCTCCTGCTCGCCTCCGCCGCGAACTGGGGCGACGTGACCGTGCCACAATCCTTCAACGGCGCGACGCTCGCCGCACCCCGTGGCCGCGCGCTCGGCGGATCGTCGAGCATCAACGGCCTTAACTTCCTGCGCGGACACCGCTCGAGCTACGACACTTGGGTAGAGGCGGGTGCAACCGGCTGGGGATTTGACGACCTCCTGCCTTTCTTCCGCCGCAGCGAGACCACCGTCGGCCGCGACGAGGCCCTCCGCGGTACTGACGGCCCCATGGTCGTCGGACCGATGATCGAGCCCAGCCCCGTGATCGTTGGAGCCCTCGCCGCCGCAGCCGAACTCGGGTACCGCGTCGCCGACGACATCTCCTCGGGTGACGAGACGGGCTTCGGGCTCTCCGACGCCAACGTCGTCGACGGCCGCCGCCTCAGCGCGTCGGACGCGTACCTCCGCCCCGTCTTGCACCGCGCGAACCTCCATATCGTGACAGACGCCATAGTGCGGCGCCTCACCATCCACGACGGCGTCTGCACGGGCGTCGAGTACGGCACCGGCGCAGCCGCCACGATCGCCACCGCGAACCGTGAGGTCATCCTCACGGCCGGCACGATCGGATCCGCCAAGCTGCTGATGCTCTCGGGCGTCGGTCCCGCCGACCACCTCGCCGAACTCGGCATTGAGGTCGAGCTCGATCTTCCCGGCGTCGGCGCCAACCTGCACGACCACCCCATGTCGACGGTCGTGTACGCCCATGCCCAACCGCAGCACAGCGACCCGCACATCATCAACGGGCAAGGCATCGGACTCGTGTCGACCGAATACGCAAGCGACGGCCCAGACCTGCAGCTGCTGCTGATCGGCCAGCCATACCGGTCCCAGACGTTACCCGGCCCCGACCGCGACGGCGGATTCGCGATCGCCTTCTCGGCGATGCTCCCGCACAGCCGCGGCACCGTGCGTCTCGCCAGCCGCGACTACACGGCAGGCCCTCTCATCGATCCGAACTATCTCGCCGACGAACGCGACCGGCGCGTGATGCTGGCCGGGCTGCGCATCGCTCGCGAGATCGGGGCCGCCGAGGCCCTCGCCGACTGGCGCGGGTCTGAGGCCCAGCCAGGACGCACGCTGCAGAGTGAGGACGCCATGCTCGACTACCTCCGAGAGAGCCTGGTGGCGTACTTCCACTACGCGGGAACCTGCCGTGTGGGTACGGACGACCTCGCGGTCGTCGACCCGAGACTGCGCGTGCGCGGTATCTCTGGCCTCCGGGTTGCCGACGCCTCCATCCTGCCGACGCCGGTCTCGGCGAATACCAATGCCACGGTGTTCGCAATCGCCGAGCGAGCGGCACAGCTACTCGCGGAATAGCCGTGGTCCCCTGGCAGAAGATGTCGACGGCAATGTCATCGGCGCCGGACCGGCCGGGGTCAGACGACGCAGCGCCCATGTGGAGTGCTGAGGATGTTGTCGGGATCGGGATTGACCTGACGTTACTGATCGGGATACGTTACACCTGAACACTGTAACGCAACCCCCGAGCTCCTGTCCCATTGAACCCGAATGGAAACCCCTGGACATGCACATTTCGCGAAAAACGCCATCCAATCTGATGAACGTGGTCCTTGGTCTGTCGACCGATCGACAGTTGCCGTCATGAATCCCAGGCTTCCCTTGGCAGCCCACGTGAGGTCACTGCGGATCGCGGCTCATCTCACTCTCGATGCGCTCGCCGAGAACTCCGGCATCAGCGCTCGCACCATCAGCGACATCGAGCGCGGCGTGAGCACGTCACCTCAAAGCCGCACGGTCCTCGCTTTGACCGATGCGCTTGGGCTGGACTCGGGGGCCCGCGACGGATTGTTGCGCGCAGCACGCGCCCGCCCGCGATCCAAAGCGGCTGATGAAAATCATTCCACCGCCGTGGCGCCGCACCGAACAGCTGATTTCAGCGGACGAAACCGCGAACTGTCCGCGATGGTCGCGATGCTCGCCGATTCGGACGAGGAGACGGCCCAGGTGGTATTGATCTCAGGGCCGGCCGGTATCGGCAAGACGACAATCGCCCTGGAACTGGCGGCCCGCGCGGACGCGACCCCGAGCCGCACCCTCTTCGTCGACCTCGGAGGATTCAGCTCAGAGCCCCTAACACCGCTCGAGGTACTACGGGCTTTGCTCCGGCAAGTTCCCCGCAACGGAGAGGGCGCGCCGATCACGCTCGATGACGCAGTGCGACGGTGGAAGCTCGAGACCAAAGCATCCGCCTACCTCGTCCTTCTCGACAATGCCGCCCACGAGTCCCAGGTTCGCCCGGTGTTGACACTCGATCCCCGTAGCCGGGTCGTGGTGACGTCCCGCCGTAGTCTGGCCGGCCTCGAGGGCGTTCGCCGGGTGAGCCTCGGCCCCCTGACTGAGGAGGAAGCGATCCTCATGCTCGGTCGACTGATCCCGGAGTCGCAGAGGGCCTCCAACGACCTGCGCGAGTTGGCCGGGTTGTGCGAGCACATCCCGCTCGCGCTGCGGATCGCGGGTCACCGAATAGCGAGCCGGCCCACATCCTCCACCGGAGACTTTCTAGTCAGAATGCGCGCGGGTGAGGATCGACTTCGCCTGCTAGTCGCGGGCGATTTGGCTGTCGAGGCCGCATTCGCATTGAGCTACGACGAACTGGACAGCTCGACCGCCGCCCTGTTCCGCTCGATCTCCGTCATCGATGGCCCAACATTCGACGCGCGAGTCGCGGCTGCAATCAACGACACGAACGTGCTCGACATCGAGGAGCGGCTGGACGAGCTGACTGACCTGGGCCTCCTCGAAGCGCGTGGTGGCAACCGCTACCGGGTTCACGATCTATTGCGGCTATTCGGTGCCGCCCATCACAAACGCGACGTGGGGCAGCGAGGGGTGGCTGAAGCGCACCGGCGGCTGCGCTTCTGGCTACTCAATAGCCTCGAGCGCGGTGGCTCCTGGTTCGAGCCGGAGCGCTCGCCTGAAATCCAGGGCGCAGTCGGGATAGCGTTTCCGAACTCGATCACGGCCGAGGCGTGGATCCGTCTGGAAGAACCGCACTGGTGGCCTGCCCTTCAAGAAGCGTCGCGGAATGGAGAGCACACCACGGTCGTCGAAGTCGCCGATGCGCTGCATTGGTTTTCGGAGTTGTGGACCGAATGGGGTCACTGGCAGCACTTCTTCAAACTTGCTGTCGGTTCGGCGCGCGCCCTTGGCGAGCCGCGACTCGAAGCCATGCATCTCTGCTACCTCGCATGGGCACAGGTTCACGAGTCCCATGATCGCGAGCTGCCCCGGCAGACAGCACTTCTCGCGATCAAAGCAGCGGACCGTTCCGGCGACGCGCAGCAACGCGGCTGGGCCAACTCATACGCCGCGTGGGCCCATCACCTCCTGGGTCGAGACGCTGAAGCCACCGAGCACAGCCGACTGGCGATCGACCAGTTCGGCAGCGCTTACGCCCTCGATGTTGCCGCACACACGCAGTGGACACTCACCAGCGCCACGAACGATTCACGTGATCCTGAACTCGCGCTCAGATCGTTGGAGGCCGTGCTCGAGCGAACGGATCGCGATAATCGCGAGAAGTACGCCCTCGTTGCGAATTTGACGCGACTTGTGGTGTACGAGTACATGGCCCGTGGATATACCTCGATCGGGCTCCACCATAAGGCGATAGCGGTGGCCACCCAATGCGTCGAGCTCGCCGAGCAATTCGCCTCGCCGATCCGGTCGGCTGGCGCGTTGCGTCACCGAATCGAAGCGCACATTGCAGCCGGGAACGCCGTCGCCGCCGAGATCGACATCAGCGCTGCTCTCGTCGGCCTCGAGACTGTACCTTCGGACAGCTCCTATTTCTGGCACCGTGACCAGTTGCTGGCTTTGCGCGCAGGGCTGACGAGGGCGTCGTGATCAGCGAATATCCGATTCAGCGCGCTGCTGCCGCCGGTGTCCAGGTGCGTCATGGGTCCGATTTCGTCGGCCACGCCCCGGGACGCCGGCGATTTGGGGAAGGGAGCGTGCGACCGGTGTGGGCCGCACGCTCCCCGGTGGAAGCCGCTACTTGGAGAAGGACGCCGCCTCTCCGATTACGCGGGCGACCGTGGCGGGTTCTGCGGCCATGGAGAGGTGTCCGGCGGTCACCGTGGTGAGGGCCGAACCGGCGCGTTCGGCCATCCATAGCTGGGTCGAGATGTCGATGCTGTGGTCGTCGGTGCCGGCGACGTACCAGGACGGCAGGGTCTTCCAGGCCTGGTCGGCGCGGGCCGGTTCGCTCAGGGCGCCGTAGGTGATCGGGCGCTGCTTGGCGAAGAGGGGGGCGGCGAGTTCTTCGGGCAGGCCGTTGACGAAGCCGCCGGCGAACGCGCCGGGCTTGAGGTAGAGATCCACGTTGTGGTCGCCGGGGAACGGGGCCATGTCGAACAGGGCACCGGCATCCACCGGGCCGGCGTGGCCGGCGAGGTCCAGGATGGTCTCGCCCTCCTCGGGCACGAAGGCGTTGAGGTACACCAGCGCCGTGACGTTGGGGTTGCTCGCCGCGGCGCCGCCGATGACGGCTCCGCCGTAGGAGTGCCCGACGAGCACGACCGGGCCCTCGGTGCGGGTCTGCAGGAACGCGGCGAGGTAGTCGGTGTCGGCGCCGAGGGCCCGCAACGGGTTGGCGAAGTGCGTGACGGTGTACCCGTCGGCGGCGAGCAGGGTTTCGACGGCGGTGAACGGGGTGGAGTCGCTCCAGGCGCCGTGGACGATGACGATGGTGGGCTTGACGGTGGTCATGATGACTGCTTTCTGAGCTTTGGCTGGGTGAGGAATTGTGGGGGGGGTGTTGCGGGTGGCGGTGCTGTGGGGTGGGGTTACTTGGTCGCGGCGGCGGCATCCTTGATGACGTCGGTCACGGCGTCGGAGTCGGCGACCATGGAGAGGTGGCTGACCTTCAGCTCGGTGACCGTGGAGCCGGCGCGTTCGGCCATGAAGCGCTGGGTGTCGATGTCGATGCTGTGGTCTTCGGTGCCGGCGACGTACCAGGACGGCAGGGTCTTCCAGGCCTGCTCACCGGCGGGCTCGCTGAGCGCGGCGTAGGTGATCGGGCGCTGCTTGGCGAAGTACGCGGCGCCCTGTTCCTCGGTGAGGCCGTTGGCGAAGCCACCGGCGAACGGCTCGGCCTTCAGGTACAGGTCGACGTTGTGCTCGCCGGGGAACTCGGCCATGTCGAACAGGGCGCCGGCGTCGACCGGTCCGCCGTGTGCGGCGAGATCGAGGATGGTCTCGCCGGCCTCGGGCACGAACGCGTTCAGGTAGACGAGCGCCTTCACGTCGGCGTCGGTGGTCGCGGCGCCGCCGATGACCGCTCCACCGTAGGAGTGGCCGACGAGGACGACGGGACCCTCGGTGCGGGTCTCGAGGAACGCGTTCAGGTAGCTGGTGTCGGTGCTGAGCGCGCGCAGCGG
>Ga0247806_10000019_pt1 | contig 96723 bp, 84 predicted proteins | sample UWRJL059202B1_FD_179935 | JGI IMG/M metagenome (GOLD analysis project Ga0247806, IMG submission 179935) | Plant litter microbial communities from Arlington Agricultural Research Station in Wisconsin, United States - UWRJ-L059-202B-1 | ecosystem: Environmental > Terrestrial > Plant litter >... | reverse complement strand
GTGGCAGCGCGGCAGCAACGAGAACACCAACGGTTTACTGCGCCAGTACTTCCCGAAAGGCACCGACCTCTCCGGCTACCACCATGACTACCTCGACTACGTCGCCAATCAGCTCAACGACCGCCCCCGCAAAACCCTCGACTGGAAGACCCCGAAAGAAGCCCTCAACGAGCTACTCTCGAAGCCACAACCGACCGGTGTTGCGCTGACCGGTTGAATCCGCCTGCCGAAGCATCCTAGCAATCTCACTGTTTCCCTATCTGCGCGCGGGCGAGAAGGTCTGCTGGCCGAGCACGGCCAGCAGCGCCAGCTTCTCAGCGGCCTCGCTGCGGGGAGCCGCGGTGAGGATCAACAGGGCCTGGCCCTGGTCTTCGGTGTACAGCACCTGGCAGTCCAGTTCGATCGGGCCGAGCTCGGGGTGGATCAGGGTCTTGTGGTCCTCGAACCGGGTCGCCACCTCGTGCAGTTCCCAGATCTCGGTGAACTCGGGGCTCACTCTCGTCAGCTCCCGCACCAGCACGGCGGCACGGGACCGCGGCCCCGCGGCGCCCAAGGCCACCCGGAGACCGGAGGCCTGGGCCTTGCTCTGCCGGTGCCGGTCGGCGACCGGATAGATCTCCCGCTCGGCGGGGTCGGTGAACCAGCGATACACGCTGCTGCGCGCCAGACCGGTGTGCTGGGAGTGGTCGCCGAGGAGCGCCGCGCCGAGCCGGTTCTGCGCCAGGGTCTCGCCCAGGCTGGAGAGGATCAGGGCCGGGGTTTCCTCGAGCCGGTCGAAGACCCGCAACAGGGCGGGAACCACATGGGTGTCTTGCGGGGTGCGTGGGGGTGCAGTGTGGCCGGCGAGCCGGTACAGGTAATCTCGTTCATCGTTGCTCAACCGGATGGCCCGCGCGAGCGCCGCGAGCATCTGGTCGGATGGCTGTGGGCTGCGGCCCTGCTCCATCCGCACGTAGTAGTCGGTCGACATGCCCGCCAGGGCCGCGACCTCCTCACGGCGCAGTCCCGGCACCAGCCGGCGCGGTCCCGCGGCCAGTCCGACGTCCTCCGGGCGGAGGCCCGCCCGACGGGAGCGGAGGAAAGCGGCGAGCGCGGGTTGGTCCATACCTCCATCATCGGGCACGCCCGCCTGGTTCTCCAGGGACCGGCAGTCCTACGACAACGGCTCCTCTCCCGCTACCGGCCGACGCCGCGCACACTCGACTCATGAACATCACCGGAAACACCATTTTCATTCCCGGCGCCACGTCGGGCATCGGACTCGCCCTGGCCCTGCGGCTGCGGGCCGCCGGCAACACCGTCGTGATCGGCGGGCGTCGCACCGACGTGCTGGAGCGCCTCGCGGCCGACCACGGGTTCGCCACCGTGACCCTCGACACCACCGACCCGGCCTCGGTGCTGGCCGCCCGCGACGAAGTGCTGGCCGAGCACGGCGACCTGAACGTGCTCGTCGCCATGGCCGGCGTGATGAACGCCGAAGACGTCCGGAGCGCCGGCTTCCTGGCCGAAGCCGAGCGCATCGTGGACACCAACATCAACGGGCCGCTGCGCCTGATCGCCGCGTTCATCGACCACCTGCAGACCCGGCCGGCCGCCACCGTGATGACGGTCTCGTCGGGTCTCGCCTTCACTCCGCTGGCCGTCACCCCGACCTACAACGGCACGAAGGCCTTCATCCACCAGTACAGCGAGACGATCCGGATGCAGCTGGCGGGCACCTCCGTGCAGGTCATTGAGCTTGTGCCGCCGGCCGTGCAGACCGAGTTGATGGCGGGCAACTCGGTGAACGAGCACTTTCTGCCTCTCGACGCCTTCGCCGACGAGGTGATGGCGCTGCTGGACGCGCAGCCCGATGCTCAGGAGATCCTCGTGGAAGCGGTGAAGTTTCTGCGGTACTCGGAGGCGGAGGGGCGGTACACGGCCGCGATCGCGGCGCTCAATCCCGCCGCCTGATCTTCCGGCGAATCAGAGCGGAGGGAAGCCTGACAGGAGCCCGGCGACGGATGGGACCAGCCGTGGTCTGCTTGGCGCAACCTCGCGAGAAGGCCACCTGAAACCCAGTGCGTCCGCTCTTACCTCACGACTCGGCCGAGCCTGTCAGTACTTCGCAACGTACCCGCGGTCCCGCCGCACCGCCACCGCTGCAGGCCCGGACCGTCAGGCGGCCGCACGCACAGCACCGAGCTTCTCCGGGTTCAGGACGAAGAAGATCCGGTCGATACCGCCGTCGGTGACGCCGATCGAGCACACGAGATACGGCTCACCGCCGCGGCTGAGCACGATCGCGTCGGCACCGTTGATCTCGGCGAGGTGCGCGGTGACATCCGCCGGCGCCTTCTGCAGCACCCCGGCCAGGAACCGGATGACGGTGTCGCGGCCGAACACGGGCCGGCGGGCGGCAGATACGATGCCACCGCCGTCGGAGTAGGTGACGATGTCGTCGGTGAGCAGCGCGGTCAGACCGGCGAGATCGCCGGTCTGCGCGGCGGCGAGGAAGGAGCGCAGCAACCGGTTCTTCTGCGCGACGGGTACCGGGGTGGCGCGCTCTTCGGCGAGATGCTGGCGGGCCCGCCGGCCGAGCTGCCGGGCGTTCGCCTCCGAGGTCCCGATCACCTCGGCGATGTCACCGTACGGGTAGACGAACGCCTCGTGCAGCAGGTACACCGCCCGCTCCATCGGGGTCAGCCGTTCCATCAGGAGCAGCAGCCCGAGCTCGAGAGCCTCACCGTTCTCCGCCCCCAGCGCCGGGTCGGAGCCGGTGAGCACGGGCTCGGGCAGCCATGGTCCGAGATAGGTCTCCCGGCGCACTCGAGCCGACGTTGCCACGTTGAGCGCCAGTCGGGTGGTCAACGTGGTCAAGAAAGCGCCGGGGCTGCGAATGTCGCCACGGTCGGTGGCCTGCCACCTGATCCAGGCATCCTGCACCACGTCCTCGGCCTCGACGGCGCTGCCGAGCATTCGGTAGGCGATGCCGAACAGCCGTGGCCGGGCCAGCTCGAAGCCCGCCGCCAGATCGTCCAGGTTCGCCGGACCGGGGGTGGCGGCGCCGGGGATGCCGATGCGGTCTCCCATGTGTGCCCCCTGCTCGCTCCGGCCCGATCGTGAGCCCGGCTCCACTGTAACCCCAACGCCCGGTCCAGCTCAGGTCGCCGGGGTCGGCTGTCACGTTTGGTCGGACCGTCCGGTCACACCTGCAGAACACTGATTCGCATAGAGGAGATCGCATGGACTTGCACACCGCACACTCGGACACCCCGCACCGGATTATCGTCGTGGGAGCCGGCTATGCCGGCATTCTCGCGGCCAACCGCATCCGCGCCTCGCTGACGCCCGCCGAGGCCGGGCGGGTGCGGGTCACCATGGTGAACCGCACGCCTGAGTTCATCGAGCGGGTGCGCCTGCACGAGGTCGCGGCCGGGGTGCGGCAGAGCGCGGCGCTGGAGCTGCGTGACGTGCTGCACGCGGGCGTCGAGGTCGTCATCGGCACTGTGCTGCACATCGACGCACTGGGGCGAACCCTGTCGGTCGACACAGCGGGCGGGGTGACGACCGAACCGTACGACACCCTGATCTACGCGGTGGGCAGCATGGCCGCCCTCGGGGCACCCGGCGCGGAGGACCACGCGCACCTGCTCGGCAACGCGGACGGCGCGGAGTCCGCCCGGCGCGCCATCGACGCCGGCCCGGCCCGGCAGCGCATCGTGGTGGTCGGCGGCGGAGCCACCGGAGTGGAGGCCGCCGCCGAGATCGCCGAGCAGCACCCGACCGCGCAGGTCACGCTGCTCTCGCGCGGCCCCGTCCTCGGGCATCTGCCCGCGATGTCGCGGAAGCACGTGCTCCGGGCCCTGGCCCGGCTCGGCGTCACGACCCGCACCGGCACCGTCCGACGGGTACTCGCCGACGCCGTCGAACTCGGCGACGGCACCCGGATGGCCAGCGACGTCACGGTCTGGACCGCGTCGTTCGCCGTACCCGACCTCGCCAGAGTCAGCGGTCTGCCGGTGGACGGCATCGGCCGACTGCTCGTCGACGAGGAGCTGCGGGTGCCCGACCATCCCGAGATCCTGGGCGCCGGCGACGCCGTGCATCCGCCGTCGTCGGTCGGAGCGCACCTGCGGATGGGCTGCGCCATGGCCATGCCGATCGGCGCTCACGCGGCAGACAACGTTCTGGCGTTGCTCCGGGGCGCCCCGCTCGCCCCGCTCGACGTGGGGTTCGGGGCGCAGTGCATCAGCCTCGGCCGGAAGACCGGGCTCATTCAGTTGCTCTCCCGGGCCGACACGCCGCTCGGGGTGCGCCTCACAGGGAGGCCGGCCGCGCTGGTGAAGGAGTTCGTGTGTGCCGTCGTGGCAACCGGGTCGGTGCGGCGGGAGCGATCTCGCCCGGGTTCGCTGCTATTACCGTCCGGTCCGAAGCGGATGCCCGTCGACGCCCGGGTCTGACCCGGCGGGTCAGGCCGAACGCCGGCCCGGGCGGCGAAGGATTCGGCCGTCGTGCAACTCGATGACCCGGTCGGCGCGGGCCGCCAGGTCGGGGTCGTGGGTGGCGACGATCACGGCGATGCCCTCGGTCTGCACGAGCTGGATGAGCAGGTCCATCACGATGGTCGCGTTGGCGGCGTCGAGCTGCGCGGTGGGTTCGTCGGCGATCAGGATGGTCGGCGGCACGGCCAGTGCGCGGGCGATGCCCACCCGCTGCTGCTGACCGCCGGAGAGCTCGTCGGGCAGCTGCGCGGCGTGGTCGGTGAGGCCGACCAGTTCGAGCACCGCGGCGACGCGGGCGTCGCGGGTGGCGGCATCCGTCTCGGTCATGCGCAACGGCAGGCCCACGTTCTGGGCGGCGGTGAGCACCGGGATGAGACCGAAGTCCTGGACGATGAAGCCGAGGTCGTCCCGGCGGAGGGCCACGGTCTGCTGCTCGGTGAGGCCGGCGAACGGCACGCCGCGCACCCAGACCGCACCGCTGGTGGGCGTGTCGAGGCCGCCGAGCAGGCGCAGCAGGGTGGATTTACCGGCACCGGATGCTCCGCGCACCACGACCAGTTCGCCGGCGAAGATCTCCAGGTTAATGCTCGCGCAGGCGACGACCTCGCCGGCCCGGGTGGTGAAGACCCGGCCGAGGTCCTCGGCGCGCAGCACCGGCTCGCGGATGGCCTGGATGACGGCGGTGTGCGCTCCCGGGGTCATGCGCCGGCTCCCCGCGTGCGTTCGGGGGTGGGCGGGGCCGAGTCGGTGGCCGGCTCGGCCGCGAGCTCGGCTGCCGGCTCGGACGGCGGCGCTGCGGTGGGTTGCGGACCGTCGTCGCCGCGGCGCACCCCCACGTGATCGGCCTCGAGGGTGAGGCGCACCCGGTCGCGCAGGTCGAGGCTCTCGGTGAAGGTCGCGGGCAGTTGCATCCGGCCCACCCGGTCGAGCACCGCGTACTCCTCGGCGACCGCGTACTCGTCACCGAGCTCGTCGATGTGGGTGCTGCGCACCACCTCGGTGGCTGTGCGGCCGTCGCGGATCTGCACGGTGCGGCGCACCTGGTCGGAGACCGTGGGGTCGTGCGTGACGATCAGAGTGGTCAGACCGCGTTCCTCGTTCACCCGCCGCATCGCCCCGAGCACCTCCTCGCTGGTGGCCTCGTCGAGTTCGCCGGTGGGTTCATCCGCCAGCAGCACGGCCGGGTCGTTCGCGATGGCGACGGCGATCGCCACCCGTTGCTGCTGCCCGCCCGACATCTCGGCGGGGGTGCGGTGGCGCATGTCGCCGACGCCCAGCAGATCGAGCAGCTCATCGACCTTCTTCTCCCGTGCGGCACCGCGGGGCCCGCCGGCGATGGCGATGACCGCGGCGATGTTCTGCGCCGCCGTGAGATAGGGCAGCAGGTTGCGTGCCGTCTGCTGCCAGACGAACCCGACACTGGTGCGCTGGAACACCACCCGTTCGGACCGGCCCATGCTGACCATGTCGTGCCCGGCCACGGTGGCACGGCCGGCGGAGACCTGGTCGAGCCCCGACAGCACGTTCAGCAGCGTGGATTTGCCCGAACCGGATGCCCCGATCACCGCGACCATGTCGCCCCGGTCCACCCGCAGGGTCAACCCCTGCAGGGCCTGCACCTCCACGTCTTTGGTGCGGAAGATGCGCACCAGGTCGACGCAGTCGATGTCGGGCGCGGTGAGAAGGCGGGGTGCCGGTGCAGGCGTCATGGGGTCCGTCCTGTGGTGCGGGGATCGGTGCGGGTATCGGCGGGGGAAGCAGCGTGGGAAGCAGCGTGGGAGGTGGCGCGGCCGGTGCGACGGGACACTCGGGATCGTGGGCGGGAGGTGCGGCGCGATGCCGGGCGGGCCGCGGGGGAGCCGGGAGCCGACGCCCGGGTGGCCCGCAGGGCCGCGACGGCGCCGATGACGGTGAACAGCACGGCGAAGAGCAGTACCGTGCCGACGCTGATCAGGGGGTTCGCGGTGATCGACGGTTGGTCGAAGCCGCCGGTGAAGGGCCGCAGGTCCACCACCGCCAACACCAGCAGCGACAGGGCCGCGCCAAGGACCGCCCCGCCGATTAGTCCGGCGACACTGAGGGGGGCGACTTCCCAGCGCACGATCGCGGCGCCCTGCCGCCGGCTGAGTCCCACGGCGGTGAGCCGGGCCACGGTGGCCTGTCGGGCGGGACCTTCGAGCACCAGCGTGAGCACCGACGCCAGGGTGGTGATCAGCACGGCGCCCGCGATCGCCAGGGCGGCCGCGGCGTGCACGTCCCGCACTGTCGGGTTGGTGCTGAGCTCCGCCACAATGTCGGCCGGGGTGGTCACGACCAGCGTCGGTGCCGCCGGGGCGCCCGGCGCCGAGGCCGCGGAGGCGCTGGCCTTCTCCTGCACGGCCGTGCTCAGGGCATCCGCTACCGCGGCGGTGTTCGCGCTCTCGGTCACGCTCACCAGCACCCGGGTGGAGACGCCCGGTGAGATGAAATCGAGGGTGTCGGCGTGCGCCCGGTCCACCAGCAGCCAGTTGCCCTTGAGGGTGAGCTGTCGGCCGGGCAGCGGGTCGCCCACCACCGTCACCGGCACACCGTTCAGCTCGGCGGTGACCTCACCGGCGAGAGCCTCGCTCAGTTCGGTGGAGACCAGCACCCGCACCTCGGTGTCGGCCCCGCCGACCAGCCTGTCGTTCTGCGGCACCCGGCCGGGCACCCCGGCCTGCACGGCGGCCAGCTCGGCCGCGTCGACGAGCCCGACCGACACCGACATGAGGTCGTGACCGGCGAACTCGAAACGCTGTGCCCGGTCGATGGCGACCCCGGCCATGCCGTTGACCCCGTCCAGAGTGCTCAGGTCGTCAAGATCGGCCTGGGTCAGGCGCACGTTCTCGAGCGAGATGTCCGCCCCGACGGAGGTGCGGGCCGCGGTGTCCAGCCCCGCCGTGAGCGTGGCGGAGAGCACCCCGGAGAACACCGCCACCGACACTCCGAGAATCACGGCCAGGAGGGGTATCAGACCGGCGGTGCCGCCGCGGATGGCCCGGGCCAGGCCGACGAACGCGCCGATGCCGCGTGCCCGCTGAGCCCCGCCAAGGCCGCGACGCACCAGCACCGGGTAGAGCCGGAGCGCCACGACGCAGCCCGACAGGGAGAGCAGCAGCGGGATGGCGGCGGAGAGCAGATCGATGGACCCGGCAGCGGCAGCGTCCGTGGCGGGGCCGCGTTGCACCGCCGCGATCAGCGCGGCACCGGTGGTGAGCACCAGCACCAGCTCACCGACCGGCCGCAGTAGGTGCACCGGCCCGCCCGGCTTTCCATCCGCCCCGCCCAGCGGCACGGCGAAGACCCCGAGCAGCACGGCGGGCGCCACGGCGGTGACCAGCACGGCCAGTGCCCCGGCCGGGCCGAAGTGACCGCCGGGCATGGCCAGGCCGATTGCGCAGCCGACGAGGGCCGCCACCACACCGAGCAGCAGGGTGGGCAGGGCCACCAGGGTCAGGCGTTGCCGCCGGGACGCCCCGCGCGCGGCCAGCAGGGCGAGGGTCGAGCGCAACCGTTCGGCCGCGAGCCGAGCCACCAGCACCTCGAGGGCCAGCGCGAGGCCGACCGGGCTGACGAGGATCATGGTCAGCACCGCCTGGGTGCTGATGCTGCGGCCGACGGATGCATCGAGAATCTCCGGCAGGCCGCTGCTGAACGAGAGCGCAGGCGACGTCTCGCTCAGCCAGTGCGGGAACGCGCTCATCTCTCGGGTGTCAGCGGAGAGGGTGGGCACGGCTTCGGCGGTGACGGCATCCGGTTGGGTGGGGAACCAGACCGAACTGTTGATCCCCTGCTCCGACCCGGCGGTCGCCCCGAAACCGGCCGGGTGCACAAAGGCGTAGGCGGTCGTGGAGGCCGGCGGGCTGGATTTGACGACGGCGGCCCGCGTGGCGGTGGCCTGGGACCAGTACGTCGCACCCGGATCGACGGCGGTGTAGGTACCGACGAGCACGACCTGCTGGTTCCCGCCGGGGAGCACCAGCGGACGTTGCGCACCGATTTCCCACTTGATCAGGCGAGCCGTTTCTTCGGCGATGATCACTTCGAGGGGATCCTCGCTCGGGAGCGCCAGCGGTGTGCTCTCCGGTGCCCGTCCCTCGGTGATATCGATGCGGGACAGGTACCGCGGGTCGTACCGCAGCCCCAGGAAGATGGAGACGATGCCGTCTTCCCGGCTGACTGCCGGCGCGGTGGCTGCGGTGAAGTCGGCCGTGCCGAGGGTGCTCTGCAGCGACTCGGGCAGGGTGCTGCGCAGCTTCGCCAGTTGGTCGTCGAGCGTGCCCCACACTGCCGCGCTGTCCGCGGTCATCCCCGCCGGCGTGCCAGACGTGGAGGGTCCGAGGTCGTAGAACCCCTGCCCAGGCGCGATGAAGTCCCGGTTGATGCTCGGGCTGGCGGCCACGTCGTGCCGCACGATGTCGCTGACCACACCATCGAGCGCGCGGGGGAGCGTGGTGGCCAGCACAGCGAGACCCAGGGTGACCGCGAGGAGCATAGCCAGAACGGCCGGGAAAGCGGCGAGCGAGCGGGCGAGCAGCCGGAGGCCACCCAGAGCGGATGCGCGCATCAGATCACCGCCGGATCGGTGAGGTGCCGCAGCCCGGCACGCAGCCGGCAGAGGTTGATCCCCACGACCACCAGCGCCGCGGCCGAGAAGGCGAGGGTGAAGAGCACCCAGGGCAGCGGTGCGAACGTCGGCGCCACCGACACGTACCCGCCGGCGCCGGGGATCGCGGCGGTCACGAACGGGCTGACCGCGGCCACCGTGGCCAGGACACCGGCGGCGGCGCCTGCCGCGACCGCGAAGGCGAGGATGGTGAACAATTCCCGGGCGCGGGCGGCGGTCTGCTGGGCGGCGGACAGGCCGAGCGCCCGGAGCACCGGCAGGCTCGACCGGCGGGTGCGGGCGTCGTCGGTGATGAACGCCGCCAGGGTGATCAGCGCGAGCAGGCCGGCGGCCGCGGCGGCGGTCCAGAAGGCGTTGATGGCGGGAGCCAGCATCGGGGCGGCGGAGGTGGTGGCCGGCGAGGAGATCACCGCGGTGGAGCCGGATACTCGGCTGGCGGCCGCCGCGACGGTGTCGGCGCCCCGGGTGCTCGCGGTTTCGGTGCTGAGCCAGACGTCTCCGGCCAGCACGGGGGTGCGGCCCTGCCGCAGGGTTGCCTCGTTCACCGCCGCCAGGTCCGCGGTGATACCGAGGCGTGACGCCGCTCCGGGGAGGGCGTCGATGATGGCGGTGACCCGGGCATCCACTGCGGCGCCGCTGGTGCCGAAGCCGATGTCGAGAACATCGCCGACGGTCAGCTGCACCCGCTTGGCCAGCGCGGCGGTGATGGCGACCGGCATCGGGCCGGGTTCGGCCTCCGCCATGATCAGGGCACGCGACCGGGGGCGTTTGTCCGCGACCTCGAGCGACACCTCAGCCGCCGGTTCCACCGCGGTGGCGACGCCGTCGGCGGTGCTCGCGAAACCGCCCGCGATCAATACGGGCACCCGGTCGTCGGGAGTGCCGGCGCGTTCGGCTTCGACGGCGAGCATCCGCCAGGGGGTGGTTCCGGCCGGCAGCGTGCCGGTCTGTACGGTGCTGTTGGGCAGGTCGGTGTCCGGGGCGGTGCTCGCCACGGCCAGAGGAACCCGCGCCAGCGACCCGTCGGCATCCGCTACCCAGACCGCCACGGCAAAATCGGCATCGGGTTCACGGTCGGGGAACGACACCGTGGCCTGCAAACCGGTGGCCGTCTCGGGCAGGAGCAGGCCGCTGTTCGCGGGGGTCGTGGCGCGCAGCGCCTGGGTGAGTTCAGTGCCGCGGTCGCCGAGCATCCGATCGGCGGTGTCGGGGTGCAGGCCAACGAACGGGACCGTGTCCGCTCCGACACGCACCCGGGTGACGAGGGCAGCGGATGCGTCGCGCACCCCGTCGAGGCCGGCGTAGCGGATGGCGGTCACCGGGTCGGTGTCGGCCGGGGCCGTGCCGTCGCTGCGGAGGGAGATGCTGACGTCGGCACCGGTGCCCACCAGCTGCGCCTGCAGCTGGGCGCTCTGCCAGGTGGCGGCGATGCCGGTGGCGAAGAAAGCGCTGGCGACGGTGATGGCCACGGCGAGGATCGGCACCAGGTGCGCGGTGGCGCGCTGGCCGAGCTGCCGGTCGGCGAGCAGGGCGATGGTGGAACCGGTGCGGGCGGAACGGGCGGCGAGAGCGGCCGCGAACGTGATGAACGCGGCCGTGCCGAGCGCCGAGCAGGCGATCAGCGCCAGGGCGGGGCTGGCGGCGGTGACCAGGTCGACCCCGTTGCCGGCGACCGGTGAGCCCTGGGCGTGCAGCTGCCAGGTGGCCAGGGCCGCGGCGACACCGATCACGCCGAAGGCGATGGCGAATCCGGAGAGCGACCGACGTCTGGTCGAACCGGAGGCGTCGCCGAGCGCGGTAGTGGTGAGAACGCCGACGCTGACCACGGCCACCGCCGCGGCGTACGGCGCGACAGAGCCGGCGCTGCCGATCGGGTCGCCGCCGGTCGCCACGGCCAGAATGGCCGCCGTGGCCGCCACCCCGATCAGACCGGCGGGCACCGCGACCACCAGGCCCTCGGTCACCGCGAGCAGCACGCTCTGGCCGCGGGACAGCCCCCGGGCGCGGAGCAGGGCGGTGGACACGCTGCGGGAGCCGACCAGCACGGTGCTCACCTGCAGCAGGGCGACGATGGTGAGCATGCCCACGATGAAGGTCGCAGACACCCCGATGGCGGTGGCGCCGCGGCTGGCGTCGTCGATGCGGTGCAGGGTGCCGGCCAGGTCACCCTCCACCGTCGACGAGGTGTCGGTGACGTCGGGGGTGGCGTCGAGCACGTCGGTCAGCCGGGCCAGACCGCTGATCAGCGCCGTACGGTTGGTGTCGCTCGCCGCCGCCGGGGTGGCGGACAGGGTCCAGACCGCGAACAGCTGGGTGGGCAGCGCGGTGAAGGCGTCCTCCACCACGAACAGGCCGGCGCCGCCGCTGCTGCCGGCCGCCGCCGCGGAGTCGGCGAACCAGGCGGACGCGGTGGGATCGGTGGCCCGCCAGAGCGCCGCCACCCGCAGGTCGACCTGAGCGGTGTCGGTGCCGACGCTGAACTGGTCGCCGACGTTCAGACCCAGCGCGGCCGCGGCATCCGCTTGCACAGCCACCGGTGCGGCGCCCGAGGTCTCGGCCGGCCAGGAGCCGGCGGTGACCTGCACCCGGGTTGCGAGGTCGGGCACCCGGGCGAACACGGCGGTGGCCCCCGACGGGTCGCCGCGCACCGGCACGGGCAGGCTGCGTGTGGAGCTGGTGACCGTCACGGTGCCCGGCGGCAGCTGGCTGTCGAACAGGGCGGTGGCGGCGGCAGCCTGAGTGGCGCTGTCGTCGGCGAGGTGCGTGGTGATCCGCACCGCACCGGACTGCGCCGCGGCGTTCTGCAGGGTGCTCGTGGCACCGGTGGCGACCCCGTGCTGGATGAGGCCGGCCGTGGTGCCGAGGGCGATGACGGCCACGACCACGATCAGGGCCAGGGACAGCAGCACGGGCAGCGCGGCACGCACGCGCAGCCCCACGATGCTTATCGTCGACATCTGCCCCCCGGTCCGGTCCACCACCCGCCAACCCGCAAGATCTCGGCAGGAGCCCAGCACCCGGTTTTGTTGGCGTTCTCAACTTAGCGGGAGTCGGCGGCTGGGAACCCACCGGCCGGGCTGCTGCTCCAAGGCCAAGCTGTACGTTGGACGTACCGACTCACGGGTGAGGGACGCCGCTTCTTGCACCGGTCCCAGCGCCTGTCGACGTGAAACCGAGCAGCAGGAGTTCCCCAGTGAGCGCAGTCTCCACACCGTCCGTTCCCTATCTCGACCCCAGCAGACCCATCGTCGACCGTGTCACCGACCTTCTCGGGCGGATGACGGTGGAGGAGAAGGTGGGGCAGATGATGCAGCTGGATGCGCGGGACGACATCGTGCACCACGTTCAGGCCCGGCACGTCGGGTCGATCCTGCACGCCTCACCCGACCGCCTGATTCAGGCGCAGGCCCTCACCGCACAGACCCGGCTGCGGATCCCGCTGATCGTGGGGGAGGACGCCATCCACGGGCACTCCTTCTGGATCGGCGCCACGATCTTCCCCACCCAGCTGGGCATGGCCGCCTCCTGGGACCCGGAGCTGATCGAGCGGGTGGCCAGGGCCACGGCGGTCGAGGTGGCATCCACCGGCATCCACTGGACGTTCTCGCCGGTGCTCTGCATCGCCCGCGACCTGCGCTGGGGCCGTGTGGGCGAGACGTTCGGCGAGGACCCGTTCCTGATCGGCGAGCTCGCCAGCGCGATGGTGCGCGGCTACCAGGGTGACGGGCTCACCGACCCGACCGCGATCCTGGCCACCGCCAAACACTTCGCCGGCTACTCGGAAACCCAGGGCGGCCGTGACGCCAGCGAGGCCGACATCTCAGAGCGCAAACTGCGGTCGTGGTTCCTCCCGCCGTTCGAACGGGTGGCGAGGGAGGGCTGCCGCACCTTCATGCTCGGCTACCAGTCCATCGACGGTGTGCCGATCACCGTGAACGAGTGGTTGCTGGGCGACGTCCTGCGGGGCGAGTGGGGGTACACCGGCACCCTGATCACCGACTGGGACAACGTGGGCCGGATGGTGTGGGAACAAAAGGTGCAGCCCGATTACGTCCACGCCGCCGCGGCCGCCGTGCGGGCGGGCAACGACATGGTGATGACCACACCCGGGTTCTTCGCCGGCGCCCTCGAGGCCATCGAGCTGGGCCTGCTGGTCGAAGCCGACCTCGATGCGGCGGTCAGCCGCATCCTCACCCTCAAGTTCGAGCTCGGCCTGTTCGAGAACCCCCGGCTGCCCGACCCCGCAGCGCAGCAGGCCACCATCGGCAACGCCGAACACACCGACCTGAACCTGGAGATCGCCCGCCGCTCGGTGGTGCTGCTGCGAAACGACGGGGTCCTGCCGCTTCCCATCACCGGGTCCACGGCCCGGCGGGTCGCGGTCGTCGGCCCGCTGATCGACGACGCCCAGACGCAACTGGGCGACTGGGCGGGGTCGTCCGGCCAGGCCGGCTGGTTGCCGGACGGGCACCCCCGGCCGATGATCACCACCGTGCTCGACGGGTTGCGCGAGTTGCTTCCCGACGCGTGGAACCTCACCGCGGCTCGCGGCGCCGACATCCTGCGCCTGGCGCCGGACCCGGCGGGGGAGTTCTTCCCCGACGGCCAGCCGCGGCCGCCGATGGTCATTCCCTGCGACCCCGACCCGGGCCTGATCGAGGAGGCCGTGGCCGCCGCGCAGGCGGCCGACTACGTTGTCGCCGTTGTCGGCGACCGGGTGGAGCTGGTCGGCGAGGGACGGTCCACCGCCACCCTGGACCTCGTGGGCGGTCAGATCGCCCTGCTGGACGCGTTGGCGGCGACCGGCACCCCGATGATCGTCGTGCTGATGGCGTCCAAACCGCTGGTGTTGCCGGCATCCGCTCTGAACGCCGCCGCTGTGATCTGGGTGGCCAGCCCCGGGATGCAGGGCGGCCGGGCGATCACCGAGATCGTGTTGGGACTGGTGGAACCCTCCGGCCGGTTGCCGATCTCGTTCGCCCGGCACGTGGGTGCGCAGCCCACCTATTACAACCAGATTCGCGGGCAGCACGGCAACCGGTACGCGGACCTGACCCAGGACCCGGCCTTCGGCTTCGGTGAGGGCCTCTCATACACCCGGGTCGAGTACTCCGACCTTCGACTGCGGCAGACCGAACTGGCCCCGACGGGCACCGTCCACGCCGAGATCACCCTGCACAACGCCGGCCCGCGTCCCGTGCTCGAGACCGTGCAGCTCTACGTGAGCGACCGATTCACCTCGGTCAGTTGGGCCGACCGGGAGCTCAAGGCCTTCACCCAGGTGACGCTGAGCCCGGGAGAGACGGTGACCGCCCGCATCGAGGTGGCCGTGGCGGACTGCAGCATCGTCAACGCGCGTGGCGAGCGGGTTGTGGAAGCCGGCGAGTTCTCGATCCTCGTCGGGCCGTCGTCTCGCGGGGAAACCCTGCTGAGCGCCGCATTCCAGGTGACCGGCTGAGCCCGGCGCTGGCCGGGCGTCGGCCCCCGCGGGCGTTCGCTAGGGTGAGCGGCATGACCAACGATGTCGCGTCAGCCGCGAAGACCCTCCTTCCGTCCCGCGACCTCTACCGCAAGGCGGTGCGCCGGGATTTGTGATCAGCGGTCCGCTCTTCGTTCTCATTATCGTCAGCCAGATTCTGGTGCAGTTGGCCCGGGCCAGGCTGGCCGATGACGGGACCGGGTACGTTCTCGTTTGGATCTACGTCGCACTCGCGCTGTTGGCGACGGCGCTCTCCGTCGCCGTCTACAAGGGGATCCTGGCCAACTCCCGTATCGACCTCGGCAGCGCGGCCCTCACCGTCACCAACTGGTTGGCGCGCACGCGCACGATCGAGGGCGGAGTGACGCAGAAAAGGCAATAGTGCGTTTAGGAGGACTCCCGTGGCCCGGGCGTCCTCACAAACTCACTATCTCCTCAGCACCGGTCGCGAGCAGCGGGCGGGTGGCCTGGTCAACGGCGGCGGGTCGGCTGGGCACGGTCGGGCTGAGGCGCCCGGGGCGCCGGTTGTGCACAAGCGCGGGGCCGGGCGACTATCCACAGCTCACCCGGCCGTGCGGTTCGCGCGGATGCCATCCCGCACACTGTCCGCATGAACTTGGCAACTGGCTCGCCGAGCACGGCGGTATCACGCACTCCGCACAGGCCCTGCGGGCCGGCTTCACCCGGTACGCGATCCGACGAAGTATCGCTGATGGCGACTGCTCCCGCATCCGCCGAGACTGGCTGGCCGGGCCGACTGCCCCGGTCGACGTGTGCACGGCGGCAGCGCTGGGCGGTCGGGTCGCCTGCCTCGGTGTTGCCCGGCGGCTGGAGTTGTGGCACCTTCCCGACGGGATGACGCACATCAGCGTGCCGAGCAACGCGCGGGTGCCGTCAGCCGGTGTGACGCGGGTGCACTGGGGTGCTGGGCCGGTTCCGGTCGGCCGGTTCACTCTGGTGGAACCGATTGAGAATGCGCTCGTGCACATTGCCGAGTGCCAACCGTTTGAGAACGCCCTCGTGGTCTGGGACTCCGCGCTGAACAAGAAACTCGTCACCGGAGCCGCGCTCGAGCGGTTGCCCCTGCGCAGTGCCGCGGCCCGAGCCGTGCGGGCCGTGGCCTCGGGGCTCGCCGACTCGGGTTTGGAGACGCTGCCGGTGACCCGGCTCGCGGTCATCGGCATCCGAGTGCGCCAGCAGGTGAGCCGGACGGACACCGGGTCGACGGGCTGATCGGATATCGGCTGGTGCTGCAGAGTGATGGAATCAGCTTCCACTCCACGGCTGAACAACGCCGCGAAGACATCGCGCACGATCGCCGGCTCACCCTGCTGGGTTATACGGTCCTGCGCTACGACTACCGCCAGATCCTGTTCGATTGGCCGCGCGTGGAGGCCGAGATCCTCCGAGCCATGGCCCAGGGCCTGCACCTGGCGCCGGCGCACACACGCCAATAAGGCAATAGGGAGAGTACAAGGATGCTTTCGGGCGATTCCAGCCTAGAAATCTCACTATTGCCTTGTAAACCGACGCCGCCCCGGGGCTGTCTAGGCTGTAGTCATGGCCACAGTCATTCTTGTGCGGCACGGCCGCACCACAGCGAACGCCACCGGGCTCCTCGCCGGACGGACCCCGGGCGTGCGGCTCGACGAGATCGGGCAGAACCAGGCGACCTTCACCGGGAGCCGGCTGGCCGCGGTGCCCCTGGCCGGTGTGGTGTCGAGCCCGCTGGAACGGTGCCGGCAGACCGCGCAACTGATTCTCGACCAGCAGATCGGCAGCCCGACCACCCCGGTGGAGGACGACCTCACCGAGTGCGACTACGGCGACTGGCAGGGTCGCACCCTCACGGATCTGTCCGAGGAAAAGCTGTGGCCGGTGGTGCAGAGCCAGCCGTCCGCGGTGACCTTCCCCAACGGGGAGTCCATGGCCACCATGCAGGCGCGGTCCGTGGCAGCCATCCGCCGCCACGACGCCGCGTTCGAGGCGGAGCACGGACCCGGCGCGGTGTGGGTGGCGGTGAGCCACGGCGACATCATCAAGTCGATCCTGGCCGACGCCTACGGCATGCACCTGGACCTGTTCCAGCGCATCAACGTGGGCCCGGCCTCGGTCTCGATCGTGCGGTACGGCAGCAGCCGACCCACCGTGCACGCCACCAATACCGACGCAGGCGACCTGTCCTGGCTGGCCGCGAGCGCCCCGGCGGCCGACGCGCCGGTCGGTGGCGGGGCCGGACATCCGGCACCCGACGCCGCACGCGCCTAAAATACTGTCATGCCTACAATCGTCCATGAGTTCGCCTGGCCGGATCGGGTCGTCGTCGGCACCGTCGGTCTCCCCGGCTCCCGCACCTTCTACCTGCAGGTGCGCACCGGCGCCCAGATCGTCAGCATCGCCCTCGAGAAACAGCAATCGGCGCTGCTCGCCGAGAAGATCGATGAGATCCTCGACCAGCTGATCAATTACGAGGGTAACCCGTTCAGCGTTCCCACCAGCACCCCCATCGAACTGGTCGACAACGACCCGTTGGAACCCGTCCAGGAGGAGTTCCGGACCGGCTCCATGAGCCTGGGCTGGGACCCGTCCACGGTGCAGCTGGTGCTCGAGGCGTTCCCGATCGTGGACGACGAGGACGACGACGAGCTACTCGACGTCGCCGTCGTCGAACCCGCCGAGATGCTCCTGGTGCGGATGCCCGTGGGCACCGCCCGGGCGTTCGCCAAGCGCACCCGCGAGGTGGTGGGCGCCGGCCGGCCCCTGTGCCCGCTGTGCGGTCACCCGATCGACACGGACGGGCACACCTGCATCCTCCCCGACGCCTGACATGACGGATGCTGACCCCGTCGACGGTGACCTCGAGCTCACCGGGCGGATCACCACGGCCTCCAACGCGACGTTCCTCGGCAGCATCGACGGTGTTCCCGTGGTCTACAAACCCATCGCGGGGGAGAGCCCACTGTGGGACTTCCCCGACGGCAACCTGGCCAACCGGGAGGCGGCGGCGTACCTGGTGTCGCAGGGGCTGGGCTGGAACGTGGTTCCCCGCACCTGGCTGCGCGACGGCCCGATGGGCCCGGGCATGGTGCAGCTGTGGCAAGACGCCGACCCCGAGCAGGACGCCGTGGACCTGGTTCCCGCCGACGCCGTGCCCGACTCGGGCTGGCGGCAGGTGCTCGACGGCCGTGACCAGAACGACCGGCTGGTGTCGCTCATCCACGAGGACTCCCCGGCCCTGCGGCGGATGGCGGTGTTCGACATCATCGTGAACAATGCCGACCGCAAGGGCGACCACATCCTCGCCATGCCCGACGGCCACCGGCACGGTGTCGACCACGGGCTGACCTTCCATGCCGAGCACAAGCTGCGCACCGTGCTGTGGGGCTGGCTCGGCGACGACCTCAGCAGCGACGAGCTCAGCGGAATCGACCGGATCTCCGCTCTGCTCACCGGTGACCTCGGTGTCACCCTGGCCGCCCTGCTCACCCCCGCGGAGATCGACGCCCTGGCCGGGCGCTGCGACCGGCTGCGCGCCGACCCGCGTTTCCCCGCCCCGCACGGGGAGATGCCCGCGGTGCCCTGGCCGCTGTTCTGACGGGCGTCTTCGTCGACGTCCCCGGCAGCGGTCGCCGGCACCGCCCACAACGTGGGACGCTTGGAGCATGGATCTGGAGGTGTCACCCGCGCTCACGATTCCGGCGACGGAACTCGGCTGGCGGTTCTCCCGGTCGTCCGGCCCCGGCGGCCAGCACGTGAACACCTCCGACAGCCGGGTTCAGGTGTCCTGGAACATCGCCGACTCGGCGGTGCTCACCGACGACCAGCGGACGCTGCTGCTCACCCGGCTGGATGGTCGACTCGTCGCCGGCGTGGTCACCATCGCCGCCTCCGAACAGCGCTCCCAACTGCGCAATCGTGAGATCGCGCTGGCCAAGCTCGCCGAGCTGATCACCGACGGCCTGGCCCCTGACGGTCCCCGCCGGCGTGCGACCAAACCCACCCGCGGTTCCGGCCGCCGGCACATGGCCGCGAAGACCCAACGGTCGGCCACCAAGCAGCAACGCCGCAGGCCGGCCGCCGAGTAGGACCCGTGTGGGCCGGGTTCACCCGGTCCCGCAGAGGAACCCGACCACCCGCGGGGCCAGGTCGGCGCCGATCTCGGCGGCGGGACGCGTGCTGCCGCGGATCTCGAACGAGTGATTCGCGTCGTCGAGCCACTGGATCTTTGCCGCCACGCCGATGCGTTCCACCACGGGGGTGAGCTCGGCCGGAGCGGCGAACGGGTCGCGGGTGCCCTGCAGAAACAGCATCGGCAGGGCAAGACCGTAGAGGTGCTCGTCGCGCAGCGACTCCGGTCTGCCGGGCGGATGCAGCGGGTAGCCGAGCAGCACCAGGCCCGCCGCCGGCATGCCCGCGGCCACCGCCATGGATGCCATCCGCCCGCCGAAGGATTTGCCGCCCGCCCAGACGCCGACCCCGGGGGAGCGATCCTCGGCCACCGCCATGGCGGCCCGCCACGCGCTGATCGCGGTGGGTGCCCGGTCGGGAAAGCGCCGACCGGCCTCCCGGTACGGGAAGTTGAAGCGCAGGGTGGCCACTCCCTCCGCGTTCAGCGCCCGGGTCAACCCGGTCAGAAACGGATGGTCCAAGCTGGACCCCGCTCCGGGCGCCAGAACGAGCGTGGCGACCGGGCTGGTCGGCCGGGCGAACACACCGGACACCGTGCCGTCCCCGACCTCGATGCGAATGTTCTCTGCAGATTCCATGCCTGCTCCTTCCGGCCCCAGCTACACGGTAACCACGAGTTTGCCGAGCGCTTGCCCCGCGCCGAGGTGAGCGAGCGCCTGCGGCACCTCCTCGAGGGTGAAGGTGCGGTCGATGGGGATGCGCAGCTCCCCGTTCAGGCACCGTTCGGTGACGGACTCGAAGTGGGTCGGACCCTCCCGTGCCACGAGCAGCCCGAGCCGTCGACCGGTGACCAGGCCCAGCGCCGCGCCGACCGTGACGACCCGCAGTACGCTGCGCACGGTTCCGCCGACGCAGAGGTACCGGCCGCCCCGGGCCAGCGCCCGCCGGTACGCGAACACCGACCGGTGTGCCACCAGGTCGAGGATCAGGTCGAACGGTTCACGCCGGGTGAAGTCCGAGGCGGTGTAGTCGACGACGTCGTCGGCGCCGAGCCCGAGCATGAACTCGAGTTTGTTCGTGTTGTCGACACCGGTGACATGTGCACCGGCGTGTTTGGCCAGCTGGATCGCGAACGACCCCGACCCGCCGCCGGCCCCGTTGATCAGCACCCGCTGCCCCGCGCGGGCGCCGGCGGTGCCCTGCAACGCGATCGCCCCGGACTGCGGCAACGCCGACGCCTCGGCGAAGGTCAGTGCGGCGGGTTTGTGGGCCAGCATCGCGGCCGGCGCCACCGCGAACTCGGCGAACCCGCCCATCAGGCGCAGGTTGTCGCCGTACACCTCATCATCGACCCGGAACCGGGTGACGCCGGAGCCGACGGCGGCGACCCGGCCGGCGATGTCGGAGCCCAGCACCCGCCAGCGCGGGGCCCGCAGCCCACCGATCCGGGCGTACATCGGCGAGCCGGTCAGCCCCTCCCAGTCCGACAGGTTGAGCGAGGTCGCGGCCACCCTGACGAGCACCTCGTCGGTGTCCGGCGCCGGCTTCGGAACCTGCTCGACCCGGAGCACGTCGGGCGGCCCGTACCGGTCGTACACCACGGCCCTCATTCGGCTGGGCCGTCCCGGCCGGCACGCAGCGGCACCGGCACATCCGCTCCACCCTCCCGGGTGAGCCGTTTCCCCATGCTGACCAGGGTAGGTGCGGGCACAAAACCGCCGGCGAACAGGGACTCGCCCTGTTTGAACCACGAGGCTCGCGCGAGCATGGCGGGCGGCACAAAACCGAAAATCGTGGCGAGTTCCCGGAGGTCGACCGGGGAGGTCATCTTCATCAGGGCCAGGTTGTCGCACTGCGAGATGATGCTCGGGTGCACCCGGGAGGGCCGTTGCGTCGACAGCAACAGCCACAGACCGAACTTGCGTCCCTCGGCGGCGATCTGCACGATCCTCTCCCGCACGGCCACCTGCAACGGGCTGGTCGCCTCCGGGGAGCAGAAGTTGTGTGCCTCGTCGATCACGATCAGCAGCGGGCGGCGGCTCTCCCGTTTGTCCCACAGATCGTCGAGCACCGCCAACGCCACCACGAGGAACTCCTCGGGATTGCCGAAACCACCGAGGTCGAGAACCGTGGCGTCGGGGCGGGAGTCCAGAACCTCGGTGACCGGCACCAAACCCTGCGCCCAGACGGTCCAGTCGGTCACCCGCAGGTTGTCGGTGCGCGCCGCCAGGTCTCGGGCCGCCGGGGTGCCGCGCTCCCGCAGACTCGGCACGACCCGGCTCGCGTCGGTCAGGCCCACGGTTTCCTCGATGTGCATCAACTCGTTGTACTCGGCCCGGTCGGTGAGCGGATCGAGCCGGAAAACAGCGGCCTTGGCCGGCCACGACAGGTCGGTGAACCGCACCCTCAGCGCATCGGGACCGGGAGCGGACGGCCGCAGAACGCGGATGTCCCGGCTCGACAGGGCCTGCTGGCCCGCCGAGACGTCGCCCGCGGACGGGGCCTGCCGCATCTGCACGAAGTCGGCGTTGGGGTCGAAGATCACCAGGGGCAGGGCCGTGTGGATCAGGAGTTGCTCGAGCACCACGCCGAGCGCGTAGGTTTTTCCCGAGCCGCTCTGCCCGCACCAGAAGGTGTGCCGGTTGAACCGCTGCGCGAACAGACGGGCCGGGATGTCGCGGGACGCCAGAAAGGAACCGATGGGCAGGGTCGCGGCAGCGGCGCCGTACAGGGATTCGGTGGTGCGCGCATCCGCCGCCCGCACGGTGGCAGCCGCGAAGGCGACCGACCGCCGAACGTCAAGCCCCGCGCCGTCCTCCGACAACAGGCCCAGGATCCGCCCGGAGCCGCTCGGGGTTCCGTCGACGGTGACGGTGACATCCTCCACCTGGCCCAGCTGAGTCGCCCCGACACCGGCCGCGCCCGGAGCGGTCAGCACCACAAGTCCGCCGGGTTCGAAGCTGTCGGCGCTGGTGCCGGCGAACTGGAAGCGCCGGCCATCGATGGAGACCGCGCCGGCGTGCTGGAGTGGTGCACTGTCGACGTGGGTCATGGGGTGCCCTTCATCTGCGTTCGGCTGGAGCTCCAGCACGGATTTTCAGGCAGCGTAATGCCGTTTGACGATGTGGGGAGTTTTTGCGCGTCATCTCCCTTGAAAGAACGGGACGGACCAACGACAATTGGCGCTTTACGAGGCCAGCGAAAGGGGATGGACATGACGGAGCTGACGGTCATCAGGCAGTCGCCGGATCCGGACCACTCGCACGTTCCGAGTCGCCGCCGCCGGTCGGTTGCCGAGCAGATCCGGGCGCTGGGCCAGACCCGCATCGGCGCGCTCCTGCTGTTGGCCGCGACGCTTCTGGCGATCGTCTGGGCGAACCTGCCCTCTGGGTCGTACACCGAGTTCTGGGACACCCACCTGAGCGTGGGAGTCGCCGACCTGCAACTCAACTTCACGTTGCACGCGCTGGTGAACGATGCCCTGATGGCGATCTTCTTCTTCACCGTGGGACTGGAGGTGCGACGTGAGTTCGCGATCGGGGAACTCACCAGCTGGTCCAGGGCCGTGGTGCCGATGCTCGCCGCGGTCGCCGGGCTCATCCTGCCCGCTCTGTTGTACGTGCTCATCAGCCGCGGCTCCGGCGCTGAATCCGCCTGGGGGGTCGTGATCTCGACCGACACCGCGTTCCTGGTGGGCGCGCTCGCCCTGATCGGGCCGCGGATGCCCGGTCGGCTGCGTATCTTCCTGCTCGCGCTCGCCGTGGTCGACGACATCGGCGCGCTGGCGATCATCGCCCTGGTGTACACGGCCGACTTCACCCCGCTGCCGCTCGTGATCGCGGCCCTCGGCCTCACGGGCGTGTACTTCACCCGTTACCTCCGTGGCGGCCGCGGCCCCGTATACGCCAGCCTCGCCATCGTCGTGTGGATGGCCTTCCTCGCCTCGGGCGTGCATCCCACCCTGGCCGGTGTGGCCATCGCACTACTGGTACCGGTCTACCGGCCGAATCGTCGCGACGCCGAGCACGCCCTCGACCTCGCCCGCACCTTCCGGCAGTCCCCGAACACCGAGTACGCGCGCGCCGCCGCGAACAGCCTGCGCGAATCGATCTCGATCAACGAACGGCTGCAGTCGGCGTACGCCCCCTACGTGGCCTACGTCATTCTGCCGATCTTCGCCCTCGCCAACGCCGGGGTGGAACTCTCACCCGAGATCCTGGCCGATGCGGTGCGGTCACCCATCACCTGGGGCATCATCGTCGGCCTGGTCGTGGGCAAACTGGTCGGCGTGTTCGGGTCGACCGCGCTGCTTCGCCTCACCGGCCTCGGGGAGTTCGGCCCTGGTCTCACGCTGGACCGTATCCTGGGCGGGGCCGCCCTCTGCGGCATCGGCTTCACCATCTCGCTGTTCATCGTCGACCTGGCCATCGAGGACCCCGCCATCCAGAACCAGGCCCGGGTGGGGGTGCTCGCGGCGTCGCTGATCGCCTTCACCCTGGCGACAGTGCTCTTCCGGTTCTCCGACGCCGCGCATCCGCCCACAGCAGCGGGTCGCACCCTGCAACGCCCCGTCGATCCGGCCCGCGACCACGTGTTCGGCCCCGACGACGCGCCGTACACCATCGTCGAGTACGGCGACTTCCAGTGCGGCTTCTGCCTCAAGGCCACCGGGTCGGTGGAGGAGGTGCACCGTGAGTTCGGCGACAGGTTGCGGTACGTCTGGCGGCACGCGCCGCTCACCCGCTTCCACCCGAACGCGCTGGCCGCCGCCGAAGCCTCCGAGGCCGCCGCCCGGCAGGGCAAGTTCTTCGAGTTCGAACGCAGCCTCTTCGCCGACCAGGAACGCCAACTGCCGTCCGACATCGTCCGGCGGGCACAGGAGCTCGGGCTGGACGTGGACCGGTTCGAGGCCGATCTGAAGACCGCCGCGGTGGCCGCCCGGGTACGCGACGACATGCTGGACGCCGAAGCGATGGACATCACTGCAGTGCCCACCTTTTTCATCAACGGTCGCCGGCACACCGGACCGTTCGATGCCCGGTCCCTGATCCGGGCGCTCGAGCAGGCCACACCCGACGCCGGGAAAACCTAGGCTGGTTCCATGGCGAGACAGGGCGAACCCAGCGACACCCCGCTCAACGTGGCACGGTACAAGATCAACCGCGAGATCCCCGAGGCCGACCGACCCGCCGCGGCCGAACCGGAGACCAACGAGGCCGGGCAGTCGATGATGGATGCGCGCGCCCAATACGTGGAGATCTCCATCCAGCAGGCCATGCGCCGCGGCGACTTCGACAATCTGCCCGGCACGGGAAAGCCGCTCACCGGGCTCACCGACACCAACGACCCGGATTGGTGGATTCGCCGGAAGATCGAGCGTGAGCAGATCACCGGGCTGGGGCCGCCGGCCCTGACGTTGCGCACCGAGAACGCCGAGCTCGACGCCCGCCTCGACACCGTCTTCACCGAACGCCAGGTGCGCGAGATCCTCGCCGACTTCAACCGGCGGGTGATCGACGCCCGTCGCCAGCTGCTCGGTGGCCCGCCCGTCGTGACCCCGGTTCGGGACGTCGACCTGGAGCTGGCCCGGTGGCGCGCACGCCGGGAGGTTGCGGCGACGGAACGTGCCGCGGCCCGGGAACGGGAGGAGGCCGCGCTGGCCGCGATGAGCTGGCGTGAACGCCGCCGGGCCAAGCGCCAGCGTTGAGACCAGCCGGTACCGGTGGCATCCTGACTGCATGACGGACGACGCACCCGCGGGAACGTTCCAGAGGGACCTGCTGGCCCTGGCCACGGGGGAACAACGCCAGACGTACACCCGCTACTTTCCCGGTGACGAGTCGTTCATCGGGGTGCGCATGGGTGACGTCTTCGCCCTGGCCGGCCGGGCACTCACCATGCCGGCGGGCGACATCGAGCAGCTGCTGGAGAGCCCGATCCACGAGGTGCGGGCGGGCGCCTGCTCCATCATGGGCAAGGCGGCCACGCACCGCTCGGTCACCCCCGACCGGCACCGGGAGCTGTACGAGCTGTACCTGCGTCGGCACGACCGGATCGACACCTGGGATCTCGTCGATCTGGCGGCGCACCAGGTGGTCGGTGGCTGGCTGATCGACAAACCCCGCGCGCCGCTCTACGCCCTGGCAGAGTCGTCGTTCTGGCCCGAACGCCGCACCGCGATCGTGGCCACCGCCGCCTTCCTCCGCCGTTCGGAGACCACCGACACCTTCCACCTGGCGCGGATGCTGACCGGTGACGACAACGAGCTCGTGCAGAAAGCCACCGGCTGGATGTTGCGGTACGCCGGGGACGTGGATCGGGACGCGCTGCTCGGATTCCTGAACGAGAACGCCGGCCTGTCCCGGCTCACGGTGCGCGCGGCGACCGAGAAACTCGACAAGCCCACCCGGGCGCGCTACCTCAGCGACAGGAGAGCCCGATGAGCCGGTCTGCACCCATCGGCTGGTTGCTCCGGCACCCGGTCGCCAACGCGGAGTCACGAGAATCGGCCGCGCTGCTGGTGGGCGCGGCCGTGTTCCTGGTGGGCGCGATTCCCTCGGCGATAGTCTTCTGGGGGCACGACGTGCCCATCAGCGGGCCCGGCTCGGTCGGGCAGTTCGTGGCCGTGGTGAGCGCCGTGGCAGCGATCGTGATCTTCGCCGCGACGCGTGCCGTCATGCACACCAGCCGTGCCGCGGGCCCCATCCTCGACCCCGGGCCAGCCGGCCGCGGCGGGCTCCTCCAGTGGTATGACGTCGCTGCGATCGCGCTGGCGCACGGGGTGATCGCGTTGTTGGCCTGGCTCGCGGTCGCGGGTCTGCTGAGTCGCAGTTTCGTCGGGGCCGTTGTCTTCCCCGTGCCCGCGACCCTGCTGGCCGCGGTCGCCATCGCGGTCACGGCGTACTGCGTCTTCCTCTCCGCCGTGGGTCTCACCCCGATCCTGATGTCGGTCGTTCTCGCCGTGTTCGTGGTGGCCGGCACGTTTGCGAGCATGCTCAGCGCCGGTGATCCGCTGTGGTGGCAGGAGAACCTCAGCACCCTGGGCATTTCCGACGACATCTCGTCGTTGGCCTTCAACCTCACCGTCCTGATCGCGGGTGTCATGGTCACCACGCTGGCGCACTACGCGACAGCAAGCATCCCGACCAGCACACCGGACGAAGCCCGGGGTCGTGCCATCGTGCGAGGCGCACTGGTACTTCTCGGAATTCTGCTGGCCTGCGTGGGTCTCTTCCCGCTGGATCAGAACCCGGTAGCGCACAACGTGTCCGCGTCCGGGATGGTGGTGGCCTTTGTGAGCGTGGTCGTCGGCCTGCGGTCGTGGATCCCGTCGATGCCGCGGGTGTTCCTGCTGCTCGGCTACGTCTACGTCGGCATCATCGTCGTGCTGGGTGTGTGGTTCGTGACCGGCTATTACACCCTCACCGCCGTCGAGCTGGTGGCGTTCCTGCTGATCTTCAGCTGGCTCATCCTGCTCCTCCGCAATACCGGGGCGATGCGGGCCGCCGAGCAGACGATTCGCAGTGACACCCCTTCCCTGCCGGCGTAGCCGCCTGAAGTCCCGTCGGGGTGCCGCCGACGGGGCACGTACGATCGGGGGATGCCCCCGCGCTCGCCACTTCCACAACGCCACGGGCTCGAGGCCGCCTGGGTGTGCACACCCGAGCGTGAGCGGCCCGGACAGCCGGCGCCGCCCTGGCCGAACATGGGCGCGTGGCTGCAGGAACGGCTGGGCGAGAACGTGCGCGTTGCCGAGTTTCTGGGCACCGAGCGATTCGTCTACGAGACCGGGGTGCCCGTCACGGCTGCAGACCGGTATCGGCCCACCACCTTCGTCTGGTTCCATCGTGACCTGGTCGACGAACCCGTCGTGCCGGGGCCGATCCACCTGATCTACCGGGACGAACGAATAGTGGTGATCGACAAACCACCCTTCCTTTCCAGCATCCCGCGCGGCCGACACGTGGTGCAGAGCGTCGTCGTGCGCCTGCGCGCCCAGCTCGAGCTGCCCGAGCTCTCCCCGCTGCATCGGCTGGACCGGATCACCAGCGGAATCCTGGTGCTGGCGACCGAACGGCGTTGGCGTGGGGCATACCAGACGCTCTTCCAACGCGGCGAGGTGGCCAAGGTCTACCAGGCGCTGGCGCCGCTGAATCCAAGACTCGAACTGCCCGTCACCGTGCGCAACCACCTGCGGACCCGGCCCGGCCACTGGCAGGGCGAGGTCGCGCCCGGCCTTCCGGTCAACGCCGAATCGACGGTCGACAGAGCCGGCCAGCGCGAGGGCGAGCACGGCACCGTCGGCCTCTACCGGCTGACCCCGCGCACCGGGCGCACCCACCAGTTGCGGCTGCACATGCTGGGTCTCGGCATCCCGATCATCGACGACCCGTTGTACCCCGAGGTGACGGATGTGTCGGTGCACGATTTCACCCGGCCGCTGCAGCTCCTGGCCAGCGGACTGACCTTCACCGACCCGATCGACGGTGCACCGCGACACTTCGAGAGTGTGCGCAAGCTCCCGCTCCAACCGGAGGCGGGCCTGGAGGAATGACCGGGTGGTGCCTACACTGTCACCATGCCAGCGCGGCCCGACGATTTCGACCCTGCACCTGACCCTGCTCCTGACCGCGCTCTCGGCCGCGCCCTCGACCGTGCCCACGCCCACGCGACCGGGTGGCTGAACTCCCTGCCCACCCGGCCGGTCGGGCCCAGTCGCACGGCGGATGAGCTCCTGGCCGACTTCGCGGTGCCGTTGCAGGAGCATCCGCTGGATGCCGCGGCGGTCGTCGACGAACTGGCCCGGCTGGCGGAGCCCGGGCTGATGGCCATGCCGTCCGGCCGGTTCTTCGGTTGGGTGATCGGTGGCACCCTGCCGGCGTCGCTGGGCGCGGATTGGTTGGTGAGCGCCTGGGACCAGAACGCCGCCATGCGCTACGCCACCCCGGCAACGGCGGCCGCCGAGGAAGCCGCGGGAGGCTGGCTGCTCGACCTGCTCGGCCTGGCGGCCGGGTGCGACGTGGGGTTCACCACCGGGGCCACCGGATCGAACTTCGTGGGTCTCGCGGCCGCACGGCAGTGGGCGCTCGCCCAGGCGGGCTGGGACGTGGCGGTGAACGGGCTGATCGGGGCGCCCAGGCTGACCGTGTTCGTGGGGGCGGAGCGGCACGCATCCGTCGATCTGGCGTTGCGGTACCTCGGTCTGGGGCAGCCGGTTGTCGTGGCGGCGGATGCTCAGGGGCGGTTGATCGCCGACGCCCTGGCCGAGGCGATGGCGGCCGTGCCCGGTCCGGCGATCGTGTGCCTGCAGGCCGGCAACCTGCACTCGGGGTCCAGCGACCCGATCGGTGACGCCGCCCGGATCGCTCACGCCCGGGGTGCCTGGGTGCACGTGGACGGCGCCTTCGGGCTGTGGGCCGCCACGAGTCCCCGCCACCGCCATCTTGTGGCCGGTCTGGAGACCTGTGATTCCTGGGCGACGGACGCACACAAAACCCTCAACGTGCCCTACGACTGCGGTGTGGCGATCGTGTCGCGGCCCGACGCCGTTCGTGCGGTCTTCGGCGTGCACACCAGCTACCTGCAGACCACCGAGCAGGGCCCGGGCGACCCGTTCGACAAGGTGCCGGAGTTCTCCCGCCGGGCCCGGGGAGTGCCGGTCTGGGCTGCGCTGCGGTCGCTCGGTCGTTCCGGGGTGATCGCCCTGATCGACGGTCTCGTCGAGACCGCGCAGACCTTCGCGTCGCGGTTGGCCGCGATGCCGGGGGTCGAGGTGGTCAACGACGTCGTCTTCACCCAGGTGTGCGTGAGTTTCGGATCCAATGAGCGCACCCGCACCGTCACCGCGCGCCTCATCGCCGAGGGAACCACCTGGATGTCGGGTTCGCACTGGGCCGGCCGCGACGTGTTGCGGATCTCGGTGAGCAACTGGTCCACCGACGCGGCCGACATCGAGGCGTCGCTCGGGTCCATCCAACGCGCGATGGCGGCCGAAGACGCCGCGTAAGCGTTTCTAGTCGAGGGTGGGCGGGCGCCCGGAGGCCCGCAGAGACGCCGTCGACGGGGCCGCCTCGGCCCAGCTGCCGGGCAGCGTCAGCACCGCCAGGGTCGCGGTGGGCAGGGTGATGTCCTCACCGCTGAGCAGAGACACCAGTTCCTCCAGCCCGGGATTGTGGGCCACGAGAATCACGGTGCGCTGCTCGTCGGGCAGGTCCTGCACGATGCTGAGCAGGTCGGTGACCGAGGCGGCGTAGGCCCGCTCGTCGATCCGGGCCTCTGGGCTGTGCCCGAGTTCGGCCGAGACCAACGCCCAGGTGGCCCGGGCGCGGGTGGCGGGGGAGACGACGGCAGCGTCGATGGGGCTGAACTGACCGGCCAGCCAGCTGCCGACCTCCGCGGCCTGGCCCTGACCGCGCGGGTTGAGAGTGCGATCAATGTCGGCTTCGCCACCGGACCAATCGGACTTGGCGTGCCGAAGCACAAGGAGGGTGCGTTCAGTGTTTGTGGTCATCCGAATAGTCTGCACCCGCCACCCTAGCCATCCGGTGCGCCCGGGTCGATGATGCTGGTGTGACGGGATGGGGAGCACTGATCGGACCCGGGTCATGAACCCGGCGTCGCGGCGCGTCCAACGCATCTACCTGATCCTGCTGCTCGGCAATACGCTGGCGGCATCCTTCATCTGGGGCATCAATACCCTGTTTCTGCTCGACGCGGGGTTGACGAACTTCGAGGCCTTCGCCGCGAATGCGTTCTTCACCGCAGGCATGGTGATCTTCGAGATCCCCACCGGGGTCGTGGCGGACACCGTGGGACGCAAGGCGTCGTACCTGCTGGGCACCATCACCCTGTCGGTGACCACGGCGCTGTACTGGCTCTTGTGGGTCTGGAAGTCACCGTTCGTGTGGTGGGCCATCGTCTCGGTGCTGCTCGGGCTGGGGTTCACCTTCTTCTCCGGTGCGGTGGAGGCCTGGCTGGTGGATGCGCTCACCTTCACCGGGTTCACCGGCAGTCTGGAGGCGGTGTTCGGCCGCGGCCTCGTAGTCACGGGCATCGCCATGTTCGCCGGTTCGGTGCTCGGCGGTGTGATCGCCCAGGCCACCGACCTCGGGGTGCCGTTCGTGGTGCGGGCCGGCGTGCTCGTGGTGATGTTCGTCTACGCGTTCTTCGTCATGAAAGACCTGGGCTTCACCCCCGACCACTCGCAGGGCCCGCTGAAAGCCACCCGCACCGTGCTCACCGAGTCGGTGGAGCACGGCCTGAAACGCCGGTCGGTGCGGTACATGATCCTGTCGGCGCCGTTCGCCTCCGGTGTCGGCATCTACGCCTTCTACGCGCTGCAGCCGTACCTGCTGGAGATCTACGGCGACCCGTCGGCCTACTCCATCGCCGGCCTGGCCGCGGCCATGCTGTCGCTGGCACAGATCATGGGCGGTGTGCTGGCGCCGCGCATCCGCGGCCGGTTCGCCAAGCGCACCAGCGCCGTGATTCTGGCCTCCCTGCTCAGCGTCATTTCGCTGGTGATCCTGGGCGTGAACAGCCTGTTCTGGCTCGCCGTCGTGTTCCTGCTGGTCTGGGGTTTTGTGTTCGCCGTGGCCGAACCGGTGCGGCAGGCCTACCTGAACGACATGATCCCGTCAAAGCAACGCGCCACGGTGCTCTCCTTCGACTCGATGTTCGGCAGCCTCGGTGGGGTCTTCATCCAACCCGCGCTGGGCCGTTCCGCGGACCTCTGGGGGTACGGCACCTCGCTGGTGCTCGGCGGTCTGGTGGAACTCATCGGCGTTCCGATCATGCTCGCCAGCCGCCGCCAGAACGACCCCGCCGACACCAAGAGCGAACACTCGGGCGCCACTCCCGCCACACCGGACACGCAATGACCGGTCGGCGCGGCCCCGAAACGACCCCGCGGCCCCTGGGTCGGTCGTGAGAGCCCGCCGACATGCACACTGTACTCGCGCGCTATGGGGTCTTCGCGGCCACCCATACGTGGTGGGTCGTCGCCTTCTTCGTCGCACTCGTCGCACTCGTGGCCGGATTCGGCTTCGGCATCGGACAATCCACCGACGACACCGTGACCCTGCCCGACAGCGAGAGCACCGCCGCCCAGGACCTCTTGAGCGATGCCTTCCCGGACAGCGCCAAGGGCTCTGGCACGATCGTGCTCTCCGGTGACGCGGGCACCTTCACGTCATCAACGGGCTCCGCCGATCTGCAGACCCTCGCCACGAGCATCGCGGGGGACGAACACGTGACCCAGGCGGTGGTCGCGCCCACGGCCATCAGCTCGGATGGCAGCGTCGCGTACATCACCGTCTCCTTCGACGTGGCGACGCGGGAGATCACGCCGGCGATCGCCCAGCCCGTGCTCGACACCGCGACGGACGGTGCGCCATCGGGCACGACGGTGCTGCCGGGCGGTCAGATCGCCAAGACCCTCGCAGCCGAGCCCACCCACGGTGCCGAATTGGTGGGTCTCGTCGCGGCGGCGATCATCCTCCTCATCTCCCTCGGCACCGTCGTGGCGATGGCGCTGCCGATTCTGTCGGCGCTCATCGGTCTGGTGTTCGGTCTGGGCGCCATCGCCCTGCTCAGCCAGATGGATGCCATTCCCAGCGTCTCCGGAACCATCGCGGCGATGCTCAGCCTGGGCGTCGGCATCGACTATTCACTGTTCGTCGTGACCAGGTTCCGGGCCGTCCGGGCGTCGGGCGCGCCGGTGCCGGAGGCCGTCGGCGCCGCGCTGGCCAGTTCCGGGTCGGCCGTGGTGTTCGCCGGGGTGACCGTGATGGTGGCGCTGGCCGGACTCCTGCTGGCGGGAGTGCCGTACCTCAATTCGTTGGCCTGGGTGGCGGCGGCCGGGGTCGCCTGCGCGATGCTCACCTGCCTGCTGCTGGTGCCTGCCGTGTTGGGGCTGCTCGGCGACGGTGTGGAACGCCTCGCCGTGCGAAAATCCGCGGTGCGCAGCAAGCCCGGCGTCTGGCATCGGATCGGCTCCGCCACGTCGAAGCATCCGTGGGTGTCCCTCGTCGGCAGCGTCCTGGTGCTCGGTGCGCTGGCCTTCCCGGTGACCACGCTGCAGCTCGGTCAAACCGACGACGGCAACGCCCCCACAAGTCAGGTGACCCGCCAAAGCTATGACGTGCTCAGCGACGCCTTCGGGCCCGGTGCCAACGGCCCGCTCCTGGTCATCGCGACCCTGCCGACTCCAGAGCCGGCCGGCCAGTCGGTGACCCCCGACCCGGCACTGGCCGCCCTCACCACGGCGTTCGGAGCCACGAAAGGCGTGGCGAGCGTGGTCGGCCCGACGGTGAGCACCGACGGCACCGCAGCGCAATGGTCGCTGATCCCCACCACGGCGCCCAGCGATCCCGCCACCGCGAAACTCGTCGACACCCTGCGCGACACGGTGATTCCGGGCGCCCAGGGCGACCTGAAGCCGCTCGTGGGCGGGCAGACGGCGACGAAGGCCGACTTCGCCGACATCATCAGCAGCAGCCTGCTCACGGTGATCATCGCGGTCATCGCGGCCAGTGCGGTGCTGTTGTTCTTCGCGTTTCGCTCGGTGGCCATCCCGCTCACGGCCGCCGCCATGAACATCGTCTCGATCCTGGCGGCGTACGGGGTGCTGGTGTTCGTGTTCCAGGAGGGCAACGGCATCCAGCTCACCGGCCTGGACGCCCCCGTCCCGATCGAGGCCTACGTGCCGCTGCTGCTTTTCGCCGTGCTCTTCGGGCTGTCGATGGACTACGAGGTCTTCCTGCTGAGTGCGATCCAGGAGTCGTGGCACAGTTTCGCCGACAACCGGCGTGCGGTGGTGCACGGCATCGGCAGCACGGGCCGGGTGATCACCTCGGCGGCCCTGATCATGGTCAGCGTGTTCATCTCGTTCGTGCCGAACCCCGACCCCGTCGTGAAGATGTTCGGTGTCGGACTGGCCGTGGCGGTGCTCGTTGACGCAACCCTCGTGCGCGGCGTACTTGTTCCCGCCGTGATGACGGTACTCGGCCGCGCCAACTGGTGGCTGCCGCGTTGGCTCGACAGGTGGATGCCGCACCTCACCATCGAAGGCTGAGCCGGGAGCTGCCGCCTCTACTGGACGGTGCGGTCTGCGTGCTCTGCGGACCGCACCTCCTGAACCGACTGTTCCGGGTTCGCCAGCCCGGCCAGCACAGCCGCGCGCCAGCGGGCCGGCAGCATGGCGACGACCGCCAGGCCCACGGCCTCCCGACCAATGAGGTAGCGGGGCTTCGGCACCGGGGCCGCGAGGATCCGCATGATCAACCCGGCGATCTGATCGGCGGGCAACGCGTTCGAGAACGCCGATTCGGAGCGGTCGAGTGTGGCCAGCAGCCGGCCCCGGTATCGGTCGGCGAGATCGTCGGGCAGCCGCTCGAGCAGCGCATCGGCGCGCCGGCGGCTGTCGGCGAGGATGCCGGTGCGCACGGCGCCGGGTTCGATCAGACTTACCCGTACGCCGGTGTCGGCGACTTCCAGGCGCAGCGCGTCGGTGAGCGACGCGAGCGCGGCCTTGCTCGCGCCGTACGGGCCACCGAACGGCAGGGCGACGCGCCCCTGCCCGGCGCCGACGAAGATCATCCGGCCGCGGGCATCGCGCAGCTGGGGCAGCACGGCCTGGGCGAGCGCGATCGGGGCGATCGTGTTGAGTTCGAACTGTGCGCGCAGTTGGCCGATCGGCATGCCCTCGACCGGACCGGGCACCGCGTACCCGGCGTTGCTGATCAGCGCGTCCAGCCGGGGTTCATCCCGCACCGCCCGCGCCAGGGCGCTGCGCGATGCGTCGTCGCCGAGGTCGGCTTCGAGCACCCGCACGCCGCTGATCCCGGCGAGCGCACCGGCATCCTGACCCGGCTGCGCGGTGCCCAGAACCCGCCAGCCGTCCGCGGCCAGCCGGCGACAGGTGGCCAGGCCGATGCCCGTGGCCGCGCCGGTAACCAGTGCCGTCACTGCCGGGCCATGATGATGCGGAATCGTTCGTCGGGGTCGATGAAGTGGTCGTTGTCGTCGTCACCCAGGTCGATCTGCACCCAGTTGACCCGGCCGGTGAACCGGCTGTTCTTCGTGGTGTAGTCGGAGGCGACCGGAGTGCCCGACTCGTACCCCACGTCGGTGGTCTCGTCGGCCGAGAAGATCATGGCCTGGGTGGCTTCGACCCGGCCGGTGCCCACCGGTGCGCCGTCGTAGTACAGGGTGACGTCGCCGCCCTTGCCCAGCCCGCCGCCGTCGTACCTGAACTCCATCCGCACCTGGTGCTTTCCGGCCGGGATCGGTGTGTCCGCCTCGGTCTTGAACTCCTGGATACCGAGCACGTTGTACACGAACGTGGCCGTGCCCGCCGCGGCGTAGAGGCTCCAGCCGCCGAACCGGCCGCCCTGGGCGATGATCACGCCCTCCGCCCCGCCCTCGGGAATCACCAGCTCGGCCGTGACCGAGAACGATTTGTTCTTGACGCTGACCACGCTGTTCTCCGACAACCGGCCCATCCCGGCGAACAGGAGTTGAGTGTTGCCCCTGATCAGGGTCGGCCGGCCGGCCGTTTCGGGAGTGGCGCGTTCAATCCCGCGGTCATCGATCGGCAGCACGTTGTATTTTGTGGCTTCGATGATCCACAGCCGCTGCAGCTTGGCGAGCATCTCCGGATACTCGGCCGCGAGGTTCCTGGCCTGGCTGAAGTCGGTGCGGCCGTCGTAGAGCTCCCAGACGTCGTCGTCGAAGGCGGGAATCACGCCGCCGATCATCACCCACGGGGTTCGGTGCTTGGTGACGGCGCTCCAGCCCTTGTAGTACAGGCCGCGGTTGCCGAACATCTCGAAGTACTGCAGGTCGTGGCGTTCGGCCGCCGCCTTGTCGTCGAAGGTGTACAGCATGCTCAGACCCTCCATTGGCGACTGCTGGACACCGTTGACCATGGTGGGCTCGGGCAGGCCGGCGGCCTCGAGGATCGTCGGGGCGATGTCGATGCAGTGGGTGAACTGTTCCCGCAGACCGCCTTTCTCGGCTATCCCAGCCGGCCAGTGCACGATGGTGCCGTTGCGGGTGCCGCCCCAGTGCGAGGCCACCTGCTTGGTCCACTGGAACGGGGTGTCCATCGCCCAGGCCCATCCGACCGCGTAGTGGTTGTACGAGCTCGGGCTGCCGAACTCGGCCACCTTGGACGCCATGAACTCCGGCGTCTCCAGGGCGGCCATCCCGTTGAAGTTGGCCATCTCGTTGAAGGCACCGTTGACGGTGCCCTCCGCGGAGGCCCCGTTGTCTCCGATGATGTAGTAGATGATCGTGTTGTCGAGGATGCCCAGATCGGCGACGGTGTCGATCACCCGGCCCACGTGATGGTCGGTGTGCTCCATGAACCCGGCGTAGACCTCCATCTCCCGCTCGAGTGCCGGCTTGAGGTCGGTCGGCATGTCGTCCCACGCGGGAATCTCCGCGTGCCGCGGGGTGAGCTGGGCGTCGGCCGGGATCACCCCGAGCTCCTTCTGCCTCGCGAAGGTGCGCTCCCGCTGCATATCCCAGCCGTCGGCGAACTTTCCGGCGTACGTGTCAGCCCACTCCTTGGGCACATGGTGCGGCGCGTGGGTGGCGCCGGGCGCGAAGTACACGAAGAACGGTTTGTCGGGCATCAGCGCCTTCTGTGACCGGATCCAGTCGCAGGCGTGATCGGCCAGGTCCTCGGTGAGGTGATAGCCCTCCTCCGGTGTCGCCGGGGGTTCGACCGGGGTGGTGCCGTTGTAGAGGGCCGGATCCCACTGGTTGTTCTCCCCGCCGATGAAACCGTAGAACGTCTCGAAACCGCCGCCGCCGGACGGCCACGCGTCGAACGGTCCCATCGGCGATGACTGCCAGACCGGGACCTCGTGGCACTTGCCGAACTGGGCGGTGGAGTAGCCGTTCAGTTTGAGGGTCATCGCCAGCGGTGCCTTGGTGTTCGGCCGCACCGAGCTGTTGCCCGGCGCCGACGTGGCCGTCTCGGTGATGCTGCCCATGCCCACCGAGTGATGGTTGCGGCCGGTGAGCAGCGCCTGCCGGGTCGGTGCACACAGCGCGGTGGTGTGGAAACGGTTGTAGGTAAGTCCGTTGGCGGCGAGCTTCTCGGCGTTCGGGGTGGCGCACGGGCCGCCGAAGGCGCTCGACGCGCCGAAGCCGGCATCGTCGATCAGGATCACCAGGACATTCGGTGCGCCGGGCGGTGGCCGCAGCGGTTCGATCGGCGGGTACTGGGTGTCCGGGTCCTTGGCGTCATAGGTGGTGAGGCCCGGCAACGGGCGATCCGGAATCGGAAGCATCGAGCGGGCGTGGCGGTCGGCGATCATGGCGGATCCTCTCGGCTCTTCGGGGTGACGGTAGCGCGCCCCCGCTCGAATGGGCATCACCCCGTTGAGATGAGGTCGCGGTTTGCCGCGCGGGCCGCTGGACGATCGGTCGGGCCCGGCTCACGGCAGCGGTGGTGAGCTACCCGGTGTCCGGGCGCTGTAGTGACTGAGCGCGCACCGCCACCGGCCGTCGCGGCGCACGAACACGTCGGTGGTCCACTCGTCGGCGTCGACTCTTTCGCCGCGGAAATGCGCCGTGTTGAGGATGCGCGCGGTGAGGGTTGCCGTGTCACCCCAGACCCGCACCCGTGTGTCACCGACGGTGGTCATGGCCGAGTGGGTGAGCTCACCCGCGGCAACGAGCGCCAGGAAATCGTGCCCGGAGCTGACGCCCGACTCCGAGACCAGCACCCAGTCATCCGTCACGAAGGAGGCGATGCGGGCGGCGTCGTTGGCCACGATCGCCTCGGCCCAGGAGGCGGCGAGGGCCAGCAGTTCGGCCTCGGTCGCGGCGGTGACAGTCATCGGCACCCCTCCTCGCGGGTGCAGGGGCCGCGGTACCGGGCCCCGCACTCCGAGAGTAGGTCAGGCAGGCCGGTTCAGACAGGCCCCTATCAACACAAATGCGGTCGTTTGCGTCGGCTGGCTCCGCAGCGATAGCGTGCTTGATAGAGCGGCGATCAGCCGACACTCAACGAAGATGGACCCTCAATGTCGATGACCCCAGACCCAGCCGCCCGCGATCTGCTTCCGCTGCTGGAGGCGCAGAATGCCGCGATCGGCTTCTCGTCGTTCGACTACGACGACGCGTTCGCCCTCGGCAGCGCCCTCGTGACGCGCGCGACTGCGGAGGAGCTGGCGGTCACCATCAGCATCGCCTTCGGCGAGCAGCGCGTATTCCACGCCGCACGCCCCGGCACATCTGCCGACAACGACGACTGGCTCGCCCGCAAATTCCGGGTGGTCACCCGTTTCAACGCGCCGTCCTACCTGATCGGCACCCGGGCCCGCGCGAAGGGCAGCGACTTCCACGAGTCCACTGGCCTGTCCAAGTCGCTGTACATGCCGCACGGCGGTGCGTTCCCGCTACGTGTGAACGGTTCGCTGATCGGTGTCGTCGGGGTGTCCGGGCTGCCCGAGCAGCACGACCACAATCTGGTGGTCTGGGCCCTCGAAGCCGCACAGGCGACCACCGCATGACCGGCGCGATCACCGCCGGGCCGCGCTGGGCGATCCTCGGCACCGGCGGAATCGCCGAACGCACCATCCGGGACATCCGGCTGGCCGGCAGCATGGACGTGGTGGCCGTGGCCTCCCGCACCCGGGCCTCCGCCGAGGAATTCGCTGCCCGGCACACGATCGGTCGGGTCTTCGACACCGTCGTCGACGCTCTGGCGAGTGACACGGTGGATGCCGTGTACATCTGCACGCCGCACAGCAGCCACTTCGACCTGGCCCGGCAGGCGCTGCTGGCCGGCAAACACGTGCTCTGCGAGAAGCCGATGACCCTCACCGCCGAGCAGAGCCGCGAGCTGGCCGCGCTGGCGGACGCACGGAAGCTCTTCCTGATGGAGGCCATGTGGATGGCCTTCACGCCCGCGATCGGGCACGTTCGTGAGGTCATCCGCTCCGGTGCCATCGGTGAGGTGCGTTTTGTGGAGGCCAGCATGGGGTTCAACTTCCCGCGGACCGACACGAGCCGGCTCTGGGACCCGGAACTGGGTGGCGGGGCGCTGCTCGACGTGGGCATCTACCCGTTGGCGTTTGCGCATCTGCTGCTGGGCCCGCCGCAGACCATCACCGCCACCGGCGCGATGGAACCCAACGGCGTCGACCTCCGCTCCACCGTGCACCTGGGTTACCCCGACGGACGCTCCGCCAGTGTCAGCACCTCGATGACCGAGGTGATCATGCCGTTCGCCGTGATCGGCGGCACCGCCGGCTCGATCGTGATGGACCCGCCGTTCTTCTCCGGTGGGGCAATCCACACCTACGCCGGTCCGTCGTTCGAGCAGCAGACCACGATGGTGCCGGTGGAGGGCGACGGGTACGTGCCGATGTTCCGGGCCGTGGGCGAGGCCGTCGCGGCCGGCGTCACCGACCACCCGGTGCATCCGCTGGCGAACGCCATCGCCGTGCTCGCGGTGATCGACGAGGTTCGGCGGAGCCTTGCGGCGGCGCCGATGTACACCCGTACCGGAGCCGCATCATGATCGCCACCAGCCCCGACCTCCGCACTGCCCAGTGGGTGGTGACCACCGAGGCGTCACCCTGGCAGACCCGCGACGACGTGGTGTTGGGCACCCCCACCGGCATGCCCGACGTTTTCGTGAAGCCGGAGCAGACCCGGCAGAGTATTGAGGGTTTCGGCGCGGCGTTCAACGAACTCGGCTGGATCGCTCTCTCGGCCCTCAGCGACACGCAGCGCACGGCCATTCTCGAGGAGATGTTCGCCCCGGGCGTCGGCGGCAACTTCACCCTCGGCCGGATGCCGATCGGTGCGAACGATTTCTCGCGCGACTGGTATTCTTACGACGAGGTCGACGGCGACGTCGACCTCGAGCACTTCAGCATCGCCAATGACCACGACACCCTGGTGCCGTTCATCCGCGCCGCCCAGCAGCACCAGCCCGATCTGACCGTTTGGGCCTCACCGTGGAGCCCGCCGACCTGGATGAAGACCAACCGGCACTACGCCGGCGCGATGCCGATGGTCGGCTACCAGTCCGCGGAGAACGGTCTCCGGCCCGACCAGGTGGGGGCCGAAGGCACCGATATGTTCATTCAGGACGACCGGTACCTGGCCGCCTATGCGGCCTACTTCGGCCGTTTCGTCGACGCCTACCGTGCCCTCGGCATCCCCATCGACATGGTGATGCCGCAGAACGAATTCAACTCGGCGCAGATCTTTCCCAGTTGCACCTGGACTCCCGATGGGCTCGCCCGGTTCATCCGGCACCTCGGTCCCGAAATGGCCGCGCGCGGGGTAGCCGTGTTCCTGGGCACCCTCGAGCGCGGCAACAGTGCTCTGGTGGACGGCGTCTTCGCCGACGCCGAGGCGGCCGGGCACATCACCGGGCTCGGTATCCAGTGGCACGGCAAGGGCGCGGTGGCGTTTGTGCACCGCGACTACCCCGACCTGCGGATCTTCCAGACCGAGCAGGAGTGCGGCGACGGACTGAACGACTGGCGGTACGTCCGGTACGCCTGGACCCTGATGAAGGAGTTTCTGGGCAACGGCGCCTCGGCGTACCTGTACTGGAACCTGGCCCTCGAACGCGGCGGGGTCAGCCGGTGGGGCTGGTCCCAGAACTCGTTGATCACGGTGGATACCGTGAGTGGCCAGTTCGAGTACACCCACGAGTACTACTTGCTCAAGCACGTCAGCCACTTCGTGCGGCCCGGCGCCAGGCTGATCGAGACCCTCAGCTACACCGGCTATGAGAACCAGTTGGCCTTCCGCAATCCCGACGGAAGCATCGTGATCGTGATGCAGAACGACACCCGCACCGACCAGCCGGTGAACCTCCTGCTGGGCGAGCAGGTGCTCTCCGCCACCCTGCCGGCCGACTCGTTCAGCACCTTCCTCGTTCCGGCGGGCCGGTGAGCTGAGCCGGGCGCCGGCGGGCGGTTCAGGATAGGCCCGGACCTGTCTGCCGGGACTCGTGCGCGATGATGGCCAGCTGCACCCGGTTGTCGATGCCCAGTTTGGCCAGCGCCGCCGAGATGTGTACTTTCACACTGCCGACCGACAGGTGCAGCCGATCGGCGATGTCGCCGTTGGAGAGGCCGTCGGCGACGGCGAGGGCCACATCGCGTTCCCGGTGCGTGAGGGGCGCCATCCGATCGGGAGCCGCGGTTGCACGGGTACCGGCGACGTAGTCGATGAGCTGGGCCAGTACCGCGGGGGAGACAGTGGGGCGCCCGGCGGCAGCGGTGGTGATGGCGGCGACGATCTGCTCCGGCGGGGTGTGTTTGAGCAGAAAACCCGCGGCCCCGGCTCGCAGGGCGTCCAGCACCACGGCGTCGGCGCGGAAGGTGGTGAGCATCAGGACGGCGGGCGGGCTGCCGTGCTGGGCACGGAGGGCGCGGAGGGCACTGATGCCGTCCAGGCGGGGCATCCGGATGTCGAGCAGCACCACGGCCGGCGTGTGCTCGGTTACCGCTGCGACCAGTTCGTCGCCGTCGGATGCTTCACCCACGACGGTAATGTCCGCGTCGCCGGCCAGCATCATCCGCAGCCCTGCACGCACGAGTGGGTCGTCGTCGACCAGCAGTACCCCGACGGGCGGCGACATCAGCGGCCACCGCCCGGCAGGTCAGCGCACACCCGGAATCGGCCGGCATCGATTCCGGAGACGAGGGTGCCGCCGTCCAGACGCACCCGCTCGGCCAGGCCCACCAGCCCGGCCCCGCTGCCGCTGGGTGTCGGGGGACGACCCGAGCGCAGATCGATGTTGGTCACCCCCACAGGCACGAGGTTCTCGACCAGAACGCGCACGCCGTTCCCGCCGCCGGTCACACGCACGCGCACCGCAGAACCGGGGGCGTGCTTGCGCGCGTTGGTGAGCGACTCCTGCACGACTCGGTACGCCGTGCGTTGCACGGTCTCGCGCACCTGACTGCCGTCGGCGTCGACGATCAGGTCCACCCGTTGACCGGCCGCCTGCGCCTCACGAACGAGGCCGGCGACGTCCGCCAGCCGGGGTTGCGGATGCATGCTGCCGAGTTCGTCAGGGTTGTCGCGCAGCAGCTCGAGCAGCTCGCGGAGGTCTTCAACGGCCAGGTGCGCGTTCTCCCGGATCACGGTGGCTGCCTGCCGGACCTCCTCGGGTGCGAGCGCGGTGGCCGAGCCGGCACGGAACTCCAGCGCGCCGGCGTGCACCGACAACAGCGAGATCCGGTGGGCGAGCACATCGTGCATCTCCCGGGCGATGCGTTCCCGTTCGTCGCGGCGGGTGTCGACGATGCGACGCTCGTAGCTCTCCCGGTCGCGCTCGGCCGAGGCCCGCATTCCCTCGATCACGTGCCGGCGGGCGCGCACGAGCAGGCCGACACACAGCGCGAGGGCGTAAACGAGGGGGAGGACGATGAGCCAGGCCACCCAGTCCAGCCCGGGGATGGGCACGACCGCGTGGTACGGCAGGGCGCAGACGATATGCAGAGCGGTGATCAGCAGTGAGGTGACCGGCCGGGCCAGCAGGGCCATCCGGTAGATCACCACCAGGGTGGGAAAGCCGGCGGTGATGGCGACGGTGCCGGGCAGTAGAACGATCAGCGCGCAGAACACCGGGTAACGGCGGGTCCACCAGATGAGGACGGCGGCGAGCAGGCCGAGAGCCCGGTCGACGGGCCAGAACCAGGCTGGGATCTGTGGGTGCACCTCAGGCAGGCCGTTCCACCACCAGAGCACGAGCGAGACGGTGAACAGTGCGCCGTCGACCGCCCAATCAACCGGTCGGCGTGGCACCTCGAAGGGTGACACCCGTCGCAGGGCCACTTGCAGCATGCGCCGCGGGCCCTGCTCGACCATCGTTGTCGCCGTCATAGTCCGATGATACGAAGAACGCCCCGTTCGGGGCAGTCCGTTCTGCGCCCCGTCGGCTCCGCACGTCTGGCGAGAAGCCTGGCCGATCGGCTGGGGTTCTTAGCCGGTCGGCCGATGTGCTCGACGGGTATCCGGGGGAGTCTGACGTGCATGACTGACGATTCAGCATCCACACTGACCGGGCAGAGCCCGCCGACCAGCGAATCCAGCGGTTGGGCCCTCGAACTGCGCGGCCTCCGCCGGCTCTTCGGTGACAAGGTCGCGGTGAACGATCTGGACCTGCAGGTGCCGCACGGGTCGTTTTTCGGCATGGTCGGCCCCAACGGCGCCGGCAAGACCACCGCCCTGTCGATGGCGGTCGGGCTGCTGCGGCCCTCTGCCGGCGCCGCCTTCGTGCACGGCGTCGACGTCTGGTCGGACCCAGTCGAGGCCAAACGCCGACTCGGCGTGCTGCCGGATGGCTTGGCGCTGCCCGAACGTCTCACCGGTGGAGAGCTGCTCACCTATTGGGGGCGGTTCCGCAAACTGCCCAGGGATGTCGTAGCCGCACGCTCCCGCGAACTGTTGCGGGTGCTCGAACTCGACGAAGCCGAGCAGCTCGGCACACTGGTGGGGGAGTACTCCACCGGGATGCGCAAGAAAATCGGTCTGGCAACGGCCCTGCTGCACACCCCGAGGGTGCTGGTGCTTGACGAGCCGTACGAGGCCATCGACCCGGTGTCGGCGCGGGTACTCACCCGCATCCTGCGTCGGTTCACCGACGGCGGTGGATCCGTGGTGATCTCGAGCCATGTGATGGCGCTCGTCGAGCAGCTCTGCGACCGGGTGGCCATCGTCGCCGAGGGCGCGGTGCTGGCGACGGGAACGCTCGACGAGGTGCGCGCCGGTGCAAGCCTCGAGGACCGTTTCGTGGAGCTGGTGGGAGCACCCGAGCCCGAGGAAACGGAGTTGACGTGGATCGCGGGATGATCGCATTGAAGTTCACTATCCTGCGGAACACTTCCGCTGGTTTGCGGCGGGCCGGCTGGATCGCCGGCGCCGTTCTGGTGGTCGCCACCTGGGTCGCGGCCGTTATCGCGCCGACCGACCAGGTGCGCCACTCGGTGCTGGCTCTCATCTTCGCGGTCTGGGCGGTCGGCGGCATGGTCGGCCCCGTGCTCACCAGCGGTGCCGGGGTGTTGCGGGCCGAGTATTTCACCCTGTTGCCGCTGGGCCGCGCCGCGGTGGCCCGAGCGCTTCTGGTGAGCAATTTTGTGAGCATCGCCGCGGGTTTTGTGTTGCTTGCCCTGCTCGCGTCTCTCTGGCACGCGGCCACCCTCGACCCGCTCACGATCGTGCTCGCGGTGCTCGGTGCCTTGCTGAGCTGGGTGTTCGTGATCACCCTCTCCCGGTTGGTCTACGGCCTGCTCGGGGCCGCGATGCGCAGCCGGCTGGGCATCGAGATCGCCGGGGTGCAGTGGGGCATCCTGCTGGCCGCCATGTTCGCCGGCTGGATGATCGTGTCCGTGGCGATCACCAGCATCCCTGCCCTGCTCATCCAGGGTCTGCCGGTGGGTCCGATCACCCTGGTGCTCGACGCGATCCCCACCTCCTGGCCGTTGCTGGCGATCGAGGCCGGAACGGCCGGGGCGTGGGGCGAGGCGTTGCTTCTGCTGCTGGCACTTGCGGCGCTCGATGTCGTCTTGGTGGCCGCCACACTCGCCATCCGGGACGACCCTGTCGTGCGCCGGCGCGGCCGGCCACGGTCGCTGGGCTTGGTCGCCGGCGGGGGGATCCTGCCCGCAACCCAGACCGGTGCCGTGATCCTCAAGGAGTTGCGGCAGTGGCGACGCGACCCGTGGCGGGCTTTGGAGAGCTCGACTGCCGTCTGGACGGGCGCGGTGATCGGCATTTTTGCGCTCCTGGGCTCCTCCACCGCCCCGGTCGCGGCATTCTCCGGGCTGATCGTGGCATTCATGCTCGGCCTCAGCGGCTGCAATCTGTACGGCCAGGACGGCTCGGCGGTGTGGCAGAACGTGGTCGGTGAGGATGAAACGTCGGTGCGGTCGGATGTGCGCGGCCGTCAATGGGCCCTGATCCTGGTCTTCCTCCCACGCGCCATCGTGGTGAGTGTCGTTTTCTTGGTGCTCGGCCAGTCTTGGTGGGCGGTGCCGTACCTGGTGGCGGCCATCCCCGCGACGCTCGGTGCCGCCGCGGGTGCCGCGGTGCTCACGTCGGCCCTCGGCGTCTCACCCGGGGTCGATCCGCGCCGCCGGGTGGGACCCAACGACGCCAACGGGAACATCTCTCTGCACATCTGGGTGGTCATCTTCGCCGTGACCATCACGGTTGCACCGACGGCCGCTGTGATCGTGTGGGCAGCGGCCAGTGAGTCCCCGCTGGTGGCGGTACTCGCCGCAGTGGTGGGCGTGCTCAACGGCTTCGCCGCCGCCTGGCTGCTGGGCGGCATCACGATCCGCTATCTGGGCACCCACATGGTGGATGTCTTCAGTCGCATCCGGTACGGCCGGGTCTTCCGGGAGGACCCGGATGCGGGAGTGCTCGGCTGGATTGCGCAGAGCACGCTGAAAGCCGAACAGACCATGCACGACGCCAAACAGAAGGAGCGCGACCAGAAGCTGGCCAAGACGGCGGGTCGCTGATTCCGGCGATCTGCTCAGCCCGCGACCACGTCCGGTCTGGACTGCTCACAGAACCGGAAGGCGAGCATGATCAGTCCGATGACCGACACCAGGATCCAGATCAGCTCCGGCCACCGCCGGCGGGCATCCCGCAGTCGGCGCACCGCGACGACCAGGGTGGCGAGTGGGGTCGCCACCGCTCGGGGCGCGCTGCGTAGCCTGGGGAGCATGCTGGTTGTGTCCGATGGCCCCCGTGCCGACCTTGTCGCGTTATGCGAACGCGGCCTCGACTGGCAGACCGGCGCCAGCAGGCTGCTGCCCGATATGGGGACGGCCCGGCAGGCCGCGGTGCTCGTGCTGTTCGGCGTGCTGGACGCCGTTCCGGCCCGGGCGCAGATGCCCGCGTCGGGCGCGGGGCGGTTTCCGCGGGACCTGGATGTGCTGTTGCTCCGACGTGCGGCGACCCTGGGCAGCCATCCCGGTCAGATCGCGTTCCCCGGTGGCCGGTTGGAGCCCACCGATTCCGGTCCGGTCGCTGCGGCGCTGCGGGAGGCCGTGGAAGAGACCGGGCTTGACGCGGACGGTCTCGAACCCCTCGGCACGTTGCCACCGATGCCGGTGCCGGTGAGCAACCACCTCGTCACCCCGGTCCCGGCCTGGTGGACCAGTCCGTCCGAGGTCGCCGCGGTGGACCATGCCGAGACTGTCGAGGTGTTCCGGGTGCCCGTGGCTGACCTGCTCGACCCGGCCAACCGGGCGAACACCGAGCACGTCGTGGCGGGAACCACCCACCGTGCGCCCGCGTTCAGCGTCGACGGCCGGCTGATTTGGGGCTTCACCGCGATCGTGCTGTCGCGCATGTTCGACGAGTTGGGCTGGGCGGAAGGCTGGGATCCCGATCGGGTCGTTCGGCCGGATCGCTGACGGTTGTGCTCTGCCCCTGCATCCACGGAAATAGTGAGATGAGGAGAGCTTCCGCGGCCCTGCGATCCGCTGGTCGAGACTCCGCGCCCCGACCTGCGCCCCCGTCGTTGCTCGAGCCCGTCGAGACCCCGCAACGCGCGCATGTGTGGTGCCCCCGTCGTTGGTCGAGCCCGTCGAGACCCCGCAACGTGCGCATGTGTCGTGCCCCCGTCGTCGGTCGAGCTTGTCGAGACCCCGCGACGTGCGCGTGTGTCGTGCCCCCGTCGTCGGTCGAGCTTGTCGAGACCCCGCGACGTGCGCATGTGTCGCGCCCCCTCGCTGGTCGAGCTTGTCGAGACCCCGCGACGTGCGCATGTGTCGCGCCCCCGTCGTTGGTCGAGCCTGTCGAGACCTCGCGACGTGCGCATGTGTCGCGCCCCCTCGCTGGTCGAGCCTGTCGAGACCCCGCGACGTGCGCATGTGTCGCGCCCCCGTCGCTGGTCGAGCTTGTCGAGACCTCGCAACGTGCGCGTGTGTCGCGCCCCCTCGCTGGTCGAGCCTGTCGAGACCCCGCGACGTGCGCATGTGTCGCGCCCCCGTCGTTGGTCGAGCTTGTCGAGACCTCGTGACGTGCGCGTGTGTCGCGCCCCCGTCGTTGGTCGAGCTTGTCGAGACCTCGCAACGTGCGCGTGTGTCGCGCCCCCGTCGTTGGTCGAGCTTGTCGAGACCTCGTGACGTGCGCATGTGTCGTACCCCCGTCGTTGGTCGAGTTTGTCGAGACCCCGCAACGTGCGCATGTGTCGCGCCCCCGTCGTTGGTCGAGCTTGTCGAGACCCCGCGACGTGCGTGTGTGTCGCGCCCAAGGCGCCAACTAAGCGGATGAGTGGGCTGCCGCAGCACCCGAGATCGTCTCACCGGGTCTCGACAAGCTCGACCAGCGTGGGCGGTTGCGTCGGTCGTCAGTGGTCGTGTTCTTCGTGGGCGGCGGCGCTCTTGCTGCGCAGGCGGATCAGCCTCTGACCGGGATCCACGGTCGCCGGTGGGCGCAGCCAGTAGACGCCCTGGTGTTCGAGGATTTGCCAGCCCTGATTGTGTAACAGCAGGTGGTGTGGCGGGCAAAGCAGAATACCCAAGCGGATATCAGTGCTGCCGTGGTCACGTTGCCACTGCTCAAGGTGATGCGCTTCGGTGCGGGAGGGTGGTCTGTCGCAGTCGCCCCACATGCACCCGCCGTCGCGGGCCGCCAACGCCACGCGCTGCGCCTGGCTGAACACCCGTTCTTCCCGGCCCAGGTTCAACGGTTGCCCGTTCGAATCGAAGGTGACCTCGACGGTCCCTGAGGTGCAGATCAGCCGGTCGAGGGTCTCTTGGGAGACCGGGGCCGGGTTGCCTTCGATGAACCCGTGACCGGTGCCGTCCGGAATTCTGACCAGGGCCTCGGTCGAGTCCGGCACCGGTGCGACCGCGGTGGCCGTCCCGCCGGCCGGTCCGTCGGCGGGTCCGGCCGGGCTTTTCGGTGCCGCCCTAGTGAGTACCCGCACGGCGGGGGTGCGGCCGCCGAGCATCCGGTTCGGATTCACGGCGGTGCCGGCTTTGAGGAGCTCGAGGAACCCATCTGCGGTGAGTTGGTCGGTGCTGCGCGGGTCGTCCTGCATGGCTTTGGCCCAGGCGGCCCGGTCCGGGTCGACGAACCGGACACCGCCACGGCGGGGACCGGTGAGGCTGTCGTAGAGGTCAAGAATGTACTGGCCCTGCTCGGGCGGGAAGAGGCCGTGGACGTGGACCTGGCCGGTGTCGATTTTCCAGACCTTGAGGTACCGGTCGTCCCAGGCCTTCTGCTCCCGCACCTTGATGCCGGCCTCATCCAACGAATCCCGCAGCCGCCGGGCCCGCTTCAGCAGCTGATCCGCGCCCATCGTCTGCGCCTCGGCCAGCAGCGTCTGCACAGCGCCGACTAACTTCTCGGCGGTGACAACGGTGTCGATGTCGCCGAGTCCGGTGCGGATCGCGTGTGCTGCGGCGACGGAGAGGGTGCCGGTGGCGGTGGCGCGGGAGATCGGGGTGAACCAGGGCAGGACGGCGGGCTCCGGGCCGTCGAGGAGGCCCAGCAGCGTGCCCGGCCGGTCCTGGTCGTCCACACCATCCACACTGTCGGTCCCGTTGGTCTCGTCGAGCAGCCGCCGCGCCTGCTCGTCGGCAGCCGCAGCCGCGGCCGCGTCGGCGGCTTCGGTGTCGGCCAGCATCCGGCCCACACCCACGAGCTTCTGGGCGTCCTTGCGAGTGACGCCGGCCATGGTTTGGATCAGTTCATCCGGGCTGAGGAAGCCCTGCTGTGCGGCCAGGCCCTGCTGGCCGAGCTCCGGGCGGGAGCGGTGCGCGAGGGCTTTGGCCATCCACGCCTGCCGGGTTTCCACCAGCCGGCCCAACCGGGCCAGCTCACGTTGACCGGCGAGGAGCTCCGCGTCGGAGAGGGCGTCGTAGTCGGTGCTGCACGAGCCCAAATGCTCCACCGCCTCGACCGCGGCGACCAGTGAATCAGCGGCCACAACGACCTCCGGAACGGCGTCGAACGCCGGGCCGGAGGTGAACGTGTCTGCGATGGTGGACATGCAGACAATGTAGCCGGATGTCGTACTTTTGTGTTGCGAAAAGCAACCCTGTGGAGAACTTTTTCCGGGTTCTTCTGACGCGTCCGCGGGCCGTTTCCGGCCGGGAGCGCCGCTCGCTGACCGCCGCAAAAGGCGGTCCGGCTGGCGGGCTGAATGGGAGACAGCTCGCGCGGGGATGGAACCCGGTCCAGCGCACGGACATTATTAGGTATGACGCCCGCTGGAGCCACCAACGAATACGAACTGTGGGCTCGAGCGGTAGAGGGTGACGCGGGGGCGTTCGGCGAGATCTTCGATCTGCACCGCGACAGGGTTTTCGGCCACGCCCTCCGCGCGCTAGCCTCACGGCACGACGCCGAGGACGTCACGGCGATAGCCTTCCTCGAGCTCTGGCGGCACCGGCGCCGGGTGCGCGTCGTGAACGGCTCGATCATCGGCTGGCTGCTCGTAACGACCAACAACGTCTGCCGGAATCAGGCCCGGTCGGCCCGGCGGTACCGGCTTGCCCTGGCCAAGCTGCCACCAGAACTGGCGAGCCCGGACCACTCCGACGAGGCCGCGGCCGGGATCGATCGTGCCCGGCGCGCACCGGGTGTGCGGGAGGTCTTCGCGCAGCTCAGCGCACGGGACCAGGACATCCTGACGCTGTGCGTGCTGGAGGAACTGACCACCGCCGAGGCCGCCTTGGCCCTCCGGATACCCATCGGCACCGTGAAGTCCCGGTTGTACCGGGCCAAGAACCGGATGGCCGAACTCATGCTGCAAGCAGCACCCGACGCACACGAGGGATGGAGCCTCAGATGACCCACAACGAACCCATCCCCGAGGACACCGGTCGACCGGAGTTCGACCCCCGCCGCAGCGCCGCCATCCGTCGCTTGCTGGTGCGCACCGTCGCCAGCGCCCCGAAGCCCCGCCGCGCCCGGCTCTCCCGTACGGCATTCGCGCTGGCCGCGACGGCCGCGCTCCTGTTCGCCGGCGGTATCGGAGCCGGCAGTGTCGTGGCCTACGACCGGCTCTCGGACAGCGTTGTCGCCCAGGACGCCAGCGCCGAAACCACAGGTGCGGATCAGGCTGTGCCGACGGCGCAGAGCCTCAGCGGGGCCAGCGGATTCGAGCCCCGGTCCGACTCTGCACCCGCCACCTCCGATCTGGAGTCCGGCGCCGAATCCGGCGGGGTAAATGGGGAAGAGCTCACACCGGTCCTGACCCTGAACGGTGAGATCGGGTATGCCTACCGAAGCGACCTGGAGGCCGCCAGGCGCGGGCTCGCAGGGGTAGTCGCCGACAGCTCCGACAGTGAAACGTATTTCACCTCCGCCGGGGGCGTGCCGATCTACAGTGCCGACGGGGTGACGATGTTGGGCAGCCTCGATCCCGCCGGACTCATCCCGTGACCCGGCGCCGGGTGGCGACGGCGTCGCTGGTGCTGCTCGGCTGCGCTGTCGCGCTGGCCGGCTGCGCCGCGAGGACGAGTGACCTCACTGCGAGCGCACCGACCGCCGTCGCATCCCAGGACCCGTTCGGTTGCGGCATCGTGGTGACGCCGGCCACGGCGGTTGTCGGGGAGGATGTGGTGGTCTCCCGCCCGCCCACCGCGCCCGGTGACATCTGCACGACCCTGGCCCCCGGTACGACCCAGACCCTCGAGCTCCGATCGGCTCACGTGAACGACACCGCCCGCGGAACCGCCACGGTGACCGTAGCCGCCGACGGCTCCTTTCAGGCGGTGATGCCGGTGCCTGCGGACCTCCGCCTCGACAGCGCCGTGGTCACGGCCATCCCGCCAACGGAGTCGGACTGTACCGCGGCGGCGGCCGCCGCTGGAAACCCCGACGAATGCTATTTTCCACGCGCGCAGTTCACCGCGGTGGTCGACCGTGCGGAGTTCTCACCGGTGCGTATCGTCGCGACCGACGTTGCCATGCCCACCCTGCCGGTAAGCGCCGACACGCAGGATTCCTATGCCATGGCCGGACCGGGCGCGACCGAAGTGACGCTCGTGGTCTTCGGCTCCGGCTGCCCGTCCCGGCCGGTGGCCTACCGGCATGACGCACCGGCCGGCCAGCTGGATCTCGTGACCGAGGTGGTCGTCCCGGCCGGCCAGAACGGCTGTACCGAACCGAGGATTCCGTGGACCACGGTGATTGAGGTGCCCGACGGACTCAGCGACTATTCCACCGTGACCGTGGACAACATCGACACCGTGCTGCTGGATCCACCGTTCTGATCGACTAGCGCCGCGCGTGTCCGTCTAGTGCGAGTCGTCAGCCTTGGTGACGGGCGCACCGTCGACCTGGTCGCGGTCGGCCTTCGCGGCGTCGCCGCGGGTCTTCGCCAGGCTCGCGATGGTGGCGACGGCAACGGTGGCAGCGATGAAGACCAACGAGAACCAGATCGGGATCTCCGGCACCCACAGCAGCGGCTCGCCGCCGTTGATGAACGGCACCTCGTTGACGTGCAGGGCGTGGAAGACCAGTTTGAGGCCGATGAAACCGAGGATGACGGCCAGACCCTGCGACAGGTAGACCAGACGTTCGAGCAGCCCGCCGATGAGGAAGAAGAGCTGGCGCAGGCCCATCAGAGCGAAGGCGTTCGCGGTGAAGACGATGTAGGCCTCCGACGTGAGCCCGTAGATGGCCGGGATCGAGTCGATGGCGAAGACCAGGTCGATGAAGCCGATCGCGATGATCGTGAGCAGCATCGGCGTGACGTAGCGTTTGCCGTTGACGGTGGTGGTGAGCTTGTCGCGGTCGTACTCGTCGGTGACCGGCAGGAGCTTGCGAGCCAGGCGGACGAAGAGGTTGTCGGCCGGGTTGCCTTCGTGCCCGCGTACCTGCATGTATGCCAGCACGAACAGGAGCGCACCGAAGAGGTAGAAGATCCAGGAGAAGTTCTCGATCAGGGCGGCACCCACGGCGATGAACCCACCGCGCATGATCAGGGCGATGATGATGCCGAACATCAGCACCTTCTGCTGGTACGCCTTGGGCACGGCGAACGCCGCCATCACGATGAGGAAGACGAAGAGGTTGTCGATCGACAGGGCCTTCTCGGTGAGGTACCCGGCGAAGTACTCGCCGCCGTACTTCCAACCGGAGACGACCCCGATCCCCACACCGAACAGCAGGGCGAGACCAATGTAGAAGGCCGACCAGCGGGCGGATTCACCGACCGTCGGCTCGTGGGGTTTGCGCACGTGAGCGAAGAACTCGTAGGCGAAGAAGACGATCGTCACGGCGATGGTGATGATCCACACGAGGGGAGTGATGTTCAAGGAGAGCTCCAAGTCAGGGATAACGGACGGAGATCAAGGTCTCTTCCACCCGGCGGCCCGTGAGGGCAAACGAGCCAGCGTCCCGGGACTCAACATCGAGTCCGTATTGACGGGTGCGCCGCGTGGGAGTACTCCCCTTGCTGAAACCAGCATAAAGCACCGGCGGAGGATGCGCACCTGCGATCACGGCTGCCGTCGCATCAGGATGCGGGGGACCCTGGCGCTGGTGGCATCGGTGTCGGCGATCCGGCTGAACCCCGCGGCCTCGAATTGGGAGCGGGTGCCCACGAACGCCGCGGTGGTGTCGACCTTGCGACCGTGATTGTCCATCGGGTAGCTCTCCACCGCTGGCGCCCCGTGCTCGAACGCGAACCGCGTGGCACCGTCGATGAGGGCCAGCGAGACGCCGCGGCCGCGGTGGCCGGGCCGGACCTTGAGGCACCACAGCGACCACACGGGCACGTCGTCGACCGGAGGGATCTTCCGGTTGTCCCGGATGCCGCGCACCTCGCTGCGGGGTGCGATGCCGGCCCAGCCGACCACCTGGTCACCGTCGTAGGCGAGCACCCCGGGTGGGATCGGCTCAGCGCAGAGACTGCGCAGTGTCTCGCGCCGTTCCTCAGCCCCGAGTTCCCGGTTGGTTGTCGGGTCGAGCCGGTACACCAGGCACCAGCAGGCGACCACGCCGGCGGTCTTGGGGGCAAGAATCGTCGCGACATCGTCGAAACGGTCAGCGGATGCCGGCACGACGCGAAGATTCGCGGGCGACCTCGGTCCGTTCCCGGTGTTGGAGTCGCGACGGGAGGCGTTCATGCGCCCAGGTTAACCAGGGGCCGCAGCAGTCGCTACGGGTACCGGACGAGGTCGCGCCGCCGGGTCAGTTCAGAATTTTGAGGTCGTCCGGCATTCGCTCACCAGACTCGCGCACGTGCCGTCGCGCGCGGTGCCACCAGCCCACCCGCTGACGCCCCATCAGAATCCACATGGCCACGGCCAAGGCGATGAGTATGGCTGACATCACCAGGTAAAGCACTGCAAGGTGCGGATAGACCGGGATGTACACAAGGCCGTAGATTCCCAGACCGAACAGCACGGCGCCGACGATGTTCATGATCCACGGGTTGTTCGCCCGCATGATAAACGAGTTACCGAGCAGGTAGTCCGGGTTCTTACGCGGCTCGGGGCCGACAACCCGCATGATCTCTTCCATGCGCACCAGCTCGTAAACCCGGTCGGCGTCGCCCCGACGGAAGCCCTCGAGCTGCAGCCAGCCCGAGCCCCGCAGCGGGTCGGTGTAGAGGTAGGTGTGCTCCCGGTCGGACCGTGACGGGTTCAACGGCGCCAGGAATTTCATCGCCGAGGAACCGACGGTTTCGGTGATGTGATTCTGCGGCAAGATCTGCAGAAATTCGGTCGGTGCCGGCGAACCGGATGCATCATGGGTCTGATGCATCCGGACCGCCGGTCGGCCTGGCCCCGCTGGTGCTTCGTTATTCACAATCTCGTCCCCCCGGTCGAGTTTTCCCTGAGCCTAGTAGCGGCGCGGCGGTCGCTCGGACCGGTCGCCCTGCTGGGGACGGTCGTTGCGGCCGGCCGAGGCGCCGTTGTCGGCGTGGATCTCGATGAGCTTGCCGCTGATCCGGGTAGCGGAGAGCCGGCCCAGGATGTCGCCGGACAGGTCTGCGGGCAGGTCGACCAGGGAGTACTCGGGCAGGATCTGGATCGCGCCGAAGTCTTCCCGGCTCAGTCCACCCTCGTTGGCGAGGGCGCCCACGATCTGACGCGGCTCCACCTTGTGACGCTTGCCGACCTCGATGCGGTACGAGGCCATCGCCCGGTTGCTGTCGCGTGAGCGGCGCTCGGGGCGTTCGCTGCGCAGCGGACGGTCATCGCGGCTGCCACGGTCGTCGCGGCTGTCGCGGCGTTCGTTGCGCACCGGACGGTCACGGTCGCGGTGCTCGGTGCGCTCACGGTCGAAGCGCGCCGCCTGGCGGGCGTCCTCGGCGTTGAGCAGCAGCGGGGTCTCACCCTGCGCGACCACGGCGAGGGCGGCGGCCACGTCGGCCTCCGGCACGTCGTGGTGCGACACGTAGTGGCCGATGATGTCGCGGAAGGTGTTGATCCGGTCGCTCTGGCCGAGGGCCTCGGTGATGGCGTCGTCGAACCGGGCGAGCCGGGTGACGTTGACGTCTTCCACGCTGGGGAGCTGCATCTGGGTGAGCGGCTGGCGGGTGGCGCGCTCGATGGCGTTGAGCAGGTGACGCTCACGCGGGGTGACGAAGCTGATCGCGGCGCCGCTGCGGCCGGCCCGGCCGGTGCGGCCGATGCGGTGCACGTACGACTCGGTGTCGATCGGGATGTCGTAGTTGATGACGTGGCTGATGCGCTCCACGTCCAGGCCGCGGGCGGCGACATCCGTGGCGACCAGGATGTCGAGCTTGCCGCTCTTGAGCTGCTCCACGGTGCGCTCACGCTGCACCTGGGGAACGTCGCCGTTGATCGCCGTGGCGGAGTAGCCGCGCGCGCGCAGCTTCTCGGCGAGCGTCTCGGTCTCGTTCTTGGTGCGAGTGAAGACGATCATGCCCTCGAAGTTTTCCACCTCGAGGATGCGGGTGAGCGCATCGACCTTCTGCGGGTACGAGACCAGCAGGTAACGCTGGGTGGTGTTCGCCGAGGTGGTGGTCTTGTTCTTGACCGTGATCTCTTCGGGGTTGTTCAGGTACTGCTTGGAGATGCGGCGGATCTGGGCGGGCATGGTGGCGGAGAACAGGGCCACCTGCTTGTCTTCGGGGGTGTCGGCGAGGATCGTCTCGACGTCTTCCGCGAAGCCCATCTTGAGCATCTCGTCGGCCTCGTCGAGCACCAGGTACTTGAGCTGGGTGAGGTCGAGGGTGCCCTTGTCGAGGTGGTCCATGATGCGGCCGGGAGTGCCGACGACAACGTGAACACCGCGGCGAAGAGCCGAGAGCTGGGTGCCGTAGCCCTGTCCGCCGTAAACGGGCAGCACGTGCACACCCTTCATGTGAGCGGCGTACTTCTCGAACGCCTCGCAGACCTGCAGGGCGAGCTCACGGGTGGGCGCGAGCACCAGGGCCTGCGGGCTCTTCTGGGACAGGTCGAGGCGGGAGAGGATGGGCAGCGCGAAGGCGGCGGTCTTGCCGGTACCGGTCTGGGCGAGGCCGACGACGTCGCGGCCGTCGAGCAGCGGCGGAATCGTGGCGGCCTGGATGGCGGACGGGGTCTCGTAACCGACGTCCTTGAGGGCCTTGAGTACGGAGTCGCTGAGCCCAAGCTCGGAGAAGGTGATCGTCGTTCGGGCAGTGTCTGCCTCGGTCGGTGCAGTTGAATCAGGAGGCGTCATACTACTACGGTAGTCGGTCGGAGTGTCTACCCCGTTCGGGTGGGCGAAATCGGTGCCACCCGGTCACGCCGAAAGTGGCAATCCGGCGTCGATCGGCGCCACCTCGAACCCCGCTTCGGTGGGTTCCGCAGCGGCCGGAACCGCTCTGGCGGGGGAGGCGCGCACCGCGGCGAACGCCTGCTCGAGGTCCGCGAGCAGGTCCTCCTCGTCTTCGATGCCCACGGACAGGCGCACCAGGCCGGGAAAGATGCCGAGCCGATCCCGCTCCGCGTCGCTCAGGTGCGCGTGCGAGGTGGTGCCCGGGTGCAGCACGAGTGAGCGCACATCGCCGAGGTGTGACATCCGGCTGAATAGTTCGAGTGCGTCGATGAAGGTGCGGGCATCCTGGATGCCGCCGTGCAGGGTGAAGCCGAACACCGAACCGGTGCCGCGCGGGTAGTACCGCCTGGCGATGCCGTGGGACGGGTTCGACTCGAGCCCGGGGTAGTCCACCGAGGCCACCTCCGGCTGGGCCTCCAGCCAGCGGGCCACGGTGAGGGCGTTGCGGGAATGCTGGCCGACGCGCAGGGACAGGGTCTCCAGGCCCTGCTGCAACAGGAATGCGTTCAACGGCGACAGCACCGGGCCCAGACGCCCGGCGATGATGGTGCGGGTGTACTCCAGGTAGGCGGTGTTGCCGAACTTCTCCACCAACGTCGGCGTGCCGGCGCCGCCGATGGGTGTGCTGAACTGCGGGAACTTGTCGGGGTAGGCGGCCCAGTCGAAGGTGCCGCCGTCGATGACCACACCGGCGAGGGAGGCGCCGTGGCCGCTGAGGAACTTGCTGGCCGAGTGCACCACGATGGAGGCGCCGTAGTCCAACGGACGGATCAGGTACGGCGTGGATGCGGTGCTGTCGATCACGAACGGCAGACCCTCCTCGCGTGCGAAGTCGGCGATCTGACCGATGTCGATGAGGTCGTTCTTGGGGTTGGGGATCGTTTCGCCGTAGATGGCGCGGGTGTTCGGGCGGATGCGGCGGCGCCAGTCGTCGATGTCGTGCGGGTCGTCGACGAACTCCACCTCGATGCCGAACCGGGCGAAGTTCTCCCGGAACAAGGTCTTGGACCCCTCATAGAGGCTGGGCGCGGAGAGGAAATGGTCACCGGCCGTGAGGATGCCCAGCAGCGCCACCGTGATCGCCGCCTGGCCGCTGGCGACCAGCAGCGAATCCACGCCGTGCTCGAGGGCGGTGATCTTCGCCTCGACCGCCGCGTTCGTGGGGTTGGCATAACGCGTGTACACCAGGCCGCCGTCCTCGCCGGCAAACCGTGCCTTGGCGTGGTCGAAAGAGTCGAAGACGAACCCGGCGGTGAGGTAGATCGGTGTGATCCGCGCGCCGAAATCGCCGCCGGTGATCTCTCCGGCGTGGACCTGCTCGGTACTGAAGCCGAAGTGGTCCAGGCCGTATGGTGTAGCGGTGGTGGTCATGATGGTGCGTCCCTCTCGGCCTGCCTCGTGACGTGCCACGCTACGTGGCGTGATGGCGGGCGACAATCGGCCGGGTTCACAGAACGACACATTCGAGCGCTCCGGCCCGGCCCCGCCGAGACTGGAGTCATGGCACACCTGCAGCATTTCGGATGGTTCTTCGGCCGTGGCTTCGGCCCCCAGGGGTGGGGCAGGCCCGACTACCGGTGGAACTACGAGTGGCAGAAGCCCGCCATCTACCAGCAGTCGGTGCGTGAGCTGGAGCAGGCCGGCTTCGATCTGCTGATCATCGAAGACGCCCTCTCGCTCGGCTCGCCCGAGACACTGAACCTGCGGGTGAACTCGGCGTACGGCGGGCCGAAGCACGACCCGCTGATGCTGGCCCCGTACCTCTTCGACGTCACGAGCCACCTCGGCGTCGCGCCCACCGTCAACGCCGGTGCGTACCCGCCGTACCTGGCCGCCCGGCAATTCGCCACCCTGCAGCACCTCAGCAGCAACCGGTTCGGCGTCAACGTCGTGACGGATGTGAAGAGCGCCCGGCACTTCGGGCTGGCCGAGCTCGGCCACGACGCCGCCTACGACCGCGCCGAGGAATGGCTCGGCGGCATCCGTCGGCTCTGGCACAGCTGGGGTGAGGGTGCTCACGTGAACGATGCGGCCACCGGAGCGTTCGCGGATGCGTCGAAGCTCGACGCCTTCCACCATGAGGGCGAGTACTTCCGGTTCGACGGGCCGTTGAACGCGTTGCCGTTCGAACGGCACGACGGGGACCCCACCATCGTGTCGCCCGGCGGGTCCGGACGGGGCCTGGGCTTTGCCGGCGGCAACTCCGATGTGCAGCTCGCCCTTGCCCCGCTCAGCGTGGCCGCGGTCACCGCGTACCGGGCGAAGATCCACGCCGCGGCGGTGGCGCACGGGCGCACCCCGGCCGACATCAACATCCTGTTCGTGATCAAACCCGAGATCGTGGCGAGCGAGGAGGAGGTGGAGCGGATCGTGGCGGCCACCCGGCACCCAGGCGATGATGTGCTGCGCGAGATTCTGGCGGCGCAGTCCAGCGACCTGGAAACCGACCTGACCGTTCTCGACCTCGACCGGCCGATCGGGCCCGGCGTGTTCGGCCAGCACGTCTCGCAGGGCACCATCAACAACCTCGTCGGCGCGGATGGTGACATCCAGACCGACACGCTGCGTCAGATCGCGACCCGCAAGGCCTGCAAGGGCCGCATCAGCGACAAGACCGGCTTCGTGGGCACCGCGAAGCAGTTCGCGGACTTCTTTGAGGAGCTCGGTGACAGCGCGGACAACGACGGTTTCATCATCAACGGCGACCTCCACCCGGTGACGGTGCACCGGATGCTCGACGAGCTCGTGCCCGTGTTGCGTCAGCGGGGCATTCTGCGGGATTCGTTCGGCGGCGGCGGGTTGCGGGCGAACCTGACGGACTTCTGAGCGCGCCTGGCACCGTGCCCCCACGACAACCGCACCGGTTTGTGAGGAAAGAGTGGCGTGAGAAGGACGGAATTGACCACAGGTGCCTATTTTGCGGCCGATGTCCTCATAAACCGTCGTCGCCGGGCCTGCGCGGATGACGGAGCGATGTTGGCAGAATAGGCGCACAGACGTGTCGACCTGGCACCGCGCATCGAAACGAGCACCATGAGCACCAGCACCTCAACCGCGCCGATCGCCGTCGTGGGAGCCACGGGATCACAGGGCGGGGCCGTGGCCCGAGCGTTGCGCCGGCGGGACGTGCCCGTCGTCGCCCTGGTGCGCAACAGCTCCTCACCCGCGGCACAAGAACTGGCCGGCCTGGGCATCCGCCTGGTCGAGGGCGACCTGGATGCGCCGGAGTCCCTGGACGCGCTGCTGGCCGGCGCCCGCGGGCTGTTCTCCGTGGTGCTCTCGGCCAGGGCCGCCGACCCCGCCAGCGAGGTGCGGCACGGCGCCGCCCTCGTCGCGGCGGCGGCGCGCGCCGGGGTGCACCACCTGGTGCACTCGTCGGTGTCGGGCTGGGAGCCCGGGCATTCGCGGGCAGAGCGGGAGTACGACCAGGCCTACTGGAACGACAAGGAGACCGTGGAGCGGGAGGTCAGGGAATCGGACATCCCGGCCGTCACCCTGCTGAAGCCCGCGATCTTCATGGACAACTTCGTGCCGCCCCGTCTGGCCGGCATGTTCCTCGAACAGCACACGGGGGTGATCACGGCGGCGACGGCCCCGCACGTGCAGCTGCCGCTGGTGGCCGTCGACGACATCGGTGAGGCCGCTGCGGCGGCGTTCGCGGCGCCCGAGGTGTTCGACCGCGCGGAGGTCGAGCTGGCCGGCGATCTGCTGACGTTCCCGCAGATCGTCGAGGCTCTCTCCGAGGCGCTGGGGCGCAGCCTGCGGTATGAGCACGCGCGACCGGACGACCTGGTCGAACGCGGCCACCATCCCGGCTGGGTGGCCAAGCAGGTCTGGTACGAGCAGGTGAACCACCGGGCCCGTCCCGCGCACAGCACGGCGTTCGGCCTGCGGCCGCGCACCTTCGCGGAGTTCCTGGCACTCCATGCCCGGGAGCCGGCGAACGGCAGCGGCTCGGCCGTCGGCACTGGCGGAGGGGGCACGACGGGCGCAGAATGAGGCAGAGGACGGTGGATGTGACACCGGCATCCCGTCCTGCGGAAGGTGTTCCCGATGGTGGCGTTCTGGGTGCTGCTGGCACTCGCCGTGATCCTGCTGATCGTGCTGCTGGCACTGTCGATCCGAGTGGTGACGCAATACGAGCAGGGCGTCCTGCTGCGGTTCGGCCGGCTGATCGGCACGTTGAAGCCCGGCCTGCATTTCATCGTCCCGATCGTCGACGTCATGCACCGGGTCTCCCTGCGCATCGTGACCCTGCCCATCGAGTCGCAGGGCATCATCACCCGCGACAACGTGAGTGTCGGCGTCTCGGCGGTGGCCTACTACCGGGTGATCGACGCGGTGAAGTCGGTCGTGGAGATTGAGAACGTGCAATCCGCGATCGAACAGATCGCCCAGACCACGCTGCGCAAAGTGGTCGGCCAGCACGCCCTGGACGAGACCCTCACCAATACCCAGGTGCTGAACGTCAGCGTGCGCGAGATCCTGGATGCCCAAACCCTCGGCTGGGGTGTGGAGGTGACCCTCGTCGAGTTGAAGGACATCCTGTTGCCGGACACCATGAAGCGCTCCATGGCCAAGCAGGCCGAGGCCGAGCGGGAGAAGCGCGCCAAGATCATCAACGCCGAGGGGGAGCAGATGGCCGCTGCCACCCTCGGCCAGGCGGCGGACATCATGCTGGCGCATCCGATCGCCCTGCAGCTGCGCAACCTGCAAACCCTCGTCGAGATCGGCGTCGACAAGAACACCATCGTCGTGTTCCCCGCTCCGCTGATGAGCACCATCAGCGAGCTCGGTACCTTCCTGGCGCGCGAATCCCAGAGCGCTGCCGCATCCGCCACCGACACGGACTGAGCCGGCCGCATGGCACAGCACCACGGTCCCGGTACGATTCTGCACAGTTGTGCCCGACAAACAGACAGGTGGACCGTGATGCTGGAGATGCGACCGAACTGCGAATGCTGTGATCGTGACCTCTCGCCCAGCGCCGACGGCGTGTTCATCTGCTCGTTCGAATGCACCTGGTGCGCGGATTGCGTGCAGGGGTTCCCGGCGGGAGCCTGTCCCAATTGCGGGGGCAGCCTGCAGCCAAGGCCCACGCGTGCGCCGCACAAACTGGTGACCTCACCCGGTTCGACAACCCGCGTGGTGTCGGCCGGATGCCTGGCCGCCCAGGGCTGACCTCACTCGTTTCTCACTCCTCGGCGGCGCTCGCCGCCAGGGTCCGGTGCAGGGCGGCGGCGAGCACCCCGAGGTCGACATCGTGGGACGCTCCGGCGAGCTCGACGTGCCGTCCGTGGGGGAGGGCGGTGGCCAGTGCCCTGGCCGATTCGCGGATGAACTCCAGCGCGTGTTCGCCGCTGAGCACCACCGCGGGCGCCTGGATTGCCTCGATGCGGTCATAGGGGAGTAGTCCGTCACCGAGAACGGCGTCGTCGTAGGCCAGCGTCGGGGCGATCGCTTCGAACCCGGCCCACATCGGTGCTGTGCGCATGTTCGCGACCTGCTCGGCAGGTACCCCCACCCGGTGCAGGAAGAGGGCCATGGCGTCCCCGCGGCGTCCGGCCGCGAGCGCCTCGGCGAGCGCCCGGGAGTAGACCGTGACGGCAGGATCGAGGTCGATGCTCACCGGCACGTCGTAGACGGCCAGTCGGGTGACCGCCGTGCCCAGCCGAGCGGCGGCGGCGATGGCGAGCGCGCCACCACTGGACATTCCGAAGAGGACGGCCCGGCCCCCGGCCGCCTCGATGAGGGCGGCAATGTCGTCGATCTCCCGCTCCACCGCGAACGGCAGAGTATCGCCGCTGGCCCCGCGTCCGCGGCGATCGTAGACGTACACGGTGAACCTGTCGGCCATCAGTGCCGCCAGCGGGCGCATCGGCCCGGCGTCGCGGTAGCAGGTGGCGCCGTCCACCAGGAGGAGGGCGGGTCCGGTGCCGAGACTGTCGAAGGCGATCGTGGTGCCGTCGTGTGACGTGACTGCGGGCATGGTGTCTCCTTCGGTGTCTCGGCGGCCCGGCGGCCGCAGGCTGCGCGGGTGCTCGCTGACACCGTGGCACCGGGTGACCGCCGCGGTCAACCGCTGGCGGGCGAACACTCGGGGAACTGCACAGACGTGCCAGGTGACGTGCAGTTTTCAGCCCCCACAGCCGCGCAGTTCGCGGGAGGATGTCTGCATGGCCATTACTGAGCAACAGCCCTGGGTGAAGCACTACCAACCGGGCGTTCCCGCCGAGATCGACTACCCCACCACCTCACTCGTCGAGATGCTCGAGCACGCGGTGGCGGAGGCCGGGGACGCCCCGGCCCTGGAGTTCTTCGGCCGTCGCACCAGCTACGCCGAACTCGGCGCCCAGATCGACCGGGCGGCAGAGGGGCTGCGGCACCTGGGGGTGCGCGCCGGCGACCGGGTGGCGCTGATCCTGCCCAACTGCCCGCAGCACGTGGTGGCGTTCTACGCGGTGCTGCGCCTCGGCGGCGTGGTGGTGGAGCACAACCCGCTGTACACCTCACCGGAACTCCGCCACCAGTTCGAAGACCACCAGGCCCGCATCGTGATCGCCTGGGACAAGGTTGCCGCCACGGTGCGCGAGTTCCCGGCCGACATCGAGATCGACCACATCGTCTCCGTCAACCTGTTGCAGGCGTTCCCCGCGATCAAACGGCTGGCGCTGCGGCTGCCGGTGAAGAGCCTGCGCGAGTCGCGGGCCGCGCTCACCGGCACGGCGGCCGGCACCACGCCGTGGAAGGACCTGTTTGCGCACGGTGCCATCGACCCGACCCATCCGCGCCCGGGGGTGAACGACCTCGCCGCGATCCAGTACACCTCCGGCACCACGGGGCGCCCCAAGGGCGCCATGCTCACCCACTACAACCTGCACTGCAACGCGCTGCAGGGTGAGGCGTGGATGCACGGAGCCGAGTACCGCAAGGAGGTCTTCTACGCGATCCTGCCGATGTTCCATTCCTTCGGCCTGACGCTGTACCTCACCTACGGCATCCACAAGCAGGCGCTGATCGTGCTGTTCCCCAAGTTCGACCCGAAGACCGTGCTCGACACCATGAAGAAGACCCCGGCGACCGTGTACTGCGCCGTGCCGCCGATCTACGAGCGCACCGCGCTCGCCGCGAAAGAACGGGGGATCTCCCTGCGTTCGTGCCGGTTCTGCATCTCCGGCGCCATGAACCTGCCCGACCACGTGGTCGAGCTGTGGGAGTCGGTGTCGGGAGGACTGCTGGTGGAGGGCTTCGGCATGACCGAGGCGTCGCCGGTTGCGATGGGCAACCCGTTCTACCCGACCCGCCGGCCCGGCACTGTCGGCATCCCGTTCTCCTCCACCCTGATGAAGGTGACCGACCCGCTCGACCCCTCCGTCGAGGTCCCGCGCGGCGAACCGGGGGAGTTGCTGCTCAAGGGCCCGCAAGTGTTCCAGGGGTACTGGAACAACCCGGAGGAGACCGCGAAGACCCTCACCCCGGATGGCTGGCTGCGCACCGGGGACATCGTGACTGTGGACGAGGACGGCTTCTCCACCATCGTCGACCGGGCCAAAGACCTCATCATCACCGGCGGTTTCAACGTGGCGCCCACTGAGGTGGAGACCGTGCTGCGCCTGCACGCCTCGGTGGTGGATGCCGCCGTCTTCGGCAAGCCGCTGGAGCGCGGCGGTGAGATGGTGGTCGCGGCCGTTGAACTCGAGCCCGGTGTGAGCCTGGACGAGAAAGCCCTGCAGGACCACTGCCGCGAGCACCTGGCGGCGTACAAAATCCCCCGCCGGATCGTGCAGATCACCGACACCCCGCGCACCATGCTCGGCAAAGTGCTGCGACGCACGGTGCGCGAGCAGGTGTTGCCGACGCTCTGATAATTGTCAGCTTCACCCGTTGACTTCCCGATACTCAGCGATATATCGTTGAATATCGCGGAAGTTCCGCGAGGCGCGCCCGAGGCATCGACCCTGGGCGGCGCACACCGTGAAAGGACGATTGCGATCATGAAGCGCACTCATCACACCAACAATTCAGATTTCGGCTCATTCGGCCACCCCGGGTTCTCGCCGGAGATGCACCGGGCGCACCACGACTCCGCCGAAGGCCGCGGTCGCGGCTTCGGTCGGGGCTTCGGCCCTGGGGGACCCGGATTCGGCGGCTTCGGTCCCGGATTCGGCCCCGGTGGTCCCCGCGGCTCACGTCGCGCCAACAAGGGCGACGTGCGCTCGGCGATCATCTCGCTGCTCGCCGACAAGCCCTCCAACGGCTACGGACTCATCCGCGCCATCGAAGAGAAGACCAGCGGGGCCTGGCGCCCGAGCCCGGGCTCGATCTACCCCACCCTGCAGCAGCTCGTCGACGAGGAGCTCATCGCGCCGACCGGCGACGGCAAGCGCACGGACTACGAGCTCACCGAGGCCGGCCGAACGTATTTGGCCGAGCACGCCGACGAGCTGCAGAAGGCCTGGGACGCGACCCCCGGGCAGTCCGACGCCGACGCGGCCTTCCACGAGAGTGTGGGCAAGCTCTTCGGCGTCGTGCATCAGTTCCGCTCCAGCGCCACGGATGCCCAGCGTGCCGCCGCGAGCGAGAAGCTGGACGAGGTGCGCCGAGCGCTCTACCTCATCCTCGCCGACTAGGGATCCCGGCGTCGGCAGATCGGGTCCACACTGGCCGCATGACTCGCGCCCAGCATCTGGTTCGATCGTTGACCGCGCCGCTGACCCGCACCCGGCTGTTCCGCGCGATCGCTCCGGCGGCTCTCCCGCCGATCGAACGGTTCCTGCACCGGATCAGCCGCGGCCGGGTGCAGTTGAGCGCCCTGCTCGTTCCCTCCCTGGTATTGCACTCCACCGGCGCGAAGTCCGGTCTGCCACGCGAATCGGCCCTGATGTACACCCCGGACGGGCGGGGCCGGGCCATCGTGGCCGGCACGAGCTTCGCCCGCGAACGGCACCCGGCCTGGACCTTCAACCTGCTGGCGCATCCGGAGGCCGACATCGTCGTGCGCACCCGGCGGCTGCACGTGCGCGCCCGCCTCATCCAGGCATCCGCACGCGACGACGCCTGGCGCCGCATTGAAGCGCAATGGCCTGGCTACCGCGGCTACGAGCGGGACTCCGGACGGGTTGTGCGGTTGTTCCTGCTGCAGCCGGTCGCCGAGCTGCCAGCGCAGACGACCGGCCGGAAAAAAGTTGGGTCCAATTTTCGGCGGACCTGTGACGCTTCCGGAGGGTTCAAACACACCGTAGTCTGACTTGGAAATTGCGCTGATCAGTTATTTTGTGCGAGCTACAGATATGCGCCGAAAACACAAGGGTATTACGGGGCCTCGGAGGACATTCTCGGCACAAAGTGAGGATCCATGCAGAAACATGTTGCAGGGTGGTCACTTCGCCCGGGCGGGCCCCCGCCTGTGGAACGTCGACTAAGAATCGCACCGTGCACAGCGCCCCCCTGCCTGTATCGTGCCGATCCGATTCGCCTTGTGAAAGACATACTGAACCTTGACTGCGCCGTTTTCCCGCCCACCTGCCAGCCCCGACGAGACCGACGTGGTGACGCGCGGTGACGCGCGGGCCTCACACGCCCATCGCCGCGTGACTCGTCGTACGGCCGCCGGTGTTGCGGTGCTCGTCGTCGGCGCCATGGCCGGCACCGGTTTTGTGCTGCAGCCCGCCATGGCCGCCCAGAACGACCGGGTCGCCGAGACGGCCGCTCTCGCGAAGAGCACCAGCGTCCGAGCCGACCAGCTCAGCAGCTACACCGCGGTGGCCGAGGCTCACGCCGAGAAGGCCGCAGAGGGAACCATCGCCGGCGCGACCGCGGTGATCACCGCCGCGCAGGACAAGGCGGACGCGACCGACCTGGCCACCAGCGTGGCCATGCTGAGCAACTACCACCAGCTGGCGCCCGAGCGCATCTACGACCTGGTTGACACCACGAACACCCAGGTGGCTCCGGTGCAGTCCGCGACGGCCGAAGCCGACCGGATCGCCGCCGAGGCCGCTGCGGCTGCCGCGGCCGCCGCAGCCGCAGCCGAGGCTGCCGCCGCCGAAGCCGCAGCCCAGGCTGCCGCAGACCAGGCTGCCGCCGACCAGGCCGCCGAGGCACAAAAGGCCCAGAAGGCCCAGGCCGCTCCCCAGGCGAGCAGCGCGCCCGCCCCGTCGGCTCCTGCCGCCCCCTCTGCTCCGACCAACCCCAGCGGCGCCCAGGCGATCGCCCGCGACATGATGAGCGCGAACTACGGCTGGGGCGGCGACCAGTTCGGCTGCCTCGTCAGCCTGTGGAACAAGGAGTCCGGCTGGAACGTGAACGCCTACAACGCCTCGAGCGGTGCCACCGGTATCCCGCAGGCGCTGCCCGGCAGCAAGATGGCGTCCGCCGGTTCCGACTGGGCCACCAACCCGGCCACCCAGATTGCCTGGGGCCTCGGCTACATCTCCGGCAGCTACGGCACCCCCTGCGCCGCCTGGGCCAAGTCCGAAGCGGTCGGCTGGTACTAAGCGTTACGCAGTATCGTCCCGAACGGCCCGTGAACCTCGAGTTCGCGGGCCGTTCGGCGTTTCCCGCAAAAGAAATCACGGGTCGGCGGTGGACTGCCGCAGGGGCGAAGGCGGTTGTACTCTCGGGGCATGAAACGTGCGCTGGCGTTCATCCTGGTGGTCGGTCAGGTGCTGCTTCTGGTCGTCCTGCTGACCGCGCCGCACGGCACGGTGTGGACGGTGAACGGGTTTGTGATCGCCACCGCCGTCACCCTCGTCGTCGGGGGTGTCGCCCTGGCCGTGCGCGGGTCCACCACGCTCGGTCCGGCACTGACACCCAGCCCGATCCCGCGGGAGAACACCCCACTGGCCACCGATGGCGTGTACAGCCTTGTGCGGAACCCCATCTACACCGGCCTGATGGCCGGTGGGCTGGGCATGGTGCTGATCGGCGCGTCGTTCCTGCACATCCTGGTGTGGTTCGCCCTCGTCGGGCTGCTCTCCGGCAAGGCCAGGTGGGAGGAGCGGATGCTCGTCGACGAGCATCCCGGGTACTCGGAGTACGCGGCGCGGGTGGGCCGTTTCCTGCCCGGTCTCGGCCGGATTCGGTGAGTGCGGGAACGAATCAGGGCCCGAAACCGTTACCTTCACCATGACGACACCGCTCTCCATTCTTGACCTCGCCCCCATCGCCCCCGGACAGACCATCGCGGAGAGCTTCACCGCCAGCGTCGCCCTTGCCCAGGCCGCCGAAAAGCACGGGTACGGGCGGGTCTGGTATGCCGAACACCACAACATGCCCACGATCGCGTCCTCGGCCACGAGTGTGCTCATCGGCCACGTCGCCTCACAGACGTCGAGCATCCGGCTGGGCTCCGGCGGCGTGATGCTGCCCAACCACTCGCCGCTCACCATCGCCGAGCAGTACGGCACGCTCGCCGAGCTCTACCCCGACCGTATCGACCTGGGCCTCGGTCGGGCACCGGGCAGCGACCAGACCACGGCCCGGGCCATGCGCCGTGACCCGCGCGCCTCCGACCAGTTCCCGCAGGACGTCATGGAGCTGCAGGCCTACCTGCGCGATGAATCCATCATCCCCGGTGTGCGCGCAGTGCCCGGCGCCGGCACCAACGTGCCGCTCTACATTCTCGGGTCGTCATTGTTCGGTGCCGGCTTGGCCGCCGCCCTCGGCCTGCCGTACGCGTTCGCATCGCATTTCGCGCCCGATTCCCTGTTCGAGGCCGTTGCCACCTACCGGAGGGATTTCCAGCCCTCGGCGCAGCTCGCCCAGCCGTACCTGATGGTGGCGGCCAATGTGATCGCCGCCGACGACAAGGCGGATGCCACGCAGCAGTTCGAGACCATGCGACGCTCCCGCGTGCGCAGCATGATCAGCAGGGGACCGGCCACGCCGGACTACTCCGACGCCCAGATCGACGCCTTCCTCACCACCACCGAGGGCAGCCGGCTCGCCGACATGATGCGCTACACGGCCGTGGGCACTCCCGGCGACGTGCGGGCGTTCCTGGACGACCTGGCGTCGGTCACCCAGGCCGACGAGCTGATCCTGGCCCACGCGTCACAGCAGATCGATGACCGGCTGCGCTCCGTGGAGCTGACCGCCGGCGCCATGGCCGGAGCCCTCGTCTAACGCGGTCTCACGCGTTCGTCTAGGAGGCGTCGAGCGCTTCGCCGGTCGGGTCGACGGCATCCGCGTCGGCCAGGGGCTTGCCGCCCAGCGGCACGCCGGCCCACGACAACAGGGTCCAGCCGTCGTCCGGCGAGCCGGACAGCTCGACCACGCCGGTGTTGTCGAGGTCGTGCAGACCGGCGAACATGGGCGGCACGTTCACGGCGCGGGCCGCGGCCCAGACCCGGATCGCCGCTCCGTGGCTGAAGACCGCCACCGTCGCGCCACTGGCCGCGGCCTCGGCGATGTCGGCGTCGTACCGGGCGAAGAAGGCATGCCCGTCGGTGCCGCCGGGCATCTCCACGTCGAGGTTGCCCGCGCCCCAGGCGAACACGGTCTCCATGTACCGGCGCACCGCGGCGTGGTCGCTGCGGCGTTCGAGGGTGCCGGCCTCAATCTCGTGCAGCCCGTCCGTCACCTGGATGTTGATGCCGCGATCCAGCGCGAGAGGCTGGGCCGTGAGCTGGGTGCGCTTCAGGGTGGAGGCGAAGATCGTGTCGATGGAGTCGAACCGCAGGGCCTCAGGGATGGCGCCGGCCTGGCGCTCACCGAGGTCGGTCAGGCCGGGCCCAGGGTGGGCGGTGTCGAGCTGCCCGAGCACATTGGCGGGCGTCTGGCCGTGGCGGATCAGAAGAAGTCGCATGGTCATCCCAGCATAGGCACGGCCGTGCCGTGATGACAGCGGGGGAGGGTGGTCCGGAGTCGGTGTCCGGAAGTCGTGGCCTGGAGCCGTTGTCGGGACGCTGCCGGGTACCTTGCCGAGAAGTCTGCCTGCTTCTAGAGTCGCTGCAATACCGGGAGGCGACCATGGACCAGAACAGCGCAGCAGCAGACGTCCCAGCCGGAGCGGCACCTGCAGCCGCAGCCGGAGCCGCGGCCGCTCCCGCGCCCGCGTCCGCAGCGCCGGCCCCGGATGCCTCCACTCCTGCCGCCCGCAGCACCGCCGAGACCGGCGGGACCCTCCGACGGGCGCGGCGATCGCCCCTGATCGCGCTCGGCGCCACCTGCGGCATCGCCTGGACGGCGGGATTCCGCGCCTACATGGTCGAACTCGCCGGAACCGAGTCCACCGTCGACTGGGCCGGGACCTTCGGCGCCATCCTGCTGCCCGGGGCGATCGTCGGTGGGCTCCTCGGCTGGGCGGAGTCCCTGCGGCGCACCGGCGGGGACTCCCGCCGGCGGTGGCTGGCCCTGGCTCCGCTCGCCCTCGCCGTGGCCCCGTTACTGCGGCCGGGCGCCGTCGTCGAACTCGTCACGACCGGCGAGGGCGGGGCGGCGGTGGGCGTGGTGCTGCTCGGCATCGGCGGCGGCTACGCCATCTCCGGGCAGGGCAAGCTCTGGGGCCGCCTCCTCGCCGGGATTCCCAGCGGGGCGGCACTGGTCGCCGTCGCGCTGATGCCGGCGATGGTCGGCGGGGCCCGGCTGGCTGTCAGCAGCCCGCGCGGTGCGTGGGTGTCCGTGCTCGCCGGGTCGTTCCTGGTGCTGCTCGTCCTGGCGTCGTCGATTCCGTTTCGTCGCCCCGCCGGTCCCCGCGACGGTCACCCGGGCGATGCGGCCGAGTGAGAGCCCGGCATCCGCCCAGGGTGAGATCCGCCCCACGTGAATGGCCACGTGGGGCCGGTTACGGGCGCGTGAAGGGGCCTCAACTGACTTCTCGTGCGGGCTGGCGCCCGGACGGGCGGTCAGCCGGCGGCGGACCAGCGCACGGGGACAGGCAGTTTGGCCTGGGGGTCGTCGTCGAGGCCGTCGTGGCCGGCCGCGTGGCCGATGCGTTCGAGCAGGCGCTGCATCGCCAGGCGGCCGAGCTCCTCACCGTCGACCTCGATCGACGGGGCCCCGCGTAGGCCGAGCGCGGCGACGACGCCGTCGTCGGCGCTCACCACCACGTCGCCGGGTACCGTGATGCCGCGCGCATTGAGGCCGAAGATGAGTCCGAGCGAGATGGACGCCGCATAGGAGATCACGGCGGTGGCCCCCGCGGCGACCACGGCTTCGGCTGCGTCGACACCGGAGGCGACGGTGGCCGGGAACGGCCCGAGTACGGTGAGGTCGCAGCGCCCGGCGGTCGCCTCCCGCACGGCATTGATGCGCTGAGCATTCTGCCAGGACCGGTCGGGTCCGCCCACGAAGGCGATCCGGGTGTGGCCCCGATCGAGGAAACCGCGGGCCAACTCCGCGAAGGCGCTGGCCGTGTCGGCGGACACCGAGGGCAGACCCTCGATCTCCCGGTCGATGAGCACACTCGGGATCCCGGCTGCGGCGCCGGACACCACGTCGTCGTCGCCGCGGGGCGCCGCGATGAGAAAACCGTCAACCTGCCGGGACAGGATTTCCAGGGCGGCAATGTCGGCGGGGGAGTCCAGCCCGTGCACCGCAATGGTCAGGTGCAGGCCGGATGCGGCCGCCTGCTCCTGTGCTCCCCGGATGATGGGCGTGAAGAAACTGTTCTCCAGGGTGGGCACCACGATTGCGACCAGTCCGGTGCGGCCGCCGGCCAGGGCCTGCGCCGTGCGGTTGGGAACAAAGCCCAGCGTGCGCGCCGAGGCCAGCACCCGGGCGACCGTGCCCGGCGAGACCAGCGACGGCTTGCTCAGCGCGCGCGACGCGGTGGCCTTGGACACTCCGGCGTGCTGCGCGACGTGGTCCAAAGTGGCCATGGTCAACCAGCCTTCCTGCTGTCGGCGGCCGCCGAAGTTTACGTGGTCGTAACATTCGGGGCCCAAATGGGGGTGACGCTTGCCTTAGGTTGGAATGAAACCGGTTGCACAACCGGTTTCATTCACATCTATTATGCCGAAGGTTAGCCCTGTATGACTCGAAAACCAGCACTACTGCTCATCCCGGGTCTGGTGTTCATTCTGTTCGGTTTTGCCGTCCCATCGGCAATCATGCTGCTCGCCCCGCCGTCGACGGACACCGCTGACGTCTTCGCCCGGCTCGGTGCCATGCTCACCGACCCGTACGACCTCGCGATCATCTGGCGCACCGTGCGCATCGGCCTCATCGTCACCGTCGCCTGCGTGGTGCTGGGCTTCCCGATCGCGTACCTGCTGGCCAGGTCCACGTCCCGTTTCGCCGGCATGTGGCTGGCCCTGGCGATCTTCCCACTGCTGCTCAGCAACGTGGTGCGCACCTTCGGCTGGCTCGTGATCCTCGGTAGCCAGGGCGCGTTCGGCCAGCTCCTCGTGGTGCTCGGCATCACCGACCAGCCACCGCAGCTGCTGTACACCGAGCTCGCGATCGTGCTCGGTCTGATTCAGCTGTTCCTGCCGCTGGCCGTCATCTCCTGCTACTCCGCCGTGGCGCAGGTCGACGCCGGACTCGACCACGCCGCCCGCGGCCTGGGCGCCACCAAGTCGCAGACGCTCTGGCAGATCGTGATCCCGCTGTCCCGTCCGGGCATCCTCATCGCCGGCACCCTGGTCTTCGCCGGGGCGACCACGGCGTACACCACGCCGTACCTGCTCGGAGGGTCCAGTCAGCGGATGCTCTCCACCCAGCTGTTCTCCTACGCCAGCGTCAGCGTGGACTGGGCCGCGGCATCCGCTACGGCGTTGATCATGACACTGCTGGTCTTCATGGTCTCCGGGTTGTCCTCGTTGATCTCCCGCAAGGCGGGGGTGACCTCGTGAGGGGCCGACCCATCCTCGGCTCCCTGGCGGTGCTGGGCTACATCATCATGATCGTGCCGATCCTGTTCGTCGTCTCCACGGCGTTCACGGCCGGCGACGCGCTCACCTTCCCGCCGCAGGGCCTGTCGCTGCGCTGGTTCGGCGAGGCGCTGGCGTACCAGCCCTTCGTCGGCGCGCTGCTGTCCAGCCTGCAGCTGGCCGTCGTGTCCACGCTGCTGGCGTTGCTGCTCGGCGTGCCCGTCACCCTGGCCATCCAGCGGGGCAAGATCCCCGGCAAGTCGCTGGTCGAGGGGCTGTTCCTGTCGCCGCTGGTGGTGCCGGAGCTCGTCGTGGGCCTCGCGCTGTACCAGCAGATCATGATCGGGCTGCACCAGACCTCGTTCGTGGCCCTGCTCGTCGGCCACACCGTGCTGCTGCTGCCCTACGCGGTGCGGGTGACCGGGGCGTCCCTGGCCCTCGCCGACCCCGCCATCGAAGAGGCCGCCCGCGGCCTCGGCGCCTCGCCCCTGCGCACCTTCTTCTCCGTGACCCTCCCGCTGCTGCGGCCGGGCATCTTCTCCGCCGGCCTGCTCAGCTTCGTCACCTCGTTCAACAATGTGCCGCTGTCGCTGCTGCTGCAGAGCCGCCAGTTCCGCACCCTGCCCGTCACGATGCTCGATTACGTGCAGCAGTCCTATGACCCGATGATCGCGGCCATGTCCACGCTCATCCTCGCCGGCACCGTGGTGATCGCCGTCGTCGCCGAGAAAACGCTCGGTTTTGCCAAGATCTTCGGAGGTATCAACAAATGACCAGTGCGGCCGAATTCACCGGGGTCACCCAGTCGTACGGCGACACCGTCGCCGTGGACAACCTCAACCTGCAGATCGAACAGGGCAAGCTCACCACCCTGCTCGGCCCCAGCGGCTGCGGTAAGACCACCACCCTGCGGATGCTCGCCGGCTACATCACCCCGAGCGCCGGCACCATCACGATCAACGGCGCCGATGCCACCCGGCTGCCGCCGGAGAAGCGCAACCTCGGCATGGTCTTCCAGTCCTACGCCCTGTTCCCGCACATGACGGTGGCGGAGAACGTGGGCTTCGGCCTGAAGCTGCGGAAGGTCCCCGCCGCCCAACGTCGCGACGTGGTGATGCACAACCTCGACCTCGTCGGTCTGGCCCACCTGGCCGACCGCAAGCCCAAGGCCCTCTCCGGCGGCCAGCAGCAGCGGGTGGCGCTGGCTCGAGCCATCGCCATCAGCCCGTCGCTGCTGCTGCTCGACGAGCCGCTGTCGAACCTCGACGCCAGGCTGCGGGTGCAGATGCGCAGCGAGATCCGGCGCATCCAGGGCGAGACCGGCCTCACCGTGGTGCTCGTCACCCACGACCAGGAGGAGGCCCTGGAGATGAGCGACACCATGGTGGTGATGCGCGCGGGCAAGGTGATGCAGACCGGTGCCCCCGCCACGGTCTTCAGCACCCCCGCCAACCGGTTCGTGGCCGACTTCCTCGGCTACGAGAATTTCCTCACCCAGAGCGACGGCGGCCTGATCACCGTGCGGCCGGAGCACCTGCGGGTGACCAGTGCCGACCGCACACCCCAGCAGCCCGGCCTCACCGTCTCCGCCGTGGTCACCGACTCCGTCCACCGCGGCGTCGACCACATCGTCACCCTGACCACCACGGATGCCACCGGCGCCGCGGTCACCCTCGTCTCGACCACCCGGCGGGACACCCTGAGCACCGACGACCTCGGCCTGCACCCCGGCGACACCGTCGTAGCCCAGGCACGCGACCACGAAATCGTGCGCCTGACCCCCGAAAAATAGTTCACAGCGCCCTCGGCACCCCACCCTCGGCACCCCCCACCAAAGGAAACTCCATGTCCCACGCAGTCCCTCGCCGGCGCACCGCGGTCCTCGGTCTCGCCTTCATCACCACGGCCGCCCTCCTGGCCGGTTGCTCCGCCAGCCCGGCCCCCACCGCCACCCTCGAACCCGGCGAGGAGGCCAGCGGCACCCTCGTCGTGAGCACCTTCCCGTTCGGCGTGGAGGAGTTCCAGCAGGCCATCGTCGACCCGTTCGAGGAAGCCACCGGCATCACCGTCGAACTGGACACCGGCAGCAACGCCGACCGGCTCTCCAAGCTCGAACTGAACGGCGACAGCTCCGGCATCGACGTGATGCTCATCTCCGACTACTACGCCGCACTCGGCCAGTCCAAGGACCTGTTCGCGGCGGTGGACGAGGCCGAGGTGCCCACCCTCGCCGAAATCAGCGACTTCGCCAAGGAGGCCCAGTACGACGGCCCCGCCTACAGCTACCAGCTCAACGGCACCCTCTACCGCACCGACCAGATGACCGCCGAGCAGGCCGCGGACTGGGAGACCTTCGGAGAATCCGAGTACGCCGGCAAGATCGCCATGCCCGACATCTCCGTCACCGCCGGCCAGCTCACCGTGTCGGGCATAGCGGATGTCTTCGGCGACGACCCCTACGACGTCGACGAGGCGTTCAGCACGCTGGCCTCCTGGAACGACAACGTGTTGCAGTACTACACGTCCTCCACCGAGGTCTCCAGCCTGCTCAGCCAGGGCGAGATCGCCGCCGCGCCGGCCCTCAGCGGCTTCGCCACCAGCCTCGTCGCCTCCGGTGCGCCCATCGCGTGGACCGCACCGACCGAGGGCAAGTTCATGGCCACCAACCGGGCCATGATCCCCGTCGGCGCCCCGAACACCCCGGCGGCGAATGCGTTCATCGACTACCTGCTCTCGGTCGAGGCGCAGACCTCGTCGGCCGCGATCGTCGGTGACCTGCCGGTGAACCCGGGCGCCACGGTGCCCGACGAGCTCACCGAGATCGCCGGACTTGCCGCGACCGACCCGATCGGCGACGGCTACGCCACCCTCGACATCGACACGATCGTCGAGAACCGTGCGGACTGGGTCAACCGGTTCGCCCGTGAGGTCTCCTCCAAGTAGCCCCCCAAGCCGCGGCGGCCGCCCGAATCCCCCCTCGGGCGGTCGTCGCCTTCATCTCCCGCAATCACAGTGAAAGCCATGACGCTCATCAACACGCAGACCACCGCAAGCTACCTCGACCGGATTCCCAAGACCGACCTGCACTGCCACCTGATCGGCACCGTGCGGGCCTCGACCTTCGGCGAGCTGGCCCGCCGCGAGAAGCTGGAACTGCCCGACAGCGCCGAGGCGATCTTCCGCGACATCAACTCCCTGCCGCCGGACCCGGCCCTCTACGCCGACACCCGCATCCCGGTGCCGATGGGCCGCAGCGCTGACGAACCCGTCACGTCGTACTCACTGTTCAAGGCCTCCGAATGGGTCGTCTCGGTGCTGCGCAGTGCCGAGGACCTCACCCGCATCACCTACGAGGCCTTCGAGAGCGCGCACCGAAGCGGCACTCGGCACCTCGAGCTGTTCTTCGACGACGTCCCCCCGCACCTGGCGAAGCTGGGCTACCGCGGCGCCGTCGAGGCCTACGCCGACGGCATCCGCATGGCGGAGCGCGACTTCGGCATGACCGGCCGCATGATCGCCGGCATCGACCGCAGCAAGAGCGGCGAACACGCGGTGCACCTCGTGCAGCGGATCGTGGACAACCCGCACGAATACGTGGTGGGCATCGGCCTGGACAACCTCGAAACCGCCGGGCCGCCGGAGCGATTCGTCGACGCGTACCGGCTGGCCGGCGCGGCCGGCCTCAAGCGCACCGCGCACTCCTCCGAGCACGCGCCGATCGCGGCGAACACCATCACCTGCCTCGACCAGCTCGGCTGCGACCGCATCGACCACGGCTACTTCGTGCTCGAAGACGATGCCGTGGTGGAGCGGGTGCGCGCCGACCAGACGGCGTTCGTCGTGGCGTTCACCACCTCCCGCCGGTCCTGGCGGCCGTGGCGTCAGGCGTCGATCAAGGCGATGGTGGATGCCGGCCTCAACGTGATCCTGGCTTCCGACGATCCGGGCATGTTCCCCACCACCCTCGCCCAGGAGTACCAGATCGCCTCGACGTCGCTCGGGCTGGACACCTCGAAGCTGCGCGCCATGTCCCTGGCCGGCGTGGAGGCATCCTGGCTCGCGGAACCCGACAAGATGCTGCTCCGCGAGCGCTTCATCCGCGAATTCGACGTGCTCGACCAGGAGGGCACCCAGTAACCTCCCGCGAGCCGTGAGTTGGGCCCCGAAATCCTCCAGGTTTGGGTGTTCTCCTCACGGTTCGCGGGATTTTTAGGCCAGGTCTCGGAGGCGCGCGGAGAGACCGCCGGAGCTCGCGCCCTTGCGTTCGGACGTGATCGCCAGCACCAAAAGGACCGCGCCGATGGTCGCCAGGGTGATCCACCACAGCAGCGGGTTGATGGTGCGCCCGATCTGCACCGTGAACACCACGGCGACCTCGATGGGCAGCACGGCAAGACTGATCAGGAACGGGGCCGCGAGCCGCCGCGTCGAGCCGATCAGGATGGCGACGAGCGCCAGCGACATCACCAGGATCGCCCGCCAGGTCTGCGGGTCTGTGCCGGTGGCCAGCACGGACGGCAGGAACGTGAGAATGATGCCGGGCGCCAGCAGGCGCCACGAGCCCGAGAAACCCGCCGGCCACGACGCCAGGGTGGCCGGCACCGCGCGGGCGCCCGGCCGCATCCCGATGATGCCGGCGCCGAGCAGGGCCAGGCCGAGGAGGAGCGAGAACGCCTCCACGCGCAACTCTCGTTCGCTCCAGCCGGCCACGGCCGTGCACCAGGCCAGGGCGAAGAGGAACCAGACCGGCGGCAGCGATACCGCCGCGGTGCGGGCGCGGGCAGCGACCACGAGCAGGAACCCCAGCACGACGACCATGAGTAGCACGAGGGTGCCGATCGAGAAGGGCTCAGGGCCGATGGCGCTGATCGGCCCCACGATCAGGATCGTGGTGGCCGCGGCGTACCGCCACCGCTCCCGGGGGCGTTCCGACGGCGCCGTTTGGCGGGTCACGGATGCGGCACCGACGGCGAGCAGGGTGGCCACCGCGCTGGTCGCGAGCACCGGCACCATGACGCCGGTCTGTGGGCTCACGGTGAGCTGATCCAGTCCGAGACCCCAGCGCGCGGACTGCAGTGCACCGCCGGCGGCGGCCAGGGTGGCGACGACCGCGGTGGCACCGAGGAGACTCCCGAGGCCGGTGTGTCTCGTGGCACGGATGCCGTAAGCCACCGCGACCAGAACCAGCGAGGCGACAAGAAGCGCCACGGCCCGCCAGGGAACGACGTTCGGGGACTGCGTGGCGCCGAACCCGCCGGAGCCGTTGATGATCAGTGCGAGCAGGCTCGGCAGGACGGCCAGCGCGAGTCCGGTGGCGGCCAGCGACCGGCCCGACCGGCCCCGCAGCAGCAGAAGCACGCCCACGGTGAGCATCACCAGCGTCGGCGGCAACACGTAGAACTCGAGCACCTCGATGCCCTGGCCGGCCAGCACACACCAGAGCGCGCCGGTCCAGCTGGCACCCGCGGCCCACCAGGCCTGGTGACGCCGGGTGGTGAAGGCGGTCACGGCAGCGCCGGCTCCGAGAATCAGGAGCACCAGAATCGTCGTCGGCAGCCCGGCGGCGGTGCGCACGAGGGCCAAAAGCACGGCCAGCGGACCGGTCACTGCCGCGGAGAGTTCGATCCAGCGGCGGGCGGCCGCCGCCTCCACGTTGGTGAGGCCATGCCGCACCAGGGCTGCTTCGGTGAGGGCGGCGGATGCGAACGTGCCGGCCACGATCGCGGCGATGACCGGGAGCACCACCGGTGACCCGCTGGTGGGCAGCAGCTGGGCGCCCAGACAGACCACGACGACGGCCAGGGAGGGCACCAGAAGGCCCGCCGCGGCCGCGCGCAGCCGTGTGGTGAGGCCGGGACGGCGAGTGGTCATCAGAGTGAAAGCGAGGGCGAAGGCCAGCGCGGTGGAGAGCGCGGTCCAGCCGCTGCGCACCAGCAACACGGCCACCACACCCGCGACGAACGGCACCGCGCTCACGCCCAGGATCGCGTACCAGCTGCGCGGGGTCAGCCAGGTGGTGAGGGTGGCGGCAAGGGCGCACAACAGCCCCACGCTGGTGGTGAGGCAGAGCACGGCGATGCCGTCGACACCGGCGAGCGCGAGAGCGGTGGCCAGGATCACCAGCGCATACGCGTATCCGACGCCGAGGTAGAGCGGGCGCCAGCGCGCGTGCACGGTGCGGGCGAGGGCGGCGAGCCCGAGCACGGCGGCGGCGCCCACCCACACGACCGTCGACTGTTGCATCCAACCGGTGATCGCCGCGAGGAGGAGCAGCAGGTGAGCACCACCACCCACGGCATGACGGATCGCCGGAGGGGCCGCCGCGAGTGCGGGAACGGCGCGGAGCGCCACGATGAGAGCCGCGGCCAGCGCGAGTCCGACGGCGACTTGACCGGTCAGCGAGAACCCGGCCCAACTGGCGACGGTGAGCAGCGTGCACACGAACAGCCACAGCGCCGTCCGGCCCGCCGGCAGGGAGAGCCGAGCCGGGCCCGCGGCCGGCGCCGGCGGGTGTGCGCGGCCCAGCAGGCCGACCGCCCCTGTCGTAGCCGCGAGGGCGGCCAGCGCCACGATGGCGGCCAGGCCGAGGTTCTGCGCCACCAGGCCCGCGCCGTAACCGGTGGGCGTGCCTGCGCCGGCCACGTAGGCGAAATCACGCCCGCCCGCGGCTGCCTGGTCGAGCCAGATGAGGGGAGCGAAGAACGCGCCGGTGAGCTGCATGGCGGTGGTGATCAGGGCCGGGGCGGTGACCAGCAGCAACACCGAGGTGGAACCCGCGCGCACCGAGCCACCGTTGGCGGCCGGGCTGGGGCGCAGAGCGGCCAGCGCCACCACCGCGACCCCGGCCGCCACCGGAAGCAGGGCCAGGTACCAGGCTGAGTCGTCGAAGGTCACCGCGGTGGGCAACAACGCAACGGCGCCGACCGCGAACGCCCCCGCGGCGAAGCTCCAGGCGCGCGGTAGCCCGTTGTGACTACTGAGCGCGGCCACCACGGCGAGGACGAGCAGGACGCCGGAATGGCCGAGCAACCCGACCGGGCCGGGGCCGAGAACCAGCAGCCCGGCCTGCCCGAGGGCGGCGAGCACAGCCAGAACCTGGAGCGTGCTGGCGGTGTCGCGCTCGACGCTCAGGCTGGAGCCCAGCCGGGCGGTGAGGCGCGCGAGCAGCGGGTGCAGGCTCAGCGCCACGACGGCAACACCGAGGCTGCCGAGGACCGCATTCCACAGGGTGCCACCGCTGCCCAGAAGCCCGGGGGAGAGCGCGAGGCCCAGCACCCCCGCCCACAGCCAGACTCGCACGCCGGAGCGGGCGCCCAAGGCCAACAGCACCGCCGAGCCGACGAAGGTGCCGAGGGCGGCGAAGGTCCACCCCGGCACCCCGGCCGGGGTCAGCTGCACGAACGCCCAGAGATCCAGCGCGCCGAACACCACGCCGAGCGCGCCGACGGACTCGGCGGAGAACCGGAGTCCGCGTCGGGCGAACAACCAGGCCCCACCCAGGAACGCCACCGTGATGATCCCGGTGATCGTGGTGCGCACGGCGAAGCTTGTGAGATCGGGGTTGAGGAACGTGAACACCAGCGCCGCGACGGCCAGCAGCGCCGAACCGGCGAAGGCCAACACCGACTGCACGCTCAGTTGGGCGCTCGGGTTCGCACCGCCCGGCGCCGAACTGCCGGCCGCCGAACCGCGCGCCGCCGAAGCACCGGCCGGCGCGTCCGCCGCCGAAGCGCCGGCCGGGGTGAAAGCATCCGCCGCCGCGAACGCGCCCGGAACGCGCTCTGCCGTCTCGACCGAGACCGGGGCGGCGACCGGTGCGGCGACCGGGCTGCCCGCCGGCCACACCGTCGGAACGCGTTCGAGCAGGCGGTCGCGCGCCCGCATCGCCTTCACCACCCGCCCGGTCGCGTTCCTCAGCTCGCCGCCGAGCGGCCCGCTGTAGTCGGCCCCGCATTCCGGGCACCAGGCACGGTTCAGCTGCGCATCACATCGGGGGCAGATCCGCCGGTCTTCCAGATATCGAATCGCGGCGTCGCTCCAGATTTTCCCCATGGCCGCAGTCTAGGTGGGCACCCTCCACTCACGAGCCGTGAGCTGGGCCCCGAAAACCGTCACTTTCTGGTGCTCTTCTCACGGTTCGCGAATCTGTAAAATAGGAGCGTGACGGATGCGGTGAAGCACGGCGGACGGGCGCCGATCTCGCGCATCGTCGATGAGGGAGTGCTCATCGCGCTGTCGTCGGTGCGGATGGCCGTTAAGAACGACATCATCGTCGCCGGCCTGGCCGAGCACGCCGACTACGACACGGCCCGATTCGCCGACACCACCCGCCGGGAACTGCTCGCCCTCGCGGACGAGAACCTCGAATCGGCGACCCGGGTGGGGCAGCAACGCAAGGAACTCACCTCGTCGACGTGGCGGCTGGACCTGTCTCAGGATCAGCTGATGGACATCCGCCAGCTCAAGTTGCGCAAGCGTGTGCATAAGCGGTTGGCCAAGGCCCTGACCCGTGTGGCCGAAGACGAGGACCACGTCGCCCGTTTGGTGCGGGACTCTCAGAGTGCCGCCAGCGACGAGATCCAGGACGCCGTGCACACCCGGTTGATGCGGCTGTCGATCGACCCGCTGGATCCCGAATACCTGCGTCACCGGGCCGAACGCACCGAGATGCTTCTGCTGGTCGACCTGGCGCTGCTCAAAGTGAAGGCCGACGAAGCGGCCGGCGTCGGACCCAGCGAGTACTAGCCGCACCGAGTCGACGGGTGTGGCGGGCTCCGGCGCCCGTCGCGCCCTCTTCGTGCGACTACGGTTGAGGAGGCCCGAACGGGGTCGCGAAGGGAACCAAGTGGTGAGTGATATTGCGGGTGAATTGGCGCGGGTGCGCGAGGCCTTCGATCGGCCCACCCTGCGGCTCCTCGACCGCAAGTGGGCGCCGTTTGTGCTCGCGGTGTTCAAGTCCTCCTTCAGCCGCGACCGCCGCAGCGTGCAGGCCGACAGGCTGCACACCCAGGTCGACGCCTACCTCGCCGACCTCCGTTCCACCGGCATCGACGTTCCCGGCCGCAACGGCCGGGCGCTGTGCGTGCAGTGGATGAACGATCAGTGGCTCTACCGGGAAACGGGGGAGGACGGCGACGAGCAGTACTCGCTCACCTCGCACGCCCTCGAGGCCCTGCTGCTCGTCGAGGGCCTCTCCCGCGACCGCGCCCTGATCAGCGAGTCCCGCCTCACCACGATCGTTGACACCGTGCGGCACCGCGCCACCCAGGCCAACCCTGACCGCGACGACCGCATCCGCCGGCTCGACCTGGAGATCGCCGCGCTGGCGGCGGAACGCGACCGTCTCGCCGGCGGCGGCGAGATCGCGGCGGCCTCCAACCACCAGATGCACGAGGGCTACGACAACCTCATCGACCTGATCACCCAGCTGCCCAGCGACTTCAAGCGGGTGGAGGAGTCCGTCGCCGGCATGCACCGGCAGATCGTCAACGACTTCCGCGGTGAGGAACGGCCCATCAGTGAGGTGCTCGACGAGTACCTCTCCAAGACGGATGCGCTGATGTCGTCGACCGCGGAGGGGCGCGCGTTCGAGGGCGCCATCGTGCTGCTGCGCGACGAGAGCCTGCTCGCCGCGCTGAAGAACGACCTCGAGTCGATCCTGCTGCACCCCTTCGCCCTCGAGCTGAGCGCCGAAGAACGACGCAGCTTCATGGGCACCGTCAGCCTGATCCGCAAGGGCGTGGACGACGTGCTCACCCAGCGCAACGGTCTCACCACGACGCTGCGCGAACACATCGTGAACCACGATGTGGTCAAGGACCGCGAACTCGAACGGTTGCTGCGGGAGATCAACAAGGAACTCGCGATCTGGATGGAGACCGCCGGGCCCCGGTCCACGGTGACCGCCGAGCTGATGCCGGGCACTCTGGAGCTCGAGCACCTGCGGGAACGCTTCTACGACCCCGGCGCCCACACGGCGCCGCCGCCCCTCGAGGACGTGTCGGCGTTCGCGCCCGAGCCGCAGACCCTCGACGCCATGCGCACCCAGGGCGGCCCCCTGCTGGGCGAGCTGCGCGACGCCATGGTGACGGCGTTCACCCACGACGGTGCCGCATCCGTCGGTGATGCCTTCAACCGGCTCGCGCCGGCCATGCGCCGCCCAGTGGAAATCCTCGGCCTGCTGCAACTGGCCACCCAGGTGGATGCCGCCCCGACCGAGACCGACGCCGCCGACGCTGTGGAGACCGAGATCTTCGACACCGTCCGGCCCGACGGCTCCCGCCGCACCTTCACGGTGCCGCGCATCACTCTGACCGACGATGACACCGCGGCCCTGGCCGCCCTGAACTATGGACCTGATCATGACTGACGACGTGACCGATGTGACCGACGAGGCCTACGACGCCGACACCAACGGCGATGCCGAACCCGACGACACCAGCGCCGCGGAGAGCTTCTCGCTCTTTGAGGGTGACGAGGGCGGGCTCACCGTCGAGCAGCGCCGCACCCTGGTGCTGCTGCTCAAGCACCGCTACATCTCCGCCGCCCTGCAGCCGGCCGAATGGCGCACCCTGCTTACCTCCCAGAGCCTGCTGAAGTCACGCCTGAACGATCTCTTCCTCGACCTGCACGTGGACCTGCACTACGAGGTGGCCTTCAAGCGCCAGGCCCTCGGTGAGGGCGGCGAACGCTTCCCCACCCTGCTGCACGACGTGGCGTACACCCGGGAGGAAACCATCCTGCTGGTGCTGCTGCGCCAGCGGTTCCGCAGTGAACGCGCCAACGGTGTGGACATCGTCATCGTCGACCGCGACAACCTCGTCGACAACGTCGCGCACTTCCGGCCGGAGCACGCCACCGACCGGTTCGGTGACGCCCGCCGTGCCACCGCGGCCGTGGACAGCCTGGCCAAGGCCCGGGTGCTGCTGAAGACCAGCGACCCGGACCGGTTCCGGATCTCCGCCGTGATCGAGGTGCTGTTGCCCATCGAACGGCTTACCGAACTGTGGGAGTGGCTGGTCGACCAGAACGCCGCCGACCTGCCCGCCCCCGTCGACGTCGAGCTGGAGACCGCGGTCCCCGCCGTCGCCGACGATGACGAACCTGCCGACCCCGCCCTGGAGGCCGTCTCATGACCGATTCCCCGCTCTTCCACATGGACGGCGCCACCGAGGGCACCACCCAGTGGCGTGCCGAGTCCTTCCAGATGGTCAACTGGGGCGGCTTCCAGGGCCACCACGAGGTGGAGTTCGCCCGCGACGCCACCCTGGTGTCCGGCGCATCCGGCACCGGCAAGTCCAGCCTGCTCGACGCATACCTGGCCTTGATGATGCCCTCGGACACCCCGTTCAACGGCGCCTCCAACGACGCCGGCTCCGGCCGCGCCCGCAGTGTCGACCAGCGCAACCTGATGACGTACCTGCGCGGCAAGACCGACTCCACCCGGGAAGCCGACACCGGAGCGATGCACGACCAGGTGCTCCGCGGCGCCGACGCGGCCACCTGGGGCGCCGTGGCGATGACCTTCATCGACGACAACCAGCGCCGCTTCACCGTGCTGCGGGCCTACTTCGTGCCGCGCAGCGCCACCAAGTTCGCCGACGTGACCATGAAGATGGCCACCCGCGACGGCCGGTTGGACCTGCGTGACCTGTCCGACGTCACCGAGGCGCGGTTCGACAAGCGCGCCCTGAAGAACCGGTTCAGCGACCTCGACGTCTTCGACACCTACGCTGCGTTCTCGCAGACCCTGTACACCCGGCTCGGTATCGGTGCCAACGGCGAGGGGGGCAAGGCGTTGCGGCTGCTCGCACGCATCCAGGCCGGCCAGCAGGTGAAGACCGTCGACGGACTGTACAAGTCGATGGTGCTCGAAGAGCCCGCCACCTTCGCCGCCGCCGACAAGGCCGTGGACCACTTCGAAGACCTCGAACGCTCCTACGGTGCCATGGTCACCGAGGCGCAGAAGGCCAAGGTGCTCGAACGGCTGCCCGACCTGCACCGCGACTACGAGACCGCCACCGAGAAGGCCGACCTGATCGACCGGTTCGGTGTGCACCGTGACGGCGACACCCCGTTCGTGCTCTGGCAGCTGCTCACCGAACACGGACTTCTCGACACCGCTGCCGACACCAACCGCGGTCGCCGGCGCGAGAACCAGGCCACGTTCACCGCGGCCCGGGATGCCGAGACCGAGCTCAAGGGCCGGGTCGCCGACCTGCAGCACCAGCAGCGCGACAACGGCGGCGACGTGCTCGCCGGCCTACAGAACGACCTCGACGTGCTCACGGCCAAACGTGACGACGTGGCGGCCGAACGGGACCGGTTCAACGACCGGATCTCCCTGTTGGGCGCTGTCGCCGCGAGTGTCGACGACGCCGCGGCCGATGCGGCCGACGGCACGGCCGGTGCCGTTGCCATCACGTCGGCCGACGACTTCGCTGCCGCGCAGTTGGCCGCCGAGGGATTCATCGCCGGGTTCGCCGCCGCCGAGCAGGCGCTCGACCTCGAGCGGGTGTCCCTGCAACGCACCGCGTACCCGGTCGAGGAGAAGATCCGCACGCTCAAGCAGGAGCACGGCTTCCTCAAGGGTCGCGCCAGCCTGGTTCCGCAGCACCTGCACAACGCCCGCCTGATGATCGCCGAGGCTGCGGGCATTCCCGCCGAGGAGCTGCCGTTCGTGGCCGAGCTCATCGACATCGCGCCCGGCGAGGACGACTGGCGCCAGGCCGCGGAGGTCACCCTCGGCTCGGTCGTGCGGGTGATGCTCGTCGACGAGAACCGGCTCGCCGCCCTCGGCCGCGCCATCGACCCGTTGCACATCCCGGTGCGCATCCACTTCGAGGGCGTCGCCCTGCACGCCCACCAGCCGGTGCAGCACGACCCGCGGTATGTCTCCGGCAAGCTGACCTTCAAGGACTCCCCGTTCAGCCGCTGGGTGCAGGAGCGCGTGCAGGCGCCCGCCATCGACGCGCTCTGCGTCAACGGCCCGGCCGAGCTCGCCGGCGACGGCTCCCGGGTCACCCAGAGCGGCCAGATCCGCCAGGGCAAGCGCGGGGCCCACGGGTGGAACAAAGAGCAGCGGGCCATCATCGGCTTCTCCAGCACCGTGCGCCTGGCCGAGATCGACGAGGAGCTCGCCGCGCTGAAAGCATCCGCGGACTCGCTCGCGCAGCAGGCCTCCGCCAAGGCCGGGCAGATCATCGCGCTTCGCCGCCTCAAGGATGCGCAGCAACACCTGATCGACACCGTCTGGGCGTCCATCGATGTGGCGGGCGCCCACGCCAAGATCGAAGCCAAGGAGGCCGAGCGGGAACGCCTGCTGGCCAATAGCGACGTTCTGCGCGGGCTGCAGGACGAGGAGGCCCGCCTGACGGCGGAGCTCGAAGCCGCCCAGAAGCACAAGCACGAGACCGAACGGGAAGCCGTCGTGCTCGCCGACGAACACGCCACGATCGTGGACCGGCAGGACACCGTCAACGACGCGCTCGAACGCATCCAGGCCGATGACTCGGTGACGCTGACCGACGAGCACACCGAGCACCTTGCCGCCCAGTTCGCCGCCGTCGGGGACAGCACCGACCTGGCGACCTTCGCGAACGGGGTGAAGCGCCTCCGCGAGCGGCTCACCGAGCAGTCCGCGCAGGACCGCGAGACCGCCCGGAGCGCCAGGGACACCTTGATCGGCATCTTCGAAACCTTCCAGAGCCGCTGGCCAGACCCCAACATCGGCGTGGAGATGGAGTCGTACTCCAGCTACAACGACATCCTCGACGCCGTGTACACGCTGGGGCTCTTCGAGCGCCGGCAGGAATGGAAGCGCCGGCTGTCGGCGTGGAGCGGGCAGGACCTCGTTCCACTCGTGGGCGCGTTCACCACGTCGATCGAGGAGATCGAGGACCGGTTGCGGCCGATCAACGACATCCTCAAGACCCTGCCGTTCGGTGCGGGCCGTGACCGCCTGCAGATCTCGCTGCGGCGTCTGCACCGCGACGACGCCACGACCTTCCGCAAGGAGTTGAAGCTGCTGTCCTCGGGTTCCACCGAGGAATTCACCGATGAACAGACCGAAAGCCGGTTCACCCGGTTGCAGGCGTTCATGAACCTCATCCGCCGACCCGACGATCAGGGCGTCAGCGACACCGGCCGGTCCGGTGCCGCGCGGGGAGACTCCGACCGTGACCTGCTGCTCGACGTGCGGCGGCACGTGGAGATCACCGCGGTGCGCACCACTCCGGATGGTGTCGAAGTGAGCACGTACTCCTCGCTCGGCGGCAAGAGCGGTGGCGAGTCGCAGGAGCTTGTGGCGTTCGTCGTCGGTGCCGCGCTGCGGTTCCAGCTCGGCGACGAGAGCCGCACCCGACCGCGTTTCGCACCGGTGTTCCTCGACGAGGGATTCGTGAAGTCGGACTCCGAGTTCGCCGGCCGAGCCGTCGCGGCCTGGAAGGGCCTCGGCTTCCAGCTGATCGTGGGATCCCCGCTCGACAAGGTGACAGCGCTGGAGCCGCACATGGACCTGGTGCTGTCGATCACGAAGAACACCCGCACCGGTTACTCGTACATCACCCCGCTGTCGACCCCCCAAGAGACCCCGGAGGACACCGTCGCCGCCTGACCCTTCACCCCGCGGCGGGCGCGTGTGTCGCACCCCCGGCGCCGATGAACCCGATGAGGGGGCTGCCGCGGCCTCCGGGGACCCGCTCACCCGGTCTCGACAAGCTCGACCAGCGGAGGCGGTTGCGTCCTGAGACTTCGCGCCCCAATCTGTGTGTCGCGCCCACTCGTTGGTCGAGCCTGTCGAGACCCCGTGACGTGCGTGTGTGTCGCGCCCAAGGCGCCAACTAAGCGGATGAGTGGCCTGCCGCGGCCTCCGGGGATCGTCTCACCGGGTCTCGACCAGCTCGACCAGCGGAGGCGGTCGCGTCCTGAGACCTCGCGCCCCAACCTGTGTGTCGCGCCCACTCGTTGGTCGAGCCTGTCGAGACCCCGCGACGTGTAGCGCCCACGGCGCCGATGAAGCCGGGGGCTGCCGCGGGCTCCGGGGATCGTCTCACCGGGTCTCGACAAGCTCGACCAGCGGAGGCGGTCGCGTCCTGAGACCCCGCGCCCCAACCTGTGTGTCGTGCCCCCTCGTTGGTCGAGCCTGTCGAGACCCCGTGACGTGCGCGTGTGTCGTGCCCCCGGCGCCGATGAGGCGGGGGCTGCCGCAGCACCCGGGATCGTCTCACCGGGTCTCGACAAGCTCGACCAGCGGAGGCGGTTGCGTCCTGAGACCTCGCGCCCCAACCTGTGTGTCGCGCCCACTCGTTGGTCGAGCCTGTCGAGACCCCGTGACGTGCGCGTGTGTCGCGCCCCCGGCGCCGATGAGGCGGGGGCTGCCGCAGCACCCGGGATCGTCTCACCGGGTCTCGACCCGCTCGACCAGCGTGGGCGGTTGCGTCCTGAGACCTCGCGCCCCAACCTGTGTGTCGCGCCCACTCGTTGGTCGAGCCTGTCGAGACCCCGCGACGTGCGTGTGTGTCGCGCCCAAGGCGCCAACTAAGCGGATGAGTGGGCTGCCACAGCACCCGGGATCGTCTCACCGGGTCTCGACCAGCTCGACCAGCGTGGGCGGTTGCGCCGGTCGTCAGTGGTCGTGTTCTTCCTGGGCGGCGGCACTCTTGCTGCGCAGGCGGATCAGCCTCTGACCGGGATCCACGGTCGCCGGTGGGCGCAGCCAGTAGACGCCCTGGTGTTCGAGGATTTGCCAGCCCTGATTGTGTAACAGCAGGTGGTGTGGCGGGCAAAGCAGAATACCCAAGCGGATATCAGTGCTGCCGTGGTCACGTTGCCACTGCTCAAGGTGATGCGCTTCGGTGCGGGAGGGTGGTCTGTCGCAGTCGCCCCACATGCACCCGCCGTCGCGGGCCGCCAACGCCACGCGCTGCGCCTGGCTGAACACCCGTTCTTCCCGGCCCAGGTTCAACGGTTGCCCGTTCGAATCGAAGGTGACCTCGACGGTCCCGGAGGTGCAGATCAGCCGGTCGAGGGTTTCCTGGGAGACCGGGGCGGGGTTGCCTTCGATGAAGCCGTGACCGGTGCCGTCGGGGATTTTGACCAGGGCCTCGGTCGGGTCCGGCTGCGGTGCGACCGCGGTGGCCGTCCCGCCGGCCGGTCCGGCCGGTCCGGCGGGGCCTTTCGGTGCCGCGGTAGTGAGCACCCGGACGGCGGGGGTGCGGCCGCCGAGCATCCGGTTCGGGTTCACGGCGGTGCCGGCTTTGAGGAGTTCCAGGAACGCGTCGGCGGTGAGTTGGTCGGTGCTGCGCGGGTCGTCCTGCATGGCTTTGGCCCAGGCGGCGCGGTCCGGGTCGACGAAGCGGACGCCGCCGCGGCGGGGGCCGGTGAGGCTGTCGTAGAGGTCAAGAATGTACTGGCCCTGCTCCGGCGGGAACAGGCCGTGGACGTGGACTTGGCCGGTGTCGATTTTCCAGACCTTGAGGTACCGGTCGTCCCAGGCTTTTTTCTCCCGAACGGCGATGCCGGCTTCGTCGAGGGTGTCGCGCAGCCGCCGGGCCCGCTTCAGCAGCTCATCCACACCCATCGTCTGCGCTTCGGCCAGCAGCGTCTGCACGGCGTCGGCTAACTTCTCGGCGGTGACGACGGTGTCGATGTCGCCGAGGCCGGTGCGGATCGCGTGTGCTGCGGCGACGGAGAGCGTCCCGGTGGCGGTGGCGCGGGAGATCGGGGTGAACCACGGCAGGACGGCGGGCTCCAGGCCGTCGAGGAGGCCCAGCAGCGTGCCCGGCCGGTCCTGGTCGTCCACACCATCGGTCCCGTCGGTCCCGTTGGTCTCGTCGAGCAGCCGCCGCGCCTGCTCCTCGGCAGCCGCGGCCGCGTCGGCGGCTTCGGTGTCGGCCAGCATCCGGCCCACACCGACGAGCTTCTGGGCGTCTTTGCGGGTGACGCCGGTCATGGTTTGGATCAACTCATCCGGGCTGAGGAAGCCCTGCTGCGCGGCGAGGCCCTGCTGGCCGAGCTCCGGGCGGGAGCGGTGCGCGAGGGCTTTGGCCATCCACGCCTGCCGGGTTTCCACCAGCCGAACCAGCCGGGCCAGCTCACGTTGACCGGCGAGGAGCTGCGCGTCGGAGAGGGCGTCGTAGTCGGTGCTGCACGAGCCCAGATGCTCGACCGCTTCGACCGCGGCGACCAGTGAATCAGCGGCCGTACCCGCCTCCGGAGCGGCGTCGAACGCCGGGCCGGGAGCGGAGATGTCTGCGATGGTGGACATGTATTGAGGATAGCTCAGGATCGAAACTTTGTCTAAGAAATACAAGCCGTGTGGAGAACTTTTTTGCCGGTCAGGAAGCCGGATGACCCGCGTCCCGGAGAATGGGTGACGGGTGCGCGGGACGCATCGGCGGGGGCCAGCCGGTTCTCGTGTTGCCCTCGTGAGAAACGGCCCATGACTCCAATTCGCCTGGCCGTTATCCTTGGCTCCTATCTCCTCCTGTCTGCGGGCGCCGCCGTGCTGCTCGTTCAGGTGCAGGCAGCGATGGGAGTTCCCGCCGACCTCATCAACCTCGCGATGCTCGCCGTCGTCGGTGGAGCCGTGCTCGTCTGGCTGATCTGGCCCGACACCCGCACCGTGACCGTGACCCGGCGAGACCCGATGAGGTCGGTGTATCTCGCGGTCTTTTTCGCGGCTCTCGTGGTGTTGGCTCTGGCCTACCTGACCCGGAAGCACAGCGCCGGCGGCTGGATGACCCTGCACCTGGACAACCTCCCGACCTCGCTGGTTGTAGTCCTGGCCCTGCAACTCCTCGCGGTCTTCGGGGAAGAGCTCGGCTGGCGCGGGCTGGTGCAGCCCGTGCTCGAGAGACGGTTCCCGGTGATCTGGGCCGGGATCATCACGGGGCTGCTCAGTGCCGTGGGCTACCTGGTCGTGGTGCCGGAGACCGATCCGACCTTCACGGTCTGCTTTATCCTGGGCGTCGTCCTCGGATCAATTGGCCTGTCCGTGACGCTCGCTGTCATCACCACGGGCTTCGGTCTGGTTCAGCGAGTGCTGATCGCGACGCTGTTCCGCATCCTGCTAGTGGTCGGATTCCTCCTGTTCTTCGCCGGAGACGATAAAGGCTGGCGCTGGGAGGTCAACTCGGGCATCGCCCTGGCCGTGGTGGCCGGCCCAGTGAAACCGACCTACGCTGTGCAAATGGTCTACGTCTACGATGTGCGACTGCCCGACGGCCACCTGCTGCGGGTGCACGACACCGTGGACGGCCAGTCGGTCGATGAATATGGCGACAGCGGCGTATCCGCAACAACCGAGCTCACCGTGCTCTGGCATCACGGCTCGCCGCAGACCGGTGCGCTGCTCGAGCCCCTGCTGGCGGCTGCGGCCCAGCGGGGCATTCGTCTGGTGTCCTACGGGCGGCCCAGCTACGGCGGTTCCACCCCGAGGCCCGGCCGCACCGTGGGCTCCGCCGCGGCCGACGTCGCCGCGGTCACGGCCGCACGCGGCATCGACCGGTTCGCGGTGATGGGCGCATCCGGCGGCGGCCCCCACGCCCTGGCCTGTGCGGCGCTGATCCCCGAGCGGGTGAGTGCAGCGGCATGTCTGGCGGCGATTGCGCCGTTCGACGCGGCCGGCCTCGACTTTTTCGCCGGCATGGCATCGGACGGCGCCGCGCTGCGGTCGGCGCAGGCCGGCCGGCCCGCCCGCGAACACTACGACATGACGGCGGAGTTCGATCCCGACAGCTTTGTCGAACGCGACTACGCGGCACTCGAGGGTGACTGGGCGGCGCTCGGTGCGGATGTGGGGGAGGCCTCGGCATTCGGCCCCGACGGCCTCATCGACGACGACATGGCCTTTGTCGTCCCGTGGGGATTCGACGTGGCCGACATTCCGGTGCCGGTGCTGATCGTGCAGGGCGGGCGTGACCGGGTGGTGCCACCCGGGCACGGCGCCTGGTTGGCTCGAACCTGCCCAGATGCCGAGCTGTGGGAACGCCCGGACGACGGCCACATCTCCATCCTCACCGAGTGCCCTGCCGCCCTGGACTGGTTGCTCGCCCACTCGTGAGCGGCGCTATCGTGCCGCCGACACTGTCTCAGTAAAAGGAGTAACTCATGGACATGCGCCTGGAACTGGTGCCACTCGTGTGCAGCGACGTCGATCGCGCCAAGACGTTCTATGCCGACCAGGTGGGCTTCGTCGTCGACCACGACGTTGAACCGGGTAACGGAATGCGCGTCGTGCAGCTGACCCCGCCCGGGTCGGCCTGCTCAATCGTGATCGGGGTCGGCATCAGCGACCCCGCTGCGGCTCCGGTGCGGGGCCTGCATCTGGTTGTGGACGACGTCGCCGCCGCCCGGCGCCAGCTCACCGACAACGGGGTCGACGTGTCGGGTGTCACCGACATGGGCGGGGTGCTCTACGCGTACTTCAGCGACCCCGACGGTAACTCCTGGGCCCTCCAACAGATCCCGAGCGGCGCCCGCCCGTAACCTCGGCGGCCAGCTTGTGGTTGAGTCGTCCACAGATCAGAGGGAGCGTCATCATGAGGGCAATCGTTCAAGACCGGTACGGATCAGCCGACGTGCTGCGGCTCGCCGAGATCGACAGGCCACCGGTGGGCGCGAACGACGTGCTCGTTCGAATGCAGGCCGCCAGCCTGCACATCGGCGACTGGCACCTGATGGCCGGGCTGCCGTACATGGTGCGGGTGACCGGGCTGCGCCGGCCTGCCAGCCCGGTTCGGGGCCTGGATGTGGCCGGCCGGGTCGAGAAGGTCGGCGCCGACGTCACCCGGTTCCAGCCCGGCGACGAGGTGTTCGGGGTGGGCGATGGGTCGCTGGCCGAGTTCGTGGTCGCCAAGCCCGACCACCTCGAGCTCAAGCCCGCCCGACTCAGCTTCGAACAGGCCGCCGCCGTGCCCACCTCGGCGGTCACGGCGCTGCACGCGGTCGCGTCGCTGCGAACGGCGGGGGCGGGGGAGCGGGTGCTTGTGCTCGGTGCCTCCGGCGCCGTAGGCGGGTACGCCGTGCAGCTTGCTCGGGCCTTCGGCGCCCACGTGACCGGGGTCGCCAGCGGGGCCAAGCTCGACTATGTGCGTTCACTCGGGGCAGAGGTGGCCGTGGACTACACCCGCGGCGACATCACCCGCTCGGGGGAACGTTACGACCTGGTGGTGGACACCGGCGGTAACCGGTCGATCTCGGCGCTGCGCAAACTGCTCGCCCCGCGCGGCACGCTGGTGATCGTGGGCGGCGAGGGCGGCGGCACCGTCACCGGCGGGTTCGGTCGGATGCTGCGAGCCGCCGCGGTGTCGCTCGTCGTGCCGCAGAAGCTCGTGGGGCTGGTCTCGGTGGTGCGCCCCGACGACCTGACCACGCTGGCCGGGTTGCTCGAGAGCGGGGACCTCACTCCCGTTATCGACCGGGTCTACCCGCTGGCCGACGCCGCCACCGCGATGCGACGTCTCACCGACGGCAGCGTGCGGGGCAAACTCGTCATCACGCTGTAGCCGCAAGTCACGCGGGCCTCGGAAGGGCGCGCACCAGCTCGGCGGCCCGTCGCAGCCCGGCGGCGGGCTCCACCGCCCACCGCTCGATCACGGCCAGCGCGCGGGCGCGCGCCGGAGCATCCAGGCCGGTCACCAGGGGTACGACGACGTCGGTGGTCAACGGGTCGATCAGGGCGGTCAGCTCTGCCTGCCGGAGGAAGCCCTCGATGCGGGTGAGGTCGGAGGCCCGCAGCAGCCGAACGTGCGTCTGCAGCAACACGACGGCGGCCAGGCGGCGCTCGAACACCGGAGCCGCCCAGAGTTCGCTGCTCAGGGCGGTGATCTCATCGTGGCCGAGCCCCGGGTACCGGCGGCCGGCATCCCGGATCGTGCCACGCACGGCGCCCACCGACGCCCCGTAGAAGCTGAGGGTGCCGCCCAACCGGGCCTGGTCGGCCTCGGCGCGGTACCACGAGCTCTCGTTCTGCAGGGTGGTGTCCACGAACTCACCGGCAGCACTCATCGTTCCATTCTCGCGGATGGATCCACAGCACCGGTTGAACGAACCGGGTCGGGTCTGGTTTGCTGGTCGGCATGACCGATGCCGATCAGACCGCCGCCCAGACCGCCGACCTCCGCCGCTACCTGCAGAGCGCCAGGGACGCCTTGCTCTGGAAACTCGAGGGGCTCAGCGAATACGATCTGCGCCGGCCCCTGGTGCCCACCGGCACCAACCTGCTGGGCCTGGTGAAGCACATGGCCGGTGTCGAAGCCGGCTATCTCGGCGAGACCTTCGGCCGGACGTTCCCCGAGGAGCTGCCCTGGATGGCCGAGGACGCCGAAGACAACGCTGACATGTGGGCAACCCCGAACGAGACCAGTGCCGGGATCGTCGAGCTGTATCGCCGGGTCTGGGCACACTCCGAGGTCACCCTCGAAACGGTGCCGCTGGATGGCCTGGGCCGGGTGGTCTGGTGGCCGGCCGACCGCAACACCGTCACCCTGCACCGCATCCTGATCCACCTGATCAGTGAGACCCACCGGCACGCCGGCCACGCCGACATCGTGCGGGAACTCATCGACGGCGCCGTGGGCTTGCGCCGGGACAACGACAACCTGCCGCCGGTGAACCCGGACTGGTGGGGCGGCTACCGGGACCGGTTGGAGCAGGTGGCCCGCGAGGCGTGACGCACGGGCCGGGTCGGGTTCGTTGTCGCATAAACCTGACGCCTAAGGTGGACTGCGCCGGAAAAGTCGGCGCCCACCCGCCTCCGCGGGTCCCGAACCCCAAAAGGACGAAAGCACCCGTGTCGAGAAACCCCACCCGCTGGGCCGTCGCCGGCACCGTTGCCGCCGTCGCCTTCCTCTCCCTCACCGCGTGTACCGGGCAGCCCATCGCCGGTGCCGGCGGCAACGCCCCGGCCGCCGCCGCAGGCGCCGACACCGGCCGCACGTATGCGCTCGTGGTGCACGCGGTGCCCGGCGACGCGTTCTGGGACGTCGTGAAGAGCGGCGCCGAAGCCGCCGGCGCCCTCTACGGCAGCACCGTCACCTACCAGGGCGACCCCGACGTGCAGAAGCAGAGTCAGCTGATCGAGACGGCCATCGCCGCCGAGGTCGACGGCATCATCGTGTCGATGGCCAACCCCGACGGCCTCAGCGGCGCGCTGGCGGATGCCGCCGCCGCCGACATCCCGGTCATCACCATCAATTCGGGGGCGGAGCAGTCCGCCGCGCTGGGCGCCATCACCCATGTGGGCCAGACCGAATTCCTGGCCGGTCAGGGCGCGGGCACCCAGCTCAACGAGGCGGATGCCACCAAGGTCATCTGCGTCATCCACGAAGCCGGCAACGCCGGTCTCGAGGACCGCTGTGCCGGCGCGGCCGACACCCTCGACGGCACCAGCACCAACCTGCAGGTCGACATCGCCAACCTCGCGGATGCGCAGAACACGATCAAGAGCGCCCTGCTGGCCGACCCGAGCATCGACGGGGTGCTCACCCTGAACTCCGCCGTCGGCGTGGCCGCGGCGCAGGCCGCCGCCGAGGCCGGCAGCGACGCCCGGATCGGCACCTTCGACGTCTCCGCCGACGTCACGAGCCTGATCGAGGACGGCAGTATCCTCTTCGCCGTCGACCAGCAGCCCTACCTGCAGGGCTACCTGCCGGTGAGCTTCTTCGAGTTGTACGCCACGAACGGCAACGTCGTCGGCGGCAACCAGCCGGTGTACTCCGGCCCGGGCTTCGTCACCAAGGAGAACGCCGGCCAGGTGGCCGAGTTCGCGGGTAACGGCACCCGATGACGACGGTCGACACCGCGGTGGGCCGGCCGGGCGCGGATGAACGGGTCGCGGCGACGCATCCGGTCACGCGCCTGCTGCGCCGGCCTGAGATGGGCGCGTTCCTGGCCGCCCTCGTCATTTTCGGCTACTTCTCGCTGTCCACCAACGCGTTCCTCACCCCGGCCGGTGCGGCCACCTGGCTGTACTCCGCATCACTGTTCGGCATCATGGCCGTCGCCGTGGCGTTGCTCATGATCGGCGGCGAGTTCGACCTCTCCGCCGGCGCCATGACCGGCACCACCGGGCTGCTCGTCGGCGCGTTCACCACCCAGTGGGGCATGAACCTGTGGCTGGCCATGCTGCTGTCACTGCTCATCGCCCTCACGGTGGGAGCGGTGAACGGGCTGCTCGTTGTGAAGACCGGCATCCCCAGCTTCATCGTGACCCTGGCCACCTTCTTCATCCTGCAGGGTGTGAACCTCGCCGGCACCAAGCTCATCACCGGTCAGGTCGCCATCCAGGGCATGAACCTGGTGCCCGGCTTCGAGGCCGGCAAGGCGATCTTCGGCTCCACCATCCCGGTCTTGGGCCTCGACCTCAAGGTCTCGATCTTCTGGTGGATCGGCCTCACCGCCGTGGCCAGCTGGTTCCTGCTTCGCACCCGGTACGGTAACTGGATCTTCGCGATCGGCGGGCAGTTGCAGAGCGCCGTGCAGACCGGCATCCCGGTGCGGCGCACCCGCATCGGCCTGTTCATGGGCACCGCGGCGGCCGGCTGGCTCGTCGGTATGCTCTCGCTCTTCGACGTGGCCACGGTGCAGGCCACCACGGGCATCGGCCAGGAGTTCATCTACATTATCTGTGCGGTCGTGGGCGGTTGCCTGCTGACCGGCGGTTACGGTTCGGCGATCGGCGCGGCCCTCGGCGCTCTCATCTACGGCATGATCCTGCAGGGCATCGTCTTCGCCCAGTGGGACAACAACTGGCTCAAGGCGTTCCTGGGCGGGATGCTGCTGCTCGCGGTGCTGGTGAACCTCTCGGTGCGCCGTCAGGCCGGGGTGCGGGCATGATCGCCACGCCCATCCTCGAGGTGCGCGGCATCGGCAAGGTCTACGGGTCGGTGATCGCGCTCAGCGACATCTCCACCTCGGTGGGCGCCGGCGAGGTGCTCTGCGTGCTGGGTGACAACGGCGCCGGCAAGTCGACCCTGCTCAAGGTGCTGGCCGGTGTGCACCCGCACAGCACGGGCGAGATGCTGCTCGACGGCCGGGCCATCCGCTTCACCGGGCCCCGGCACGCGCTCGACGCCGGCATCGCCACTGTCTACCAGGACCTCGCGATCGTGCCGTTGATGCCGGTGTGGCGCAACTTCTTCCTCGGCGCCGAGCTCAGCTCGGGTGTCGGCCCGTTCTCGCGGATGCGGGTGAAGGAGATGCGGGCGATCACCCTCGCGCAGCTCGGCCGGATGGGCATCGACCTGCGCGACGTCGATCAGCCGATCGGCACCCTCTCCGGCGGCGAACGACAGTCGGTGGCGATCGCGCGGGCCATCTACTTCGGTGCCAGGGTGGTCATCCTCGACGAACCCACCTCCGCCCTCGGCGTCAAACAGGCCGGGGTTGTGCTGCGGTACGTGGCCCAGGCCCGCGACCGCGGTCTCGGCGTGGTCTTCGTCACCCACAATCCGCACCACGCCTACCCGGTCGGCGACCGGTTTCTGGTGCTCAACCGCGGTGCCAGCCTCGGCGAATTCGAGAAGTCCGGCATCGGCATCCAGGAACTCACCCGGCTCATGGCCGGCGGCGCCGAGCTGGACTCGCTCGCCCGGGAGATCGAGCGCGGCTGACCCGGCGAGCTCACCTCTTTCGGAGGATTAGTGCCGCACCGGGCCGGGTGAGCCGCGATTGGTTGCTACCGTCTGCGACGTGAATCCAGATGCACCGACCGGTGTGCCTGGCGAACGTCGACGGTGTCGCTCGTTGCGCGAGCGGCGCTCTGGAAGAGGAGTGATTCTGATGGCCTTAGGAACAACCCCGGTGCTGGATGTGGCGGCGGAGATCAACGCGGTCTCGCTGGCTCGCACCGAACTTGACCCGCGCACGCTTCTGATCTCCCGGCTCTCGGCCCTCGTCGCGGTCGACGCTCCGGTCGGATCGTACTTTCTGCATATCGGCCCGGCGGCGGAGATGGGACTCACCCTCGACGACATCCAGGATGTCCTCGTCGCGGTGGCCCCGATCGTGGGCACTCCGCGGCTGGTCGCGTCAGCGCGCAAGATCGCGGAGGCCTTCGACCTGGCGATCAAGCTCGACTCAGAGGCCGACACGCAGTAACCGACAGCACGGTACCGGGCAACATACGTTACGAGTGGGGAGGACCGGGTGAAACGACCTCTGGGTGTCGCACTCGTGCTTGCGCTGCTGGCCGGCTGCTCGGCCGGCGGCGGTGCGACCGGCAGTGCGTCGCCGTCGCCCGCCCCGCCGGCGTCGGAGCCGGGCTCCGCGGCGTCGCCGAGTTCCAGCGGGCCGGCGCCCAGCGCCGATCAGATCAGCTGGGCCGGCGACGTCTGCACCGACACGACGACGGTGCAGACCGACCTGCAAGGGCTTGCCCTGGCCGCGACCACCGGCGGGGCGGATGCGCTCACGGCGGTGTCCGACCAGATGGCGAAGGCCTCGGAGTCGGCCGGGACCCTCATCGACACGGTGAAGGCCGCTCCGGGCGGATCCGACGACGACCCCGGCTACACAGCGGTGCAGTCGTCGATCGACGGCGTCGAGCAATCGCTGCAGACGCTGCAGGCGAGCGCCGCCCAGGTGGAGGGGGCAACGGGTGCCGCACTCGCCACCGCCCTGGCTACAGTGGTCGTGGACGCCGGCACTGTGCTCACGGATGTGGCGGCGACGGCGCGGGCGATCACCACGGCCATGCAGGACCGTACCAGCACCGTCGGGCAGGCGTTCCGCGCTGCCCCGGAGTGCACCGCGCTCACGTCGTAATGGTCTCGGCCCGCGTTTCGCGGGTCGGGGAGCGAGGTCTCGACAGGCTCGACCAGCGATGGGGTGCGTCCCGCAGGCACGTCGCCCCACGAGTCGGTCGAGCTCGTCGAGACCCCGCGACGTGTGCGTTCGGCCGGTCGCGACCACGCGTCGGTCGAGCTCGTCGAGAACCCGCAACGTGCGCGGGTGCCGTGAGCCCGGCGCGGCCGGATCTGCCGGTCCGCGACCACGCGTCGGTCGAGCTTGTCGAGACCCTGCGAACGCGGGTGGGTCAACGGTCCGCGACCACGCGTCGGTCGAGCTTGTCGAGACCCTGCGAACGCGGGTGGGTCAACGGTCCGCGACCACGCGTCGGTCGAGCTTGTCGAGACCCTGCGAACGTGGGTGGGTCAACGGTCCGCGACCACGCGTTGGTCGAGCTTGTCGAGACCCTGCGAACGTGGGTGGGTCAACGGTCCGCGACCACGCGTTGGTCGAGCTTGTCGAGACCCTGCGAACGTGGGTGGGTCAACGGTCCGCGACCACGCGTTGGTCGAGCTTGTCGAGACCCTGCGAACGTGGGTGGGTCAACGGTCCGCGACCACGCGTTGGTCGAGCTTGTCGAGACCCTGCGAACGTGGGTGGGTCAACGGTCCGCGACCACGCGTTGGTCGAGCT
>Ga0247806_10000018_pt1 | contig 97678 bp, 94 predicted proteins | sample UWRJL059202B1_FD_179935 | JGI IMG/M metagenome (GOLD analysis project Ga0247806, IMG submission 179935) | Plant litter microbial communities from Arlington Agricultural Research Station in Wisconsin, United States - UWRJ-L059-202B-1 | ecosystem: Environmental > Terrestrial > Plant litter >... | reverse complement strand
AGGCCTCAACCTGCGCGTGAACGTGCCGGTGACCTTTGCCGAGGCCGCGCTCGGAGCGACCATCGAGGTGCCCACCCTGGGCGGGCCCCCGGTGAAGCTGCGCGTGGCGCCCGGCACCCCGAGCGGTCGGGTGCTGCGGGTCAAGGGCCGTGGCGTCGTCACGCCGAAGGGCTCCGGCGACCTGCTCGCCGTGGTTCAGGTGGCCGTGCCGTCGCACCTGTCGAAGGACGCCGAGGAGAAGCTGCTCGCGTTCAACGAGGCTCTGCCCAAGGAGAACCCGCGCGACGAACTGCTGCAGCGGGCCAAGGGATAAGACACGCCCATGGACGAGAACACCCGGGTCTTTGTGATCAGTACCGCCGCAGAGCTTGCGGGGATGCATCCGCAAACTCTGCGGCAGTACGACAAGCTCGGGCTCGTCAGCCCCGGTCGCACGCCGGGCCGCTCGCGTCGGTATTCGATGCGCGATGTGGCCCGGCTGCGGGAGATCGCCGACCTGGGCGCAGAGGGCGTGAGCCTGGAAGGCATCCGGCGCATCCTCGCGCTGGAAGACACTGTGCGCACCCTGCAAAGCCGGGTGGGCGATCTGGAAGCGGCCCTGGCCGACGAACTGCTCAACCGTCCGGGCCGCCGCGTCTTCGCGGCCGGCCCGGCCGGTGACGTCATCTCGATGCGTGCCGGCACCCGCACCCGCCGTTCCAACCAACTGGTGATCTGGCGCCCCCTCGAGAAATAACACCCCGCGAACCGTGAGCTGGGCACCCACCCGGGGCGTATTTGCGTGCTTGTCTCACGGCTCGCGGACTTAGGCTTGCTCCATGGAATTGCGCCAGCTTGAGCACTTCGTGACGGTCGCCGATGAGCGTCACTTCACCCGGGCGGCCGAGCTGTTGCACATCTCGCAGTCGGGCCTGTCCGCGTCGATCCGGGCCCTGGAGATCGAACTGGGCACCTCCCTGTTCATCCGCAGCACCCGCCGGGTGGAGCTCACGGCCGCCGGTCAGGCGCTGCTCACGGATGCGCTCCGCACCCTGGCCAGCGCCGCCGCGGCCCAGAACGCGGTCGCCGCGGTGCGCGGCCTCATGCGCGGACGCCTGACCGTGGGCGCGGAGCCGTGCCTGGGCTCCGTGGACCTGCCCGCCGAACTGGCCCGGTTCCGCACCGCGAACCAGGGTGTCGAGGTGCGCCTGCGCCAGGTGGGCTCGGTGGAGCTCATCGAGGGTGTCGCGAGCGGCACCACCGACGTGGCCCTCGTCGTGGTCACCGGCGACACCCCGCCCGGCGTGCGCCTGCACCCGTTGAGCAGCCAGAAGATGGTGGCGCTCTGCCATCCCGACCACCCGGTGGCGGCGCTGGCCGAAGTTGACCTCGAGACCCTGCGATGCGAGCCGTTGATCGGCTTCCAGGCCGGTTGGGGCGCGCACATGCTCGCCCGGCGGGCGTTCGCCGCGGCCGGCTTCGAGTACCGTGCGGCGATGGAGGTCAACGACGTGCATCCGCTGCTCGAACTGGTGGGTTACAACCTGGGCGTGGCCATCGTGCCCACCAGCTTCGCCCTGAAACGCCCGGATGACCTCGTTGCCGTGCCGCTGCCGGCCACGGTGCCCGACTGGACGGTGGCGGTCGCGGTGGCCGACGAGCCGAGCCCGGCCGCATCCGCGTTCCTCGAACAGCTGCTCGAGGACGTGGCCGCGGAGTCGACCGTGCCCGACGCCGTGGGGTCGGCCGCCTAGAAGTTCAGCGGGATGCGCTCGGAGAAGATGGTCTTCACCGGCACGGCCGCGACGATCTCACGAATACGCCCGGCGCCTTCCGGAGTGGTGCGCCAGGCGGCGTACGCGTCGTGATCCGCGGCCGTGGCCCACGTCTCGACGACGATGATGTGTGCCGGGTCGGCGTCGTCCACGATGACCTCGAGCCCCTCGTTGCCCGGCCAGGCGCGCGTGGCGGCGAGGGTCTCGTTCAGGATCGCGGGAACGGTATCGAGCGTGGCCGGGTCGAGGCGCAGGTCGAGATGGACGATGGCGGTCATAGGTGCTCCAGAGGTAGGTCGGTACGGTCAGTTAACCGGGTCATCGGCTCGAATGCGTGGCGACGAGCCGGTCGAGGGTGGCGTTGAGGGTCTCGTCCACCACCTGCTCCTCCGGATGCGCGTCGTACCAGTCGATCACCTCGCGGAAGCCCAGCGCGACGGGGGTGGTGCTCACAAAATCGGGCACCAGGGCCTTGACCTTGCTGTTGTCGAAGATCACCGAGTGCGCGCGGTCGCCCAGCAGCGGCCCGCTCCAGTCCGGGTTTTCCGCGGCCAGGGTGTCCGAGGCCACGTGCACGATGCGGGGTGCGGGGGCGCCGGCCGCACGGGCGAACTCGGCGTAGATGGCGTCCCACGGCAGGTACTCGTCCGAGGTGATGGTGAAGCTGTCACCCACCGCCTGGGAACGGCCGAACAGGCCCACGAGGGCGGTAGCGAAGTCGCTCGCGTGGGTGAGCGTCCAGAGTGAGGTGCCATCGCCGTGCACGACGACGGGTTGGCTGGTGCGCATCCGGTGGATGTCGGTCCAGCCGCCCAGCAGCGGGATCTGGGTGCGGTCGTAGGTGTGCGACGGGCGGATGATCGTGACCGGGAAGCCCTGCTCGCGGTAGGCCGCCAGCAGCACGTCTTCGCAGGCGATCTTGTCGCGGGAGTACTGCCAGAACGGGTTGCGCAGCGGCGTCGACTCCCGGACCGGCAATGCGGCCGGCGGCTTCTGGTACGCCGAGGCCGAGCTGATGAACAGGTATTGGCCGCAACGGCCGGCGAACTGGGCGATGTCCGCCCGCACGTGCTCCGGGGTGAACGCCACGAAGTCGACCACCACGTCAAAGGTGCGCTCACCGAGCGCCACCGCCACCGCGGCCGCATCCCGGCCATCCACGGTCAACGACTCCACCTCGGCGGGCAGGTCGCGCAGCCGGGACCGGCCACGGTTCAGCACGGTCAGCCGGTGGCCGCGTGCGACGGCCAGCCTGGCCGCCGCGGCGCTGATCACCCCGGTGCCGCCGATGAAGAGCAGGTTCAGTCCCGGCGCGTGGTTCACCAGGCGTAGTCTTCCGGCGCGGTCTTGTAACCGGGGAAGATCTCGTCGAGGCGGGTGAGTGCCGCCTGGTCGAGCTTGACGTCGACGGCGCGCAGGCCGGCCGTCAGCTGCTCCATGGTGCGCGGCCCGATGATGGGAGCGGTCACCGCACGCTGGTGCATCAGCCAGGCCAGGCCCACATCGCCCGGCTTGTGGCCGAGCTCGTCGCAGAACGCCTCGTAGGCCTCGAGGGCGGGCCGGTGCTTCTCGATCTTCTTCGCGGCATCCTCCGACACCCGTCGCCCGGTCGCATTCTGCTTCTGCAGCACCCCGCCGAGCAGGCCGCCCTCCAGCGGCGACCAGGGCATGATGCCCATACCGTTGCCCTCCGCGGCCGGGATGACCTCGCGCTCGATGTCGCGTTTGAGCAGGTTGTACAGCGACTGCTCGCTCACCAGCCCGGTGAAGTTGCGTCGGCGGGCCTCGGCCTGCGCGGTGGCGATGTGCCAGCCGGCGAAGTTGCTGCTGCCGGCGTAGAGGATCTTGCCCTGCGCGACGGCGGTCTCCATGGCCTGCCAGATCTCGTCCCACGGGGTGTTGCGGTCGACGTGGTGAAACTGGAACAGGTCGATGTAGTCGGTCTGCAGACGCTTGAGGCTCTCGTCGAGCGAGCGGCGGATGTTGAGCGCGCTCAGCTTGCCGTCGTTGGGGCGGTCGGACATGTTGCCGTAAACCTTCGTGGCCAGCACGGTGTTCTCGCGGCGGTCGCCGCCCTGCGCGAAGTACCGGCCTATGATGCTCTCGGTGGCGCCGCGGCCCAGCTTGGAGCCGTAGACGTTCGCGGTGTCGAAGAAGTTCAGACCGGCGGCCTGGGCGGCATCCATGATCTCGAACGAGGTGGCCTCATCCGTCTCGGGGCCGAAGTTCATGGTGCCCAGGCAGAGACGGGAGACTGAGAGGCCGGAGCGACCGACGTGTGTGTATTCCATAACCTCAGGCTGCTCCTGCGGGCACACGGTGTCCAACAGGTGAGATGGATGCGATCCAGCACCCCGGCTTCTCAATCCCGCGGGCGGGCGGCTCAGTCGGTGTCGAGGGAGGCCGGTCGCCCGGAATCATGCGGCTGACGGGTGGCCGTGACCGCGAGCAGGTCGAGCGACAGTTCGGGATCGGAGCGGAATTGCAGATTCACCACGGCCCGGATTTCCCAGCGCACGTGCAGGTTACCGATCGACAGGGAGGGCGCGGGCAGGCCGGCCGGGGTGAGAACCGCGAAGGGCAGGTCCGCCACGCTGCCGGGGGTGAGCATTCCGGCGGGACCGACCGTGACGGCGGACACAACGGCTTCGGAGTGCCGGTACCCCTCGGACTCGCTGGCGTCGGGGTCAGCGGTGTGCCCGGGGCCGCCCCAGACCTCTTCGCAGCGCACCAGTTGCACCCGCACGCCGCGGGTGGCGATCTCGTCATGGGCTCGTACCCGCAGCACGCCCGTGAGCGGGGTGCCGGGTTCGAGGACGCGGGAGGACAGGGCGATGAATTCGAGGCCGATCTGGTCGAGGTGCGCGCCGATGGGCGGGTGGCCGATGTCGGTGGCGCTGGTCTGGCCCCAGGACTGCACGTCGATCAGGCGTTCCCGTTTGATGATCTGACCACCGGCCGCCTGCAGCACACACCGCACCGACCAGCCGATGTCGATCAGGTCACCCCGCACCGAGGCGAGGCCGTCGTCGGGCACGCTCAGGCTCTGCGACAGCACTCGGGTCTCGCCCGCCGGGATCGCCCCCGGGGCGGGCACCGAGATCGCCGTGAGAAGTTCGGTCGAGCGTTCCCGGGCGGGAAAGACTCCGCCGTAGACGTTGCCGCGACCGTAGGTGTAGTTGACCTTGCGGATCAGGGCGATATCAACGCGTTCGATCAGTGCGGGGCGGAGGGCGGTGATGCGAATTGTGACCCCGAGCGAATTGCCCTCGATCACCACTCCATCCGAAGGATTGAGTTCGACCGAAACCTGCACTGCCGTATCGGTTGTTGTGACCGCCATGTCGCACCAGACTTCCTGTTACCTCTTGCGCACTACGTGTTACGTGCGCACTACCTGTTACGCAGTACCGATTACGCAGTACCTATTGCGCGTTGCCGGCGCCCCAGCAGGGGTGCACTTGGGCACAGTAAAGCCCGGGCCACCCCCACCTTCAAGGGGATTGACTTGCCCGGCACAGTCTGCATCCGACGGGGTCTGCATCCGGCGCGGCGACCGCGGTTCGGGTCAGCTCAGGCGGAGTTCGGCCACCGTGGGCGGGGTGGCGCCGGCGCGGGAGACCGTGATCGCGGCGCTGGCCAGGGCGGTGCCGCCCAGCCGGCCGAGGTCGACGGCGCTCAGCGCGTTCTGCAGGATCGCGTCGGTGTGGTGGCCCACGAGGATCGCGTAGAGCAGCCCCGACATGAACGAGTCGCCGGCCCCGATGGTGTCGACGACGGTGACCGGATGCGCGGCCAGCTCGGTGGTCGCGCCGCCGGCGCGGAGCAGCGCGCCGTCTCTGCCGCGGGTGATCGCGAACAGTGCAACCCCCGCCGCCACGTAGTCCCGGGCAATCTGGTCCAGGCTGCGTCCGGGGTAGAGCCACGCGGCATCCTCGTCGCTCATCTTCACCACCTGCGCGACCGCGGCAAGCGCCTCCACGGCGTGCACCACGTCGTCGCGGCTGCCCATGATGCCCGGCCGCACGTTGGGGTCGTAGCTGAGCAGGGTGCCGGCCGGGGCTGTCGTGAACGCTCGGTGCACGGCCACGGCGCCGGGCTGCAGGGTCGCGGCGATGGAGCCGGTGTGGATGAGGGTGCACGGCGTCGGCAGCGGCAGCTCCGGTAGGTCCCAGTGCAGGTCGAAATCGTAGCTGGCCGCACCGGTCGCGTCCAGGGTGGCGGTGGCTCTGGACGTGGCGGCGGTCGTGACCGATCCGGGCAGCAGGTCAACCCCGGCCGCACGCAGGTGGCCGGCGATGATCTCACCGAACGGGTCTGTGCCGATCCGGGTGACCAGCGTGGTCGGCACGCCGAGCCGGCCGAGGCCGTAGGCCACGTTCATCGGGCTGCCGCCGGCGTGGCTCACCGGCTCGGCGCCCGGCCGGCGCACGACGTCGATCAGCGCCTCCCCGATGACGAGAGCACGAGTGTGCGCGGCGATCGAGGTGTCAGCTGTCATGGCCCCATTATCCCCACGAGCACCTGCGGGTGCGGTAGCCGGCACACCAACTGTTGCCCGTGCGGACATCTGCGTCTGGTGCGCCGGACGCAGATGCCCGGTTCGGCAACAGTTAGGCGGCTGGGTGTTCGGGGCGTACGCGGTAGCCCAGGTAGACGACGCCATTGCGGAAGGCGTACTCGTCTTTCAACTCGAGCTGGAGCCGCACCTCGCCCGGCAGGAAATTCGTGCCGCCACCGACCACGACGGGGGAGACGAACAGCTGCACCTCGTCGACGAGGCCGGCCGCGAGGGCCTGCGCGGCCAGGTGCGGGCCACCGATCGACAGGTGACCGGATGCCGTCTCCTTCAGCGCACGCACCGCATCCGCATCGAAGGAGCGCTCGATGCGCGTGCGCCGGCTTCTCGGTTCGGCCAGGCTGCTGGAGTAGACGATCTTGTCGGCGGCCTGCCAGATCGCGGTGTAATCGCGCATCACCGCGGGCAGGTTGTCGTCGCCGTGATGCATCGTCTCCCAGGCCACCATCACGTCGTAGAGTTTTCGCCCGTAGAGATAGGTGCCCACGGAGCGCTCCAGGTCGTTGACGAAGGTGTGCACCTCGTCGTCCGGAGCGCTCCAGTCGAAGTTGCCCGCCGTGTCGGCCACGTAGCCGTCCAGTGAGGTGATTGCGGTGTAGATCAGTTGTGCCATGAGCGCGTTCCTCCTGCGGCCCGACGCTACTCCGGTCGCCGCGCCGCGGCCAGATCTGTGGCGGCGCAATGCGGCGTTAACGCGGTGTCACCGCGCGGGAAACGCGCCGCCGGTGGAATGGGTGGGCAATCGACACGACGAAGGGCAGGGCACGCAGATGTTCCACATGGGTTGGTTTCTCAACTACACGGTTCCGGGCTGGGGCAAGGACTGGTCGGGCGAACCAGCCAGGGACTGGACCAGCCCCGACCTCTACATCGAGCTCGCCCAGGCGATGGAACGCGCCCGGTTCGACTTCATGATGCTCGAAGACGGTTCGTTCATCCCGGACGCGTATCAGGGCACCGCCGAGTACTACCTCGCCCGGGCATCCCACGCGCCCAAGCACGACCCCGCCATTCTGGTGCCGTTGCTCATGCAGGCAACCCGGCACCTCGGTGTGATCATGACCGTTGCCACCCCGTATTACCCGCCGTTCGCCGCCGCCCGGCTGATGGCCAGCCTCGACCACCTCTCCCACGGCCGGGCCGGGATCAATCTGGTGACCGCGCACAACGTGCGCACCGCGCAGAACTTCGGCCGTGACGAGCACTACGAGCACGACCTGCGTTACGAGATGGCCGACGAATGGATCGAGCTGGTCAACCAGCTGTGGACCTCGTGGGAACCCGACGCCGTGGTCGCCGACTACGAAAGCGGCATCTACGCCGACCACACCAAGGTGAAGCCGGTGAACTTCGAGGGCAGGTTCTACAAGTCCCGCGGCCCGCTGAACACCATCCCGTCCCCGCAGGGCCGCCCGGTGGTCTGCCAGGCCGGCGGCTCCCCGGCCGGCCGAGACCTCGCCGCGCGGCACGCGGACACCGTCGTGGCATCCGTGCCCGGCATCGCCGCCATGAAGGAGTACCGGGCCGACATGAACGAGCGGCTGGTGAAGGCCGGCCGCGACCCGAAAGACCTGAAAATACTCTTCACCATCTCCCCGGTCTTCGGCGAGACGCATGATGAGGCCGTCGCGAAGAAGAAACGCATCGACGCCACCACGGTGGAGGATGCCCTCGCCCGGATCTCCTGGAGCAGCGGCATCGACTTCTCCACCTTCGACCTCGACGCGCCGTTGCCCACGATCACCACGGATGCGGGAACCACGACCACGCTCGGCATGCTGCAGGGCGCGGACCCGACCACCACGCTGCGGGAGATCGCCCAGCGGCCGGTGCGGCTGGGCTCACTCGAGGTGAGCGGCACCGTCGACGAGGTCGCCGGCGTGATGGAGGAGGCCATGCAGGAGGTCGGCGGTGACGGGTTCCTCATCGCCGGGCAGCTCTCGCGTCGGTACATCAGCGAGGTGACCGACGGGTTGGCGCCGGTGCTGCGTCGCCGCGGTCTGATCCGCAGCGAATACACCGGGGCCACCCTCCGCGACAACCTGCGGGAGTTCTAACCCCCTCGGTTTCGCGAAAGCGGCCGTGTGGTCACCACCTCGCTGGGAGGTGACCACACGGCCGCTTTCGTGGGAGTACTAGAACGCTCGCAGATTCCCCCGCAAAGTATCCGCCGTGTACTCACTGCGCATCAGGCCGCGGCGGCGGAGCTCGGGGGCGAGGTCGCCGACGATGTCGGAGATCGACCGCGCGGTGATCTCGTTGCCGACCAGGAACCCGTCTCCGCCGACCTCGGCCATGACGGCTTCCATCTGGTCCGCCGCGGTTGCGGGGGAGCCGACGATCTCCAGACCCGGCGGTACCTGCGACGCCATCTCGCGCAGGGTCAGGTGCTCGCGTCCGGCGAACCACGAGGTGGTACTGGTGCGTGCGGCGTTCGTCTCGATGGTCGGCACCGGCTCGTCCAGCTCGAACTGCGAGAAGTCGATGCCGCTGGAGAACGACATGCGAGCGAGCTGCTTGTGCACGTTCCCCGCCGCTTTCTCGTGCTTGCGGCGCAACAGCTCCTGCGCATCGGTATCGGTGTCCCCGATGGTGAAGTCGGTGAGGAACAGCACCCGGATGTCGTCCCGGTTGCGGCCCAGCGCCTCCGCCCGGCTGAGGACGTCGTCGCGGAACGCCTTCATCGACTCGATGCTGCCACTGGGCGCGACGATGGTGTCGGCGACGGATGCGGCGAAGTCACGCCCCACCGGGGATCCGCCGGCCTGGCAGATGACGGGCACCCGCTGCGGCCCCGGCGGCAGGTTGAGCGGGCCACGGGACGCGAAGTACTCGCCGTCGTGGTTGATCTTGTGGATCTTGGTGTGATCGGCCCAGACCCCGTTCGCCGCGTCGTCCACGACGGCGTCCTCGTCCCACGAGGTCAGCAGGGCGCGCACGACATCCATCCATTCGGTGGCCATCCGGTACCGCTCGTCGTGTTCGTAGTGCTTGTCGAGCCCATAATTCTGCGCGGTGCGGTCGTTGTGCGCCGTGACCAGGTTGAACCCGACCCGGCCCTTCGAGAGGTGGTCGAGGGTGCTCATGAGCCGGGCGGCGAGGAACGGCGGGTAGAACGATGTCGTGATCGTGCCGATCAGGCCGATGCGTTCGGTGTTCGCGGCGAGCAAAGGGATCAGCGTCATCGGGTCCATCTTGGGAGCGCCGAACGACGTCGTGAGCGAGTACTCCATCGACGAGCCGTAGGCGTCCGGGATGAACGAGCCGTCTTCGATCATGAGGTAGTCGAAGCCGGCCCGCTCGAGGGTGCGCGCGAAGTCGACGTACGGGTCGGGGTTGGGGAACTGGTTTCCACGGTCGCTGTGGATGTCGTCCCACGCTTGGGGCTTGTAGGTGAGGAACCAACCGAGATGGAACATTTTGGGTCTCCTAGTAGGCGAGCAGGTTGTCGCGGAACGTGCGGTGGTCGTAACCGGACCGGATCGCGCCGCGGCGGCGCAGGGCCGGGGAGAGCCCGTCGGCGATCTCCGTGATGTTGCGTCGGGTGACCGGCATGGCGATGAGGTAGCCGTCGCCGCCGGCGTAGTCCATGTATTCGTCCATCTCCTGGGCCACGGACTGGGCCGTTCCGACCAGCCGCACGGATTCCTGGGTGCGCCGGTTCAGCACGGCCTCGCGGATGGTGGCGCCCGAGCGGGCGAAGTCGGCCATGGTGCTCTGGTGGCCCTGGTTGTCGGACATGTCGGGGAACGGCGCATCGATGTCGAACTTCGACCAGTCGATGCCGGTGATGTAGGAGAACCCGGCCAGCTGCGCGTCGATGTTCTCGGCGAACCCGCGCTTGGCGGCGGCGTCGCGCTCCTGGGCATCCGACATGGTCTCGCCGATCACGGGGCTGACCAGGAAGAGCACCTTGATACTCTTCGGGTCACGGCCTTCGGCGATCGCCCGGCGGCTGACGTCGTCGCGGTACTCCTTCATCTCTTCGGCGCCGCGCGCCGCGGCGATGATCGTGTCGGCGTTGCGGGAGCCGAAGTCCCGCCCCGAGGACGAGCCGCCGGCCTGGCAGATGATCGGGTGACCCTGGGGGCCGGGAACGGTGTTGAGGGGGCCCCGGGAGCGGTAGAACTGGCCCTCGAAGTCGATCGGGCGCACCTTGGTGTGGTCGGCGAAGGTGTTCGTCGCCTCATCCATCACCATCGCGTCGGCATCCCAGGAATCCCAGAGCTGCTTGACGATGTCGACCCACTCGTTGGCGCGAATGTAGCGCTCGTCGTGCGGGATGAGCTTCTTGATGCCGTAGTTCTGCATCGCGCCCTCGTTGCTCGACGTCACCAGGTTCATGCCGACGCGGCCACCGGTGACGGTGTCGAGCGAGGACATCACCCGCGCGGCCATGAAGGGGTGGTAGAACGAGGTGGAGATCGTGGCGATCACGCCGATGTGCTGGGTGGCGTTGGTGATGTAGGGGATGAGCGGCAGTGGGTCGAACCGCACATGCCCGCCCTTCTTCACGCTCGCCTCGAAGGTGCCGCGGTGGTTGTCGGGCAGCACCGACGAGTCCTCGAGCATCATGTAGTCGAAACCGGCACGTTCCAGCGACGTCGCCATGTCGATGAACAGCTGGGGCTGGCCGACGTCCTGAGTGACGTTGCCGGTCCACGGGCCGTTCCATCCATAGACACCGAACCCGGTGCCCAAAAACCATCCCATATGGAACATTGACGTCACTTCCCATCCGTTTCGCTCAGCGCAGTGTGCGTGCGCTCTCTACCGAGCAGTAGATGGGCGGCGCATTTCTTGTTGGTGGCAGCTTGATTTCGCCCGTATTACGCTTCCCGTTCGGACGGTGCTCCCGGCAATCGGACAACGTAACGTGGTGAGGACCAAAGCCTTGGTGAGCGATCCTCGCTCAATTGCAGCGGATGCCCCGGGGCCGCACGGATTTGGAGCTGACATGTCTTTCACCTACAACGAGCAGCGCGCATCCGTGTTTCAACGGCGTCGTACCCTCAACCAGACGCCGCTGCACACCTCGACCAGGCGCACCTACGAACAGCTGCGCAGCGTCATCCGGGCCGGCCTGGCCACCCGGTCGAGCAACCTGGAAGAGCTCACGATCTCGCAGGATTTCGGTGCCTCCCGCAACTCGGTGCGCCTCGCGCTCGCGATGCTGGTGCAGGACGGCTTGATCTCCCGGGCGCCGCGGCGCGGCACCATCCTCACCAATCACCTGGTGCAGTTCTCGATCCCGCACATCCCGCCGCGCGACTATTCGCCGACGCCCGACCAGGAGGCCGACGGGCTGGAGGTGGTGTCGTTGCAGGACGGCGTGATCCCGACCCCGCGGGTCATCCGGAATCTGCTCGGAACCGACGCTGACTTCGTGCTCACCTTTGTACAGCTCGGTTTCGCCGGCGACCAAGCCATTTTCCAGCGCACCGGAGTGGTTCCGCTGCACGTGGAACCCGCCGCGTTCTTCGAACGGCTGCACTCGCTGATCGGCGTCTCGACCCCGGAGCGCAAGCTGCCCTCCGACCGGTACCTGGCGGCGCGTGACGAGGACTTCCCCGGCGAATTCATGACTCTGTTCGACGCCCCGTTCGGCGCGACCCACAACCGGGTCGAAGCCCTGGACGCCGACGACCAGACGGCCAAGCTGCTGCAGATCGAGCCCGGTTCACCGGTGCTGTGCCGGCAACAGTTCACCCTCGACGCCACGGGTGCCGTACGCGAGTACACGTTCACCCACTTCCGCGGCGACCGCACCACCCTGGCCGACGTGCGACCCGTGCGCAGCACTGACGCACGACGGATGCCGGACCGCTGGATCGGTCGGCTCGATCACGAACTCATCGCGAGTGTTCGCCCGGACGAGACCGAGCCGGCCGAGTCGGCCGAGACATCCGTACCGGTCGGCGCCGGACGTGCGGTGGCCCCGCCGCGCTCCCGCCCGCGGCCGGTGACCACCTGCGCCGTCGTGTCGGTTCCCGTTGACGATCACCCCGAGGCGCGTGTGCCGGGAATCGTGCTGACCCTCGTCGAACACGCGATCGTGCCGGCGTCGCCGCTGGTGCGGGCCCGGATGGACATCGACGACGATTCCGTCGCGATGATCGAACAGATCGGGTTCCTCGGCGACGTGCCGATGTTCGTGCGGGTGACCTACCGGCGCAGCACCGACCTTCCCGGGGTCATCAGGGTGGAGGGCCGGCTCGCCGCGGCGGACGGTGCCCCCACCGTTGCGGGGTTCGAGGACCGGTACGGGCGCCCCCCGGGCCGCTCGCTCACCGCGATCGAGGCGGTGCGGCCCGACAAGCGCACGGCAACAGCGATGCGGGTGCCCGAGGGCACGCCGATGCTGGTTCGGGAACTGCTCCTCGAAGACATCGACGGCGTCGTTCGTGAGCTCAGCTTCACCCATTTCCGCAGCGACCGGGTCGCGATCGAAGACGACTGACGATGCTGGCTCTCCCGCAGGGGAAGCGAAATCCCGCGGAAACACTCAGGGTGCGGTTCGGTAACACTCGTCGTTCAGGCTGATGGAACACCAGCGGCCCCGTCGGATCCACGACACAAGACTCCGGCCCGTCGCGGGATACCTCACACCTTTGAGTTCCTACAGTCGCCGCGCGACTGAATTCTCGCCCGCCTTGAAATTGGAGTTCCGTCATGTCTTCGAAGTCCCGTTCCTCCCGCAGCCGGAGGGTCCTCACCCTCACGGCGGCGTTTGCCGCTGCAGCCGTCGCGCTCAGCGGATGCTCCAACCTCGGTCCGGCAGCTTCGACCGAGACGTCGGGTTCCAGCACCGTCGTCGAGGTCGTGCCGGCCCTGTCCACGCAGATGAGTTACGACACCAGCTACGCGATCACCACGACGTACTACTCCACGTTCGACATGCTCAACGCCGGGCTGATCCGCAAGGCCTATGTGGACGGCGAGCAGGCCGGCACCCAGGACCAGGACCAGTACACCTTCGAAGGCCTCCTCGCCGAAAGCTACGATGTCAGCGAAGACGGCCTCACCTACACCTTCAACCTGCGCGACGGTGTGATGAGCGAACAGGGCAACGAGCTCACCGCGGAGGACGTGATCTGGTCGTTCCAGCGCAAGTTCGGCGCCACCACGAGCATCCTGCCGTACATCGGCAAGCCCGGCCTCGTCAGCGCCGACCAGTTCACCGCTGTCGACGAGCACACCGTGCAGCTCACCCTCAGCAACCCCGCCTACGGCTTCACCGTGCTGTCGATCCTCGCCGGCGCCTCCGGCAGCATCTACGACGCCACATTCCTCAAGGAGAATGTGTCGGGCGACGACACGTGGGCGACCGAGTTCACCTCCGGTCGTTACGACTTCGGTTTCGGCCCCTACCGGGTCGAGAGCGTTGACGCGGCCAGCGAGATGGTGTTCGTGGCGAACCCCGACTACGCGCTCGGCGAGCCCGAGATCAGCAAGGTCATCCAGCGAGTGGTGCCCGACGCGGGCAACCGCGCGCAGGCGCTCAAGAGCGGCGACGCCGACATCGCCCTGGGCCTCTTGCCCAGCGACCAGAAGGAGCTCGCCGAGGACGACAACGTGCTGGTGCCGACCAAGGCACGCAACGGGTACCTCATGCTCTCGCTGAACACCACCTTGGAACCATTCACCGACCTCGCCGTGCGTCAGGCCTTCGCTCTCGCCATCGACTACGACCAGATCGTGGACGGTGTCTTCCAGGGCCGTGCCGAGAAGAACAACGCGATGCTGCCGGCGGATGCCCCCGGCCACTCCGACGAGGGTCTTCCGGACTGGGAGTACGACCCCACCGCAGCCAAGGCGGCGCTGGAGGCGGCCGGTCACACGGATCTGATTCCGGTCACCCTTTCCGTCGCCTCCGAGGACAAGACCCTGGTGGACTCCGCCGTCGCGATCAAGAGCGCCGCAGCCGACGCCGGGTTCGACGTGACCGTCGATTCGGTTCCGGCCACCCAGCTGCAGGAGAAGGCCAGCACCGGCCAGACCCAGCTGGTGCTCTCCAAGAGCGAGTCCGTGACCCTGTCCCCGCCGTACATGCTGGGCCTGCTGACCACCCCCGGATCGTCGTCCAACTACGCTCGCTGGTCCGACCAGACGTTCCAGGACCTCGTCACCGCCGGCTCGGCGTTCGCCGACCCGCTCAGTGAGGAAGCCGGTGTGGCCTGGAACGCGGCGGAGAGCTACTGGCTCGCCGAGCAGGTGCCGAACATCTTCATCGGCCAGGTCTCCGAGGACTCGGCCGTGAGCTCCAGCCTCGACGGCTGGACCTGGCGCACCGACCACGCGGTCGACGTGTCGGCGATGAGCCTGACCGACTGAGCCTGACCGGCCGACCCACCACGACCCACCCCACCCCGACTCACTCCCAACGACACGAAAGGACAGCCATGGCCATCACGCAGATGCCGAGTGCATCCGGGCCCCTGGTCGACGTGCAGAACCTGTCGATCCGCTACCCGGGCACCACGACCCCCGCGGTCGACACGGTTTCGCTCACTGTTGCCCCGGGAGAAACCGTCGCTGTCGTCGGTGAGTCGGGGTCGGGCAAGTCCACCCTGGCGTGGGGCATCGCCGGCCTCATCACCAACCCCGCCACCTCGGTTCAGGCGACCGCTCTGCGTTTCGACGGGCATCCCGTCGAACGCGGCGCGGGCGCCGTGCTCCCCGCGCACGTGCCGGGGATCAGCATGATGTTCCAGGACGCGAGCACGTCGCTCGACGCCCTGTGGACGGTGGGCGACCAGCTCGTCGCGGTGCTCCGCGACACCTTCAAACTCTCCAAGCGCGCCGCGCTGGTCGAGGCCCGCGACTGGCTGCACCGGGTGGGGCTCACCGACGACGACCGGGTGCTGCGGGCCCGGCCGTACGAACTCTCCGGCGGGATGCGGCAGCGGGTGATGCTCGCGATCGCCCTCGCCTCCGCCCCGCGCCTGCTGATTGCGGATGAACCCACCAGCGCGCTCGACGCCTCGCTGTCCCGGCTGTCGATGGAACTCATGACCGAGCTCGGCCGCGAACTCGGCACGGCCCTGCTGATCGTCAGCCACGACATTGCCATGTGCACCGAATTCTCCGACCGCATCGTGGTCATGTACAAGGGCCGTATCGTCGACGGTGGCCAGTCGCGCACCTTCGCGCAGACGGCGGTGCACCCGTACGCCCGGGGCCTGCTCGCGTGCATCCCCACCTTCGAGCACCTCGACGACGAGCGACTGCCCACGCTCGAGGACTTCCTTCCCGGAACCCGCGAGGTCGCGGCATGAGCGCGGGCCTGGTTCTGACCGGCGTAGTGAAGCGCTTCGGCTCGAGTCGGCACCCGCACACCGCCGTCGACAACATCGACGACAGCTTCTCACCCGGCCAGACCGTGGGCGTGATCGGCCAGTCCGGTTCGGGAAAGTCCACCCTCGGACGCATGCTCTGCGGGCTCGAAACCGCCAGCTCCGGTTCGATCACCTGGAACGGCGAGGAGATCGCCGACATCCGCCGCTCCCGGGCGAAGCTCAGCGAGTTCCGCCGCGACCTGCAGATGATCGGTCAGGACACCACCTCCTCGTTCGACCCGCGCCGGTCACTGCGCGAGTCGATCATGTTCCCGGCGATGCACCTGCTCGACCTGTCGGCGAAGGATGCCTGGCAGCGCACCGACGAGACTCTGCTCAAGCTCGGCCTCGACCCGATGATGGCCGACCGGCCGCCGGCATCCGTGTCGGGTGGCCAGCGCCAGCGGTTCTCGATCGCCCGGGCGCTGATTGTGGAGCCGTCGATGCTGATCTGCGATGAGGTGGTCTCGGCGCTGGACGTCTCGGTGCAGGGCAGCATCCTCAACTTCCTCAAACAGTACGTGCGCGAACGCGGGGCCGGAATCGTCTTCATCTCCCACGGCCTGCCCGCCACCGCGTTCGTCTCCGACGAACTGCGGGTGATGTACCAGGGCCGTTTCGTGGAGCAGGGGCCGACCCGCGATGTGGTCGCCTCGCCCGCCCACCCGTATACCCGCGAACTCCTCGCCGGGTACAACGACGCCGCTTCGACCGGGGAGGCCCGCATTGCTTGACCGACTTCGCCACCAACACTGGTGGATGAGGCGCCTCGCGCTCCTGCCGCTGCACCTGGCCGTGTTCACCCTGGTGACCTTCGTGATCCTGCGGCTCGTGCCCGGTGACCCGATCATCTCGGTGTTGGGCCCGAACTACACGCAGGAGGCCTACGACCAGATGCAGGCAAGCCTCGGACTCGACGGCACCGTCTGGCATCAGCTCGGCAACTACTTCGCCAACCTGTTCCAGCTCCAGCTCGGCACGTCGATCCAGACCGGTGCCAACGTGGCCACCGAGCTGGCCGAACTGTTGCCCAGCACCATCGAACTGGCCGTGCAGGGACTTCTCGTCACCGTCATCGTCTCCGCCGTGTTCGGTCATATCGCCGTCTTCCACCCGCGCACCTGGGTGGCCAAGATCGTGACCGCCTATGCCCGGGCCGCCGGTGCGCTGCCGGAGTTCGTGCTCGCGGTGGCCGGGCTGTTCCTCTTCTACACGGTGTTGCACTGGGCGCCCGCGCCGCTCGGCCGGCTCTCCACCGACCTGCCGCAGGAGGTGACGATCACCGGGTTCCCGTTCCTCGACACCATCATCCAGGCCTACTGGCCCGGAACCCTGTCGATGGCGGCACACCTGTTCATCCCGATCCTGGTGCTCACCGCGGCGCAGTCGGCGGTGGTCATCCGCATCCTGGTCTCGAGCCTGCAGGACGCCGTCGATGACCCCGCCACGCACTTCAGGCTGTCGACCGGCGCGAGCCGGCGCACCGTGCTCAAAAGCATCTACCGCCGCGCGGCTCCTCCCGTGGTGACCATGATCGGCCAGATGTTCGGCTACCTGGTGGGCGGCGCGATCGTGCTCGAGACCCTGTTCGGCTTCGCCGGTGTCGGCCAGTACGCCGTCAAGGCGGTGCAGACCAACGACTACCCGGCGATGCAGGGCTTCCTCCTCGTCATCGCGGGACTCACCCTGGTCGTGTACCTGCTCGTGGACCTGGTCACCATGCTCATCGATCCCCGGCGCCGCCCGGGGGGAACCGGAGAAACCGCATGACCACGCTCAGCCGCACCAGCCCGGCCCCGGTCGGCCGCCGCGCCGCCGCGGGGCGTCTGCCCCGGCGGAAGATCCGGATCGCACCGCTGCTCCCGGCGGGAATCATCGTGCTGCTGGCGATCATCGCGCCGTTCTTCGCCCCGTACGCCCCCGACCGGGTCACCGGCCCGGCCTCACAGGCGCCGTCGCTCGCGCACTTCTTCGGCACCGACAGTGCCGGGCTCGACATCTTCTCCCGCGTGATCTGGGGAACCCGCTATGACCTCACGATCGCGATCGCGGCGGCACTGTTGTGCACCGTGATCGGAATCGCCGCCGGTCTGGTGCTCGGCAGCAACGAGCATGCCCGCGGACTGGCCGGGCTGGCTGCTCGCACCGGAACCCGCACCTTCGACCTCATCCAGGCCGTTCCGGGACTCCTGATCGGCCTGGTGGTGGTGTCCTTCTTCGGCGCGTCGATCCCGTCCCTCACCTTGGCGATGGCGCTCGTGCTCGCCCCGGTGCAGATGCGGCTGGTGCGGGTGGAGGTTCTGCGGGTGCGGGGCGAGGCCTACCTTGACGCGGCGCGGATGTCGGGCCAGAGCGAGGCGCGACTGCTCGTGCGGCACGTGCTGCCGAACTCGATCTGGGCGGCGCTGGAGAACATGGCCTACCTCTTTGCCACCAGCATCCTGCTCACCGCGTCGCTCGGCTTCGTCGGTGTGGGCCTGCAGCCGCCGACGCCGGAATGGGGGACGATGCTCTCCGGCGGAACGAACGACGCCCTGAGCGGTCGCTGGTGGGCGGCGGCGTTCCCCGCCGCCGCGATCATGGTCACGGTGTGGGCGTTCGCCACGGCGTCCCACGCCCTGTTCGGCCGGCTGCCCGCGTCGGCATCGGTTGCCGCCACCGCGCCGGTCCTGCGTGAGGACCCGGCGGCGGTCGGCTGACCTGGACTGCTACCAAACATGACGCTCAGCGTCTATCGTTCGACCTGTCCAGCCTGTCAGTGACCGGTCTGGTCATCATCTGCGAACTCGATGATTCGCCTCGACATGGATCGCGGAGTGTCCTCGTCCAGGTTTGGGCATAACGAGGTCACGTCGTGGAAGCGCTCCGCAGCCGACGTGATCTCAGAGGTTCTCACGCTGGTGCGGGCGGACGCGGCCGAACCCGATTCATTTCCGTGGGAAGAATACGCGAAGGCAGCACGCCTGAGGGGAATCACGGTTGGCACCGAGGCGCTACGAGATCTCCCGCACACAGTGCTTCTGTCGTATGAACTCGCCACGATTTACGAATTCTGACCTCTAGGGCTGTCGCTAGCAACGTTGGTTGACACTGGCGGTGTTAGCAAAGTAGGTTGCTAACCATGGAATCTACGCAGCTTGCCGAGGCCGCAAGCGACATGACCAATCCACGCGAAGGGTTGCGCGCGGTATCGACCCTGCGCTTGCTTGTTGAGTCGCTGGAGTTTCGGCAGGTCGAAGCTGCGCTCCGGGCCGGGCTGAGTTGGGGTCAAGTGGCCGAGCTGTTGGGTGTCACTCGGCAAGCGGTGCACAAGAAATACAGCAATCGTGTCGACCCCTTGATCGACGTGCCGAGGCGGCGACGCTCGTGAACAAGATCATACGAATCATGAAATGGTTCCGGGAGATGAGCATCCTCGCCGAGGATGAGCAGCGTCGCTCTGATCATCCTGAGATCGACGTTGAGCACCTCTTCCTCGCTCTCGTCAGCATCGGTGGCCCCGTCACCGACCACTTGGCCGAGCGCGGCGTGACGCTGACAGCGGCACGCGCGGCATTCGAGCGTCTTCATGCGCGTCGACTTTCGGGGATCGGTGTCAGCGTGCCCGAAGGGGCGGCCCGGAGGATCCCCGCGGGAAATACTCGCGGCGGATTCGTTTACCGAGAGGGCGTCCGGAAGGTGCTTGAAGACGCCGCCAACGAGCCCGCCCGGGACGTTGCACTCTTTCGAGCGCTACTCGACCAGCCGTCGGGGGATGCTCGCGAAGTGCTCCGCGACCTCGGAGTCGACCCCGACGCGCTTGAACTGGCCGCCACGACGGAGGTCGATTCAGCGACTCGCTCCCATCGGGCGGCCGAGTATCAACGCTTCGTTGGCGAGAAGCCCTCCGTCGTGTGGGCTCTCGTATCGGATCCGGATCGGTGGCTGGAGTGGAACGAGTTCGAGTTCGACTCAGCCGAGACGACAGACAGCGGAATCATCAGGGCGTTCGCACGGGAGCGTCGCCCGGACGGCAAACCTATGAAGTTGAAGCCGGGGTTCAGCGTTTCTGAGTTCGTGGTTAGCAGGTTCGAACCGCCTCGGCTGATCCAGTGGGAGCGCTCGTTTCCCAGCGCAAGCAAACAGGGAACGCAGAGCCTGCGCCTATCCCTCGCGCCGCAGAAATCCGGTACTGACGTGACGGTGTCCTTCGTTCACATCGGACCGCTAAGGGGGCAACGAACTCCGATGGGCTGGTTACTCCGGCCGCTCGCAAGACTCTTGCACCCTTTTATGGTGCGCGCTCACTTGCGCGGGAAAGCGGACAACATCTCACGCGCGCTCCGCCAACAGCCGGCCTGAGGCGAGATGGGCCGCACGGCTCGAGAGCTTGTGTCTTCGAGCCGGCGGGTACCGTCTCGCTAGCCCTGCGGACGCCGCACTGTGAACGGTCCAGTCGGAGCTTGATCAACAACCGTGGTTTCCAAGGTTACGTTTCCACTCGTGCCAGCCGGTACGAATTGGCGATCAATGAGTTGAACGCTTCTAGTCCCAATGAGCAGCCCTGTGGAGGGGTCGATGATGAGCTGGTGGGACTCCGACTCAGAGTTGGTCTTGCGGCCGATCGCTACGCCGGTACGGCCATCGACCGTCACTTCGCCCTCCGCGACATAAACCCCCGGTATCTGGGCAAGAGCCTCATACATTGCCGCGCGCAGCTCGGCCGGCACTACACCCGTCGAAAGGTGGTCACATATGTCGACAAAGGCTTGTTCGTCTCGCGGGTTTTGGCCAGTGAGGTTGTTGTAGACGAAGTCCAGCAGTTCGGTGGCATCTGTGGGCATGGATGCCAGCTCTGGGTACGACCGGTCTGATCCGGCGAAGATACCGGCCGGACCCTCATAGAACTTCACGTCACCGCGTCCCGGCGTACTCCAGAAATCGTCGATCTCCGCTTGCGCCTCCGCGGCATCACCGAAGATCTCGCCAGCGGGGAGCCATTGAATCTCTTCAATCCAGGTGTCGGACCGGTCGTAGGGGATATACATTGCGCTACGACGGTTGTCGATATAACCGGAATTGTTGCCTCTCCCCAGGGCGCCTTCCGTGCGTTGGGTCATGAGGTATTGGCCTGGGCCGACCACGGGGTCGGCTGTGATGATGGTCGCGGCTGCGGCTGAACGGAGCACTTCCGCGGCCGTCGCGGTCGCCACGTTCGGGCTAAACAGGTTCGCCCCCAACAGGGCGATCGTGATGGCTGCTGCTGCCACCGCCATGGCGCCTGCCCATCGTCTCTGCACCAATTTGTTCGCACGGTGGCGAGTGGCCAGGGGCGGAGCAATCTGGCTGATGGGTGCGAGCTCATCGGCGTCGATTCGTTCGAAGAGGTCCCGCTTCATTCTGGTGAAAGCCTCGTCATTCGGCAGGAGATCGCTGTGCAGTTCGGTTGACTTGTTCATGAGGATCCGTCCTCCAGGTTCAGTTCGTGACGAAGTTGTGTGCGCGAACGGGCGAGCCGGTTCCTTACCGTGGCGTGCGTGATGCCGAGAGCGAGGGCGGCCTGTTCGTAGGTGAGGCGGTCGACGAGGCACAGGTGAACAATGCTCTGTTCGAGCGGGCCCAGGTCCGCAATTAGTTCTTCGAGCCGGTCGGTGAGTTGGCGTTCAGCGGTGATCGTTTCGGCGCTGGCCGAGGTGTGTGCATCCAGCTCGTCGTTGAGCGAGATCGTGGCCTCACGGAAACGTGCTCGACGGTGATTCATGGCTTGGTATCGGGTGGTCGCGATCAGCCACGGGAGGGCCGACCCGTCAGTGAACCGCACCGTTGCCCGCTTCTTCCACAACGTGAAGAAGGTGTCCGAGGAGACTTCCTCGGCGTCGGTGGGATTTCGCAGGGCTGTAATCGCCACGGCGTAAACAATTCGGCTGTGCCGATCGTAGAGAGCGCCGAAGGCCCTCCGGTCACCGTCGACACTCTGCTGCAGGAGCTGCTCGTCTGTCACTTGCCGTGACGAGATGTCCGTCACGACCGCTGTTCGCATCTTCTTCTCACGCTGTCCCCCCGAGTAGTGATCTTTTCAAAGGATGTCGGGAACAGCCCATTCGTCTCGAATCGTGGCGCTAGTCGCTGCGCCGGCGCTCACTGGGCACGGTTGCCCTGCAGCCAGTCGCGAACCTGTTCAGCGTGCTCTGCGGCCGGGTGCACGGGGTAGAAGACGTGCGTGATCACGGTGCCGTCGATGACGAGAGTGATCCGAGAGAGAAGGGTGAGCCCGTCAGCCTCGAAGCTCGGGAGGTGGATGGCCTCACTCAAGTCGCGATTCTGGTCTGACAACAGAGGGTAGGGAAGATGGAGACGCTGGACAGCTTCCTGTTGGTACGCGGTGCTCTGAACGGAGAGTCCTGCGACTTTCTCTGCCCCCGCCTGAATCAGGCCGGCCAGGTTGTCTCTGAAACTGCATGCTTCAGCGGTGCACCCCTTGGCTCCGGGAATCTCATCCCAGCCCGTCGGCTCGGCTTCTCCGGGCACTCCCGTTCGTGGATACACGAACAGGATCCAGCGGCCAGTCGAGAACTCTTGAATTCGGACTTCTTCACCCGAGGTCGATGACAGTGTCAGATCGGGCAGTTGCCTGCCAATGAGCTGCAGTGCGACTCGGTTGTCGCGTGGTTCAGAAGTCGAGGTTGTCATCCCACGAACCTATGCCAGGGGCGGTACTCGACGGTACGGACGAGGGGACGCCGCCAACCAGGGTGAACTTCGGACCCGGTTGGCCCGTTGGCTATCTGGTTGACACTCGGGTGACCACTGAAGTCCATCCCTCTCCTTCGCCTGTCGGGGTACGCCCGTCCGCAGAAACGAAAGGACGGCGAACTGATAGCTTTCACACCATGAACCTGAAAAGACTGGGTCTGTGATGACAGAGCATGGTGCCCAGTTGGGTGAAATGCTCTCTCGGCGACCTCTTCGCCTGGGCGCTGTCCTCCTTGCGATTTCCGCCGCACTCGTCGTGGCGATCCAGGGCAACGTGAGTGTGGCGCTTGGTGAAGACGGCGATGACGAGCCGCTCAGCTGGGAAGCGGCGCTCGACATCGTCGGGCCTCCTGAGTCGTTCGAGCCGATCCCGGATGACCTCCAAGACTTTCCGTGGACCTGGCAGGAGCGCGCATCGCAGACGGCAGGCCAGATTCGCGACACGTACCCGGACGATCTTTCGTGGTTCACACTCGTGCCCGATGGTCCCGGAGCTCGCATCGGCTTTACCGGCGACATCCCCGACGGTGCCGCGGGGATCATCGAGACTCTGCGTTCCTATGGCGAGGAGGTTGAGGTTTTCGACGACCAGAAGCTGACCGAACAGGAGCTTCTCGCAGCGAACCTCTACCTCACCGCGGCAGCACAGAAAGCGTCGGCGACTCCGGCGACCGTCGAGATGCAGCTCGGCGATTTTCCCGTGATCCTTGTGGCGGGCGCCACGTCCGAGGCAGATGCCGTCGGTGAGGCCGTGGCCGAACGCCTGACCGCTATGGCGGAGCGGCTCGACGCGCCCGCCTTGGAGGACATTCCGATGGAGTTCGCTGCACCGCTAAATGGTGAACCTACAGATCCCGCATACGACGGGATGGTTGTCGGGCCGCAGGCATCCGGAACCAGCACTAGATGAGTGAAGTCACGCTCTACGGTCACGACGTGCCAGCGGCTCTCGCTCGCGCTTTGATCGCACGAATGACATCGGTCTTTGCATCCGCGTAAGCGTTCATGTCATCCCAGCGGCCACGGAGCAGCGACCTCTTGGTGCTCTCGTAGATCGCGCGATCGTCCGCGTTGGAGCGCAGCCAATCTCGAAGCAGCAGGTACTCGACCACCGCAGAATCGTCGTGCTGATAGATGTGCACGTGAACGTCGCGGGCCGGAGTGCGCACGAGACGATGCCCTGGCTCACGGGTTCGCAGTTCGTAGCCGGCGGTCAGCAGCGCATCGAGGTAGTCCACTTCAGCCGTGATGTCGTCGACGGTGACCACGATGTCGATGATCGGTTTTGCTGCCAGCCCGGGAACAGACGTGGAACCGATGTGCTCGACGCCGACGTGTGCCGCCGCGAGTGCGGTCAGGATGCGGCGCCGGTGCTCCACATAGAGGCCGGGCCACCGTTCGTCGTAGCTGTGGAGCTCGACCGTGAGCGGTTCGGTGCCGCCCACCAGCTCCACCGTCGTGACGTCCGGCCGGCGGCCGCTGCTGCTTTTCTTCACTCGGACATCTTCGCATCGCACAGGAGCCTCGTGGAGGCGGGGCGTCATCATCGCTGTTCAGCTCTCGCGGAGGAACGTACGTGATGACGCTTCGACGCCGCCCGATCCCGTCGGACAGATCAAGCGTCTCGCCCAGCTGCGCGACGAGGGGCTGCTGTCGGATGCCGAATATGAGGCGAAACGCATTGAGATTCTGGGGCGCATCTAACTCGCATCCCGGCCAAATGCGCGGCGCTCTAGACGCTCGGCCCTGCCGCTTGTCGTGCGCGGTACGCACGCACCCGACCCCGACTTGCGCAGGAGGGGGACGGGCACCAGTGTCGCCTGCCGGACGTGTCGAGGAACACCCACCTGCAGTCTGACTCCGCGCACTCCTTCAACAGCTCCCGGTCCGGTCCCTGCAGGGTCACCAGCGCCTGGATAGCGATCATGCCGAGTGCCGTCTCCACCGCGACACCGTGTTCTGGCGGGCTGGTGAAGGCGAGATCCGTAAGAGCCGACGCGACGCGGCGAACGTGCGCGAGCGCATCCGGTGACGGATCGCGACCCGCGACCGCCGCCATCGCCAGGCCACGGAGAGCTTCGCGCAGCAGCACGAGTTGGTCGAGATCGGCGGGAGTCATGGCATCTCTGGGCGGATAGCCGACCCGGGTGAGCCACCGGCTGCCGGAGTCTGATGTCGGGAGCCGTTCGACCGGCCGGGCGCCGAAGCTCTGCCCCTGTGTGGCGAGCAGGTTCAGCCAGGTGGCTCCGCCGTCGAACCGGAAGACCGCATCTTTTTCCATCTGCCCAGTGTAACGTTCTAAGCGTTACATGCGGGATTGACGTTTGGATGAGGGAGAACTGATGGATGCGGTGTTCGATGTGGCTGCCGGACGTGAACGGTTGGCCGAGCTGCAGGATGAGGCGACCACCGCCGGTTGGCGCGCGACAGTGGATGCCGCCGCTCCCGGCTTCGACGAGTGGATCGTCGGCGCCGTCTTCGGTGGAACGTACCAACGGGATGGCTTGACGCCGCGGGATCGGCAGCTGCTGATCATCGGCGCGCTGACCGCACTCGGCGGTGTCGACCCGCAGCTCGCCGGACACGTCGAGACGTGCCGGCGCATCGGGATGCCGCGGGAGGAGATTGCCGAAGCGCTTGTGCATCTTGTGCCGTATGTCGGGCTGCCCCGGGTACTGGCCGCGCTTCGGCTCGTTCCGGGAGCGTCGGCCGCAGAGTCCACCCCCGGCAGCGATGGCGCTCAATGAGAGTGATCCGCACCGTCCTCGGAGACATCGAACCGGCCGCGGCCGGTGCCGTGGACTCCCACGACCACCTGTTCCTGACCACGCCGGTGTTGCCCGGTGAAGAACTCGACGATGAGGTCGCCGCCGCCGCTGTGCTCCGCGCCTTCGCGGCAGCTGGCGGAGGAACAGTCGTCCAATGGACACCCCGAGGTCTGAAGCGCGGGCTGCCTGCCCTGAGGCGCATCAGCGAATCCACCGGAGTCCACGTCGTGGCTGCCACCGGGCGACACCGCAGGGCGATCTACGGTCGATCGGCCGAAACCGACCTCACGGTCGACGATCTCGCTCGTGCCTTCATCGGCGACATCAGGGAGCGGGGCTGTGGACTGATCAAAGTCGGTATCAGCTACCAAGCCATCACCCCGGATGAAACCGATGCGCTCCGTGCTGCCTCGATCGCGCATCACGCCACCGGCGCGCCGATCGGGATCCACCTGGAGCAGGGTTCTGCGGCCGAGCTCGTCTTGGACGCTCTGGTCGCCGACGAAGTTCCTCCGCGCTCGATCGTCCTCGGGCACCTGGGCAGGAATCCCGAGCTCACGCGCATCACCGCCGCCGCGCAGTCAGGTGCTTGGCTGTGTCTGGACACACCATCGCCACGGCATCCGCTGGAGTTCGACCGGCTCGCAGAAGTCTTCGCCACCCTCGTCGATCACGGTCATCTGGCGCAGCTCCTGCTCGGAGCCGACACGACCCTCGCGAGCAGCAGGGCGAACCCACTGTCGTTCGGCCCGGCAGCCCTCCTTCACAATGTGGTGCCGCGTCTGACGCACGTGCTCGGCGCCGACTCGGTATCCCGCATCATCGTCGACAACCCGGCACGCGCGTGGGCTTCTGACCAAGCCTCCGAGCGCGACGGCCCCGCTGCCCGAGAGCAGCGGGGCCGAGAACGCCGGGATTTAGAAGGCGAACAGGTTTTCGCGGAAGGTGTCGAACTCGTACCCGTCGCGGATCAGGCCGCGCTTGCGCAGCTCGGGGGCGAGGCCGTCGCAGACCTCGGTGATGTTCTTACGGGTGACGGGCAGGGCGATGAGGAACCCGTCGCCGCCGGCCTCCTGCATGACCTCGTCCATCTTCGCCGCGACGGTGGCGGGTGAGCCCCACATGTCCACGGACTCGGTGCCGCGGCGCTGGCCGGCCAGCGCATCCCGGAGGATCTTGCCCTTGGAGGCCTTGATGAAGTCATCAACAACGCTCTGGTGGCCGTTGTGCTGCCCGGTGATGTCGGGGATCTCGGCGTCCAGGTCGAACTTGGACCAGTCGAGCCCGGAGATGTACGACATGCGCATCAGGGCGGCGTCGACAGCGCCGGCCGCGACGGTATCGCGGCGGCGACGGCGTTCGTCGGCCTCCTCGTCGGTGTCGGCGAGGATCGGGTCGACCAGGAACATGATCTTCACATCGGAGGGGTCGCGGCCCTCCAGGATCATCCGCGCGTGCACGTCCTCGCGGTATTTGCGCATGGCCTCGGGGCCGTCGACCGACGCGAGGATGGTGTCGGCGTGCTTGGCGCCGAACGCCATGCCGGCGGGGGAGCCGCCGGCCTGGCAGATGACGGGGTGACCCTGCGGGGAGGGCACCGTGTTCAGCGGGCCCCGGGTGCGGTAGTACTTGCCCTCGAAGTTGGCGTGGTGCACCTTGCTCGGGTCGGCGAAGGTGCTCGTGGCTTCGTCGAGGAGGAGCGAACCGGGCTCCCAGGTGTCCCAGAGGGATTTGACGGCGCGCACCCACTCATCCGCCATCAGGTAGCGCTCGTCGTGCTCGAAGTGCTTCTCGTAGCCGTAGTTCTGGGCCGCCGCGTCGGGGGAGGCGGTGACGAGGTTGACACCCACCCGGCCGTTGGTGAGGTGGTCGAGGGTGTTGAACAGGCGCGCCGCCAGGAACGGCGGATAGAACGTCGTGGCCGCGGTGGCGATGATGCCGAGCTTGGAGGTTCGTTCGGCCAGCAGCGGGATGAGCGGCATCGGGTCCATGCGGATGATGCCGGCCCGCAGCGACTCATCCAGCGTGCCGCGGTAGGTGTCGGGGATGACCGACGAGTCCTCCATCATCATGTAGTCGAAACCGGCGCGCTCCAGTGACGTCGCCATGTCGATGAAGAGTTGGGGATTCGCGATGTCCTTTCCTGCGTTGCCGGACCATTGCTTGTTCCATCCGTAGGAGCCGAAGCCCATACCGAGGAACCATCCCATGTGAAACACTGTGGTGCCTTCCTGCCTGCGTTCGGTGCGTGTGGTGGAATCGCACGGAACACGAGCCCACCCGGACGGCGATCGAACGAGCCGATCGCCTCTGAGTAGTCGAACAGCGGCGCATTTCGCCTCGGTGCCGTGATTGTCACCGGCACATTACGCCGGGGCGGAGCCCCAGGTGTACTAGCCTCGGCAGCAACGAAGGGGTTCGGATGACTGGGAGTGGCGGGGTCAGTTATACCAAGCGAAAAAAGTTGTTCGTGGCCGGGGTGATCGTCCTGGCGGTTGGAGTGAGCGTCGTGCTCGCGGTGCCGCCGCTGCTGGCGGCAGCCGAGGCCGAACCCGCCTCCTCCGGGCCATCGGGAACGCCGGTCGTTCCGCCCACTCCGGTGATCTCGGCCACGCCCGTGCCCGAACCCACCCGTGCTCCCGTGGATTGGGACGCATTCACGCCAGAGCAGGAGCTGGCGGCGTCCGAGCGTGAGACACCGCAGGTCATGGCCATCAACGCGGTGCAGGAGGCCTTCCCCGACGACTACGCCTACGGCTACATCACCGACGAGGGCTTCGGTATGAGTTTCAAGGGGGACGCGCCGCCGGATGCCCTCGCGATCCTCGATGCCGTCGGCGACCCCTACGAGCTGCACGAGAACGTGGGCTTCACGGAGCTCGAGATCCAACCGCAGATCAGCCGGGTCACGGATCTGGTGAAATCGGCTGTGGGTGACCAGTCGTTCGCGGCCGGCGCCAACGTCTTCACCGTCACCGTCGAGGTCGAGATCTATCCGGACTCCGGAAAGACGACCGACCACGCCGTGCTCGAGGGAGCGGCCCTTGACCAGCTGATCGCAGACATCCGCCCCGAACTGTACCCGGGCTTCGACGTCACGATCACCTCGGTACCGGGTGCCGACATCGGCTGGTAGCGGGGCTTTCCAGCGCCACGCGCGGGGATTACGCTGGCTCGGTCACAGGCCGCGCACGAGAGTGGGCCACGTGCCGGGGCCTCCTCGATCGGCCCACAAGAGCTGGGAGGGCACCATGTCCACGATCACCCACACCCTGCAAGTGAAGTCGCACTCGTCGCCCGACGAGCGGCGCTCGCCGGAGAAGACCCTGCTGGAACTCGTGCACCTGGATGAGTTCTCGATCGGCCGCATGACCATGCAACCGGGCTGGACCTGGGAGGACGACATCAAGCCGGTCGTGCACACCCATTCCTGTCAGCTGCTGCACGTGGGCTATTGCATCTCGGGCAAGCTGGAAACCACGCTCGAGGACGGAACCAGCGCGAGCATCGAGCCCGGTGACTCGTACCTGATCCCGCCGGGGCACAACGCCCGGGTTGTGGGCGATGAACCGTACGTGGCGATCGAGATGCACAGCGCCGCGTCCTACGGCGTCCCGTCCTAGCGGCTCAATGGTGGCGCCGGGCGCGGGCGCTTCAGGCGGCGGAGGGAACCTCGGCCAGGCCGGCCTCGATTGCCGCGATCACCTCGGGGGAGTCCGGCAGAGTGGTGGGGCGGAACCGGCTAACGGCGCCGGCGGGGGAGATCACGAACTTCTCGAAGTTCCACTTGACCTTGCCGGCCTTGCCCGCGCCATCCGGCGTCTGGGTGAGCTCGGCGTAGAGCGGATGCCGCGAGCCGCCGTTCACCTTCGTCTTCTCCATCAGCGGGAAGGTGACGCCGTACGTGGTGGAGCAGAACTCGGCGATCTTCTCGCTGGAACCGGTCTCGCCGAGGGCGAACTGGTTGCACGGGAAGCCGAGCACGGTGAAGCCCTGGTCTGCGTAGGTGCGCTGCAGCTGCTCGAGGGTTTCGTACTGCGGGGTGAGCCCGCAGCGGGAGGCGACGTTGACAACGAGCACCACCTTGTCGGCATACTCGGCCAGCGACGTGGTGGAGCCGTCGGCGGCGGTGAGCGGGATCTCGCGAATGTCCATGCCCACAGAATACTTCGAAATTGAAGCAGATTGGGTGTGGCGCATCCAACTCTCAGCCTTGCGACGGCAGCGAACAGTCAGTGCCGCAGGAAGGCCGCCCGAGCCACGAGGTAGAGGCCGAACGCGATCAGCCCGGCGGCCACCACATTCAGCAGCACCGGTCCGGACTGCAGCGTGAGCAGGTACCGCAGCCCCGCATCGAGACCACCCACCCAGCGGGAGTCGGCGAACACCGCGGCAGCGAGGAGCAGCCCGCCGGTAACCAGGAACGCGATGCCCTTGGCGACGTGCCCGAAGACGCCGAGGCTGAGCACGATCACCTTGGTGGGGCCCCAGAGGTACCGCAGCTCCTCGCGGAAGTTGCGCCGCACCCCCCGCCACACCAGTCCGCCGCCGATGATGGCCACAGTGCTGCCGACCACGAGCAGCAAAAACAGGCCCATCGGGCTGTCCACGATGGCGGCATCGGCGCGGCGCACACTGTCGGCGCCGCCGGCCCGCGCGCCGAGCGCCACCCAGAAGGTGACGGTGCCGAGCAGGGCGAAGCCGAGGGCTTTGCCCACGTTGAGGGAGCGGCGGAAGATCAGCACCCGCTTGTTCGGGGCGACGCTGAACGCGGCGTTGGTGCCCTGCCACAGGGCCAGGCCCCACAGGGCCACGGTCGACAACCAGAGCACGGCGAGGCCGCCCGGGCGCGTGGCGATGGCGCTGAGCGCGCCGAGCTGGTCCGCCTCGCCGGCCCCACCGTTGGCGATCTGCAGCCCGATGCCGCCGATCAGCGCGTGCACCAGGCCGTTGGCGAGCAGGCCGATCCGGGCGGAGGCGCGCACCGACCGGTTGCGGTGGGCGCGCTGGGCGGCCTGCTTCATCCGCTCGCGAGCGTCCCCCGGCCGGTCCGCCTCCGGATCGGCGGGAATGTCTGTCACGGCGGCGCTATTCGAGGAGTTCGCGGATGTCGGAGGCCGTGAGCCCCTGACCGGTGCCGCCGGCGGCGCCGTCGGTCATCACGCTGTCGAACAGTTTGGCCTTGACGGCCTTGAGCGCCATCACCTTTTCCTCGATGGTGTCCGAGGCCACCAACCGGTAGACCATGACGTTCTTGGTCTGGCCGATGCGGTGGGCGCGGTCCACGGCCTGGGCCTCGGCGGCCGGGTTCCACCACGGGTCGAGCAGGATGCAGTAGTCCGCCTCGGTGAGGTTGAGCCCGAAACCGCCGGCCTTGAGGCTGATCAGGAACACCGAGGTGTCGCCGTTCTTGAACCCGTCGATCGCGGCGGCCCGGTTGCGGGTGCGCCCGTCCAGGTAGGAGTAGCTCACGCCCGCGGCGTCGAGGCGGGCGCGCACCTTGCCGAGGTAGCCGGTGAACTGGCTGAAGATGAGGGTGCGGTGTCCCTCGGCGACCACGTCTTCGAGCAGCTCCATGAGCACGTCGAGCTTGCTCGACGGGATGTCGGAGTACTTGTCGTCGTACAGGGACGCATCCAGGCTGAGCTGGCGCAGCATGGTGATCGACCGGAAGATCTCGAATCGGTTCTGGTTGAGGTCGCCCAGCAGCCCCAGCACCTTCTGCCGCTCCCGCTGCAGGTGCATCTGGTACACCCGGCGGTGGCGGGGGTGCAGCTCGAGTTCGAGCACCTGCTCCTGCTTGGCGGGCAGGTCGCTGGCCACCTGGTCCTTGGTGCGGCGCAGCATGAACGGGCGGATGCGCCGGCGCAGCTGGGTGAGCCGGTCGCCGTCGGCCTGGGTTTCGATGGGCCGCTGGTAGTACTCGGAGAACCGGGCGGCGTTGGGGAACAGCCCCGGCGCGGTGATGGAGAGCAGGCTCCACAGCTCCATCAGGTTGTTCTCCAGCGGGGTGCCGGTGATGGCCAGCTTGAACGGGGCCCGCAGCCGCTTGGCGCACTGGTGCGCCCGGGACTTGTGGTTCTTCACGAACTGGGCTTCGTCGAGCAACAGCCCGGCCCAGTTCACGGCGTCGTATTCGTCGAAATCGAGCCGGAACAGCGTGTACGAGGTGATCACGACATCCGCCGTGGCCACCGCGTGCCCCACCGAGGCGCCGCGTTTGGCGGTGGTCTCGGTGATCGCCGCAACCGAGAGACCGGGAGCGAACCGGGCGCACTCGGTGGCCCAGTTGTGCACGACGCTGGTGGGGGCCACGACCAGGAACGGCTTCCTGTCGGCCTGGCGTTCCCGGGCGTCGACGATGAGGGCGATGGCCTGCAGGGTCTTACCGAGGCCCATGTCGTCGGCGAGCACCCCGCCGAGGCCGGTGTCGTGCAGGAAGCCGAGCCAGTCGTAGCCGGTCTGCTGGTACGGGCGCAGGGACGCGTTCACCGCTGCGGGCAGCGGCCGGGTGGCGATCTGGGCGCCGTCGGCCAGACCGGCGAGGGTGTCGCGCCAGGCGGCGGCCTCGGCTTCGGACTTGCCGAGGTCCTGCAGCTCCTCCCACAGGTCGGACTGGGCCCGGTTGATGCGCAGCGAATCGTTGGGGGAGTCCTGCAGCCCGCGCGCCTCCTCGATCAGGTGCCGCAGCTGCTGCAGCTCGGGCCGGTCGAGGCTGAAGTAGGTGCCGTCGGCGAGGATCATCAGTTCCTGCCCGGTGGCCAGGGCCCGGAACACCTCGTCGAACGGCACGTCGTCGCCGTCGACGGTGACCCGCACCGACAGGTCGAACCAGTCCCGGCTCTCGGAGCGCGCGGAGGTGGCGAAGGTGAGGGTGGGCGGCGCGGCCGCCTCACGGTATTCGGGGGCGTCGCCGACGAACTGCACGAGGATGTCGTCGGCCGCTTCGAGCACTGGCAGCACGGCCTCGAGGAACTCGATCATGCGGGCGCCGTCGAGGGTGGCGTCGGCGCGCAGCAGGCCGGGGGAGTCCGGGGCGGCCGCGGGCGCCGGGTGGTCGTGGCCGGGCAGCTCCGCCGCGAACAGGGCGGGCAGGTGCGCCGGGAACTGCCGGAACAGGCCGGTGACGGCGGCGAGGATGCGGGTTTCGTCGGCGGTGTCCCGGTAGCCGGCCGGCGCATCCGTGGTGGCGGGTCCGCGAAGCGGGGCCACGGCCGGTTCATCGGTGCTGCCCGCGCCGCCGGTGTAGTGCCAGTCCCAGTGCAGCAGGATGCGGGCATCCGCCTGGGCGCTGATCGACAGGGCCAGCACGGGGCGGGCCGTGTCGGGCAGGTCGAAGGACTCGTCGGTGCTGGTCAGCGACAGCTGGCCGCGCAGAAACGGGTAGAAATCGGCGAGGAAGACGTTCTCCTCGTCGGGCGGCACGGTGATGGGGGTGTGCGCCGAGGCGAGCACCCGCAGGTCGCGGCTGACCTGGCGGGCGAGCGGGGCGATGGTGAGACGCAGGTCGGCGGTGTCGGCCGCCCAGGTGAACAGGCCGTGCGCCGGATCGCCGATGTAGCCCAGGGCGCTGCGGTCGAGGGTGCGGCCGTCCAGCGAGATGGTGGGGAAGAGGGTGAGGCCATTCTCGTCGCGGCGGATGTCGAGGGAGAGTTCCGCGGGTTCGGGGGCGACGAGCACCGGCTCCTGCCCGGGGGTGGTGCCGATGAAGGGGATGCCGGCCTCACGGGCCTCGCCGAGCAGGCCCCAGAGGGCACGGTTGGCGAAGCCGTCCAGGTGCAGCCACGGGTCGGTGGTCACGTGGTACCGCTGACCGGAGGAGTACAGCTCGAAGAGGGCGGTAAGCACCCGCAGCTGGGTGCGGTTGAGCATGCCGCGCGAGTAGGCGAGGTTGTCCCAGGTGAGATTGCCGCGGATCCACTTGCCCTTCTTGCCGCGCACCATCGGGCGCACGCCCAGGCGCGCGAGCGAAACGGTGGGTGCGGGCATCCGTGCGGCCCGGGGCGGCGGAAGCAGCTCGAACTGAAGGGCCAGGGCGGTGCCGGTGGTCGGTTCGGCCTCGGGGGAGCGGGTGAGCGGGGCCAGCGCGCTCTGCCAGGTGGCGGGGGCGGCCGTGCGGGCGCGGGCCTCGGCGGCGGCATGCGGGGCGCGGGCGAGGTCGGCGGCGGAGGAGCGGCTGGCCAGCAGCAGGGCGACCACGTGCTTGCAGTTCAGGCCGACCGGGCAGCTGCAGGTGCCGGAGGCACGCACAACCGTGCCGTTGGAGTCCTGCTGGAAGGTGACCGTGACGTCGTAGGGGCGCGCCTGGCTGCCGCCGACGGTGCCGAGCAGCCGGCTGCCGCCCAGCTGCCAGATCTGGTCTTCGACCCGGCCCTCCTTGGCATACCGCACCCCGCGCGAGTACGCCTGCGGCCCGACGAGGCGGGCGATCTGCAGGTCGCTGAGGTTGTGGGCCATAGGTACGTTTCCGTGACGGTTCGGTGAGCAGGGGTCTCTTATTGTCCCACGCCGCACCGGCCCTCCCGCGCCGCTCGAGTTCCCGGTGCGTTCGGGCGGCTATTCTGAGCGGATGCCTGACTTCCCGTTCGAGCGCCTGCGTCGCCGACCCGATGTGGAGGCGACCAACCTCTTCGCCGTCGACGCGAGCGACCGGCTCATCCTCGACGAGGCCGCGGCGGCGCTCGCGGGTGTCGGTGCCGGCGAGGTCGTGGTGCTCGAGGACCACTACGGCGCGCTGACGCTGGCGGCGGCGGCCCTGCTGGGCGAACGGCTCGGCGCGAGTGCGGGCATCCGGGTGTATCAGGATGCGCTGTCGGGCCAGCACGCCCTCGACCAGAACGCGGCGGACCTTTCAGGATCGATGCCGGGGCTGGCCGGGTCTTACCGGCACCTGCCCCTGGGCGCGGAACTGTTCACCGGCGCCCGCGTAATGCTTCTGCAGCTGCCGCGCGGCCTGGCCGCGCTGGACGAACTAGCCGGAGCCATCGCCCGGTACGCCGACGACGACGTGACCGTGATCGCGGGCGGCCGTATCAAGCACATGAGCGTGGCCATGAACGAGGTGCTGCACCGGCATTTCGGAGAGGTGCAGGTGAGCCCGGCGCGGCAGAAGTCGCGGGCGCTGCTGGCGTCACAGCCGATTCGGCTCGAGTCGGCCGACCCCGACTGGCCCCGCTCGGTTGAGCACCCCGACCTGGGCCTCACCGTCTGCGCGCACGGCGCCGCGTTCGCCGGCACGACCATCGACATCGGCACCCGGTACCTGCTCGAATTCCTCGACCGGATGAAACCGGATGCCGCGAACGCGATCGATCTGGGCTGCGGCACCGGGGTGCTCGCCGCCGCGCTCGCCCAACGTCGCCCCGGCCTGCGGGTGCTGGCAACCGACCAGTCCGCCGCGGCGGTCGCCTCGGCTGCGGCCACCATGCGCGCCAACGGTGTTGCCGACCGGGTGCGGGTTCTGCGCGACGACGCGCTGAGCATGCAACCGGATGGCTCCGCCGAGCTGATCGTGCTGAACCCGCCATTCCACATCGGCTCGTCGGTGCACGCGGGCATCGCCCTGAAACTGTTCGAGGATGCGGCCCGGGTGCTGCGCCCCGGCGGCGAACTCTGGACGGTGTGGAACACCCACCTGGGCTACCGTCCGGCGCTGACCCGCATCGTGGGCCAGACCCACCAGGTGGGCCGCAACACCAAGTTCACCGTCACGGTCTCCACCCGCCGCTGATCGGGCGGGCGGGGCTGTCGCTACCGCGGCATCCGTGGGTCGTCTCGCGGGGTCTCGACAGGCTCGACCGGCGGTCGGGTCGCGACGTGCGTGTGGGTCGCGCCCCCGCGTTGGTCGAGCTTGTCGAGACCCGGTGGCGTGAGGCTGGGTCGCGCGCCCGCGTTGGTCGAGCTTGTCGAGACCCGGTGGCGTGAGGCTGGGTCGCGCGCCCGCGTTGGTCGAGCTTGTCGAGACCCGGTGACGTGCGTGCAGGACTAGAGGGCGGCGAGGGCCCCGGCGTCGAGTGTGTCTGCTTCGAGCAGCTCGTTGTTGATCACGGTGGCCGTCCAACCGGAGTCGGGGGTGAACTGCACGACCGACATGGCGGCGTTGGTGATCGGGGGAATGTCCCGCCCGAGCGCGGCCATCAGGCTGAGCCGGATGAGCGTGCCGTGGCAGACCACGATGATGCGGGCGCCCGGGTAGTCCGTGGCGAGTTCGCGTAGCGCGCCCAGGCCGCGGCCCGACACGCTGTCTTCTGCCTCGGCGCCCCGGAACGACCCGTAGTTGCCTTCAACGCGCAGCGCGTCGAGCTTGGGTCCGGCGGAGAGTCCCTCGGCCGGGCCGTAGTTGCGCTCGACCAGGCCGGGCAGGTGCCGGATGACTTCGAGCTCGAGGTCCTCCGCGATGATGTCGGCGGTCTCGGCAGCGCGCGACAGCGGCGATGCCACGACGAAGTCCCATGTGTACTCCGACAGCGGCGTGACAGCTTCGGTCGCCTGGCCGCGGCCGACGTCGTTCAACGGCACGTCGGTGGCGCCCTGAATGCGCCCCACGGCGTTCCAGTCGGTCTGGCCGTGGCGGACAAGGGCGAAGGTCGTTGTAGCAGTCACCCCCCTATTCTGCCCTGTGCCGGCTGGGTGCCTGTCCGTCAGGCGAGTCACCGGGCTGCCAGCCCGCTGCGGGCGATGTTTCGGCTCACCGGCACGGATGCCCGCGAGCCCAGCCGGGCGGCGCTCCACAGGGCCGCAACCGACCAGCCGAGCAACACCACCAGGAGGCCGTTTCGCAGGGTCAGGAGCAACACGGCGCCGGCATCACCGTGCACCAGCGGCAGGTAGAAGATCGGGAAAACCAGCGTGGTCAGGCCGCCGATGGCGAGGGTGAGGTACGCCGGCACCCGCCAACGCGCCCAGTCGTGCATGATGCCCACGGTCACGACCGGGGCGATCCAGAGCATGTACTGCGGGGATCCCACCTTGTTGAGCACGACGAACGTCGTGACCAGCGCCAGCGCGCCGATCAGCACCAGCTGGGCGGATGCGCCGCGACGGCGCAGGGCCACCAGCATCAGCGCGAAGACGCCCGCGATGATCAGGAACATCATCGGGGTCATCGCAGCGGCAGCCACCCCGGCGCCGGGCCCGCTCACCTCGCGGGTCGCGATCTCGTGATTCTGGTAGATCGTGGTGCCGGGCTGCCCCACCGCCGCCAGCCACACCCACGGGGTCGTCACCGGCGCTTCCAGCTGCAATGCCCGGTCGGTTTGCTCCGTCACGAAACCGGTGAGATAGCTCAGGCCGCCGGCGGCCCAGACCGCCACGGTGACGCCCGCCGTGATGGCGGCGCCCGTGACGAGAACGCTCACTCGGCGCCGGCTGGCGGCCACGACCGCCAGAATCACGGCGGCCGGCCACACCTTGATCCAGGTGGCCGCGGTCAGCAGGGCCGCGGCGACCACCGGCCGCCGGGCCAATAGCACCAGGCCCATGATCACCAGCGGGGCGCTGAGCCCCTCCAGCCGCAGCAGGCCGACCGGGCTGAGCAGCAGGCTGAACGCCAGCCAGAACCAGGCGGCCTTGTAGCCGGCCTGGTTTCGGCCCCAATCGGTGAGGATTCCCACCGCCGCGGCGTTCAGGCCCAGTGTCATGAGGAACCAGAGCAGTTGGTACAGCAGCGGGCCGGCGGCATCCGCGAGCACGATCGGCACGATCGCGCCGATGGGATAGACCCACTCCACGTGGATGCCCTGCCACACCCCGTTCGCCAGCGCCTGCTCGGCCCAGACCCGGTACAGCGGCAGGTCGCCGAGCACCCGGCCGGTGAGGATGGTGGGCAGCAGGGCCGCGAGGAAGACCAGGTGCAGCGCCGCGAAGCCGATCAGTAGTGTGCGGGGCCTGAGCAAGGCCGCCCGGCGCACGGGCGTGACCAGCCCGTCGAGGCGTTGATCGACCAGCGCAACAAGAAACGACATGACTCACCTCAGGACGGCTCGGACCAACCGACAGCCCGGAACAGTGGGCGGCTTTTCACTGGCGAGTGTACGAATCCCGGGTGAAAGGGAAAGGACGGGAAGGTGTCCGGACGGGGTTTTGGCCTGAGAGTGCGCTCAGGTCGTCGCCGCGGCGCGTTCGGCGTCGCTGCGCAGAATGCAGAATTCGTTGCCTTCCGGATCGGCCAGAACGACCCAGCCGGAACCGTCCGGCCGGCGGAGATCATCCACCGTCGTCGCTCCGAGCGCCAGGAGTCTGTCGAGCTCCTCTTCGCGGGTCGCGGCGCCCTGCGGCTTCAGATCGAGATGCAGCCGGTTCTTGACCTGCTTGACCTCGGGCACCTCGATGAAAAGCAGCCGTTGCACGCCGTCGCTCGAAAAGATCATGCATTCCTCGTCGCCGGCAACATTCGGGTCGTCGGGATCTTCGGCGAAGTGCAGCACCTTCGCCCAGAACACGGACTGATCCAGGGCGTTGCGGCTGTCAATGGACAGGTGCGAGATCTGAGCGCTCATGACATGGAGTCTACGTAGCCGCCGGCCGGCAGCTTGAGACTTGACCCCGTCGTAACGTCATAGTTTTGAGTAACAGCATGAGACCCGTTCCCGCGCTGTACCTCGCCTCGTACGCCCTGTCGCTGCTCGGCAACTCGATTGCCGCCGTCGTCTTCCCGCTCATCGTGCTGCAGATGACCGGCAGCCTGCTCTCCACCGGGGTGCTCGTGGCCTCGACCGCCCTGCCGGCGTTCCTCGCGGGCCTGTTCGCCGGCGTGGTGATCGACCGCATCAACCGGCGCACCTCGTCGGTCGTGTCCGACCTCATCTCGGCGGCATCCATCGCGGCCCTGCCGATCGTGGACCTGATCACCGGTCTCGACCTGGGCTGGTTCATCCTGTTCGGCATCATCGGGGCGGTCGGTGACGTGCCCGGCATGACCGCCCGGGAGGCGATGCTGCCCGCGATCGTGCGAGAGTCGGGCCTCACCGCCGAACGGCTGATCGGCATCCGCGAGAGCATCTCGGCGCTCGTGATCATCGTCGGCCCCGCCGCCGCGGGCACCCTGATGGTGGCCTTCGAAGGCTCCACCGTGTTGTGGATCACCGCCGCCACCTCGCTGGCCGCGGCGCTGCTCACCCTGCTCATCCCGCGCCGAGTCGGCGCGCTCACGGCGCTCCCCGGTGGCGCCGGCACCACCGTCCTCCCGGCCGGTTCAGTCTGGGCGCAGCTGCGCGAGGGGTGGGGTGTGCTGTTCGGCAGCAACCGGGCGCTCCGGGCGGTCACCCTGCTCAGCCTGGCCATGGTCGCGGTGCTCACCGCGCTGCAGGGGATGCTGTTGCCCGCGCATTTCGCGTTCATCAACGAACCCGGGCTGCTCGGGTTTGTGCTCACCGCCATCGCCGCCGGCACTCTGCTCGGCGGCGGTCTTTACGCCGTGTTCGGAGCCCGCGGGCGCCGCCGCACCTGGTTCGCCACCGGGCTCAGCGGAACCGTGCTCGGCATCGGAATCGTCGCGGTGCTGCCGGTGACGCCGGTGCTGTTCGCCGGCGCGTTCCTGTTCGGCTTCTCCTCCGGCCTGTTCGGCAGCCTGATCGGGGTGCTGATGCTCGAGGGCATCCCCGAGCGGATGCGCGGCCGCATCATGGGCACCCAGAACTCGCTGATGATGATCGCGGCCCCGATCGGCATGGTGGCTGTGGCCCTGCTGGGCGAGCAGTGGGGCCTCCGTACGGCGGGCATATTTGTGGCCGCCGTGTGGCTGGTCGCGGCGCTCGCCGCCCTGATCGCCCCGGTGCTGCGTACGCTGGAGGCACCCGCCGCCGAACCCGAGGAAGGGAGCCTGGTCGATGAGAAGTCATGACCTCGCCACGCTCGCCCAGGTCTCGGTGCGCACCCTCCGGCACTACCACCAGGTGGGCGTGCTGCCCGAGCCCGAGCGCAGCCGCAACGGCTACCGCGAATACACCGTGCACGATGTGGTTCGCCTGCTACGCATCAAGCGTCTGGCCGCGCTCGGCATCCCGCTCGAACGGATGCCCGCCATGCTCGACAACGACGCGGACAGTCAGACCGACCTTCTCGACCAGCTCGACACCGACATCGACGCGCAAATTGCCCGGCTGCAGGCCCAGAAGACCCTGATCGGGCTCGCCCGGCTCAACGAAGCGGCCCCGGACCTGCCTCCGGAACTCGCACAGAGCCTGGCCCGGTTCGCCGCCTCCGGGGCATCACCCGAGATGAACCGGATGGACCGTGACCAGGTGATCCTGCTCGCCCACCTGGCCGGTGACGACGGCATCGACCGGCTGGCGCAGGTGTACGGCCGGCTTGCCGAGCCGGACGTCCTCACCGGCGTCGCCGCGTTCAACCGCCGGTTCGAGGAGCTCGCCGACGACGCCTCCGACACCGAGGTCGAAGCGTTGGTGACCGGATTCGTCGAGCAGTTCGCCCCGCTGATGGCCGAGCTCGGCGACGGCAACGACGAACCGCTCTTCGACGAGGCCGCGGCCGCCACCCTGTTCGACGCCTACCAAGCGGATGTGCTCAACCACGCCCAACGCCGCACCCTCGCGCAACTCACGGAGCGGCTCGAACGGCTGGCCGAGGCATCAGTCGAAGGGGACATGAGCTCGATGTAGGCCGGTAGTCTGCTGACACATGTCGGGGGAGGACTGTTGAAGGGCTTTGACGCAAGGAGCGCCCGGTTGCTGTTCACCGCCGGCGGGATCATGACCGTTGGCGGGCTCATGTCGGTCGGGGCCCTGGCCCCACTGCTGCCGCTGTTGCGCAACGACCCGTCGTACCTGTGCGAGGTCAAGAGCGAGTACGGGCCGGTCTCGCCGGTTCCCCTGCTCGGGCTGGACCAGGTGATCGGAGAGGCCAGCTGGTTCCCAATCGGCATCCGCTGTCAGTTCTGGGCCGGTGAGGGCCTGGCGAGGGTGTCGAATGAGATCGACTGGTCGTCGACCTATCTCGCGATGACCGGGCTCGTGCTCGTGGTCGTCACCCCCGCGATCACGCTTTGGTTCTACTTAAGGGACACGAAATAAACTGAGCCGCAGTAACGGTCGTGGAACGGAAACCGATGTACGACGTGATCATCAGCGGGGGCGGTCCCACTGGCATGATGCTGGCCAGCGAGCTGCGGCTGCACAACGTGAGCGTGCTGGTGCTGGAGCGCGACCCGACGCCGAATCCGGCGGTGCGCTCGCTCGGGTTGCACCCGCGCAGCATCGAGATCCTCGACCAGCGCGGGCTGCTGGACCGGTTCCTCGCGCAGGGAACGCGCTACCCGGGTGCCGGCGGGCAGTTCGCCGGGATCGTGCCCACCCGCCCGGTCACGCTGGCAAGCACCCACGACTACATCCTCGGCATCCCGCAGCCGGTCACCGATCGGATCCTGACCGAGCGGGCAGTGGAGCTCGGCACCGAGATCCGCCGCGGCGCCGACGTGACCGCCATCGAGCAAGACAACGACGGCGTGCGTGTGCGCCTCGCCGACGGCACAACAGCGGATGCGCGGTGGCTGGTCGGCTGCGACGGCGGCCGCAGTCTGGTTCGACGGCAGCTCGGGATCGGGTTTCCGGGTGACGCCGCCGCGACCGAGTGGATCCTCGGCGAAGTGCAGGTGACCATGCCACCCGACGAGTTGACCGCGATCGTGACGGAGGTGCGCAAGACCCACCGCAGCTTCGGGATCGGCCCGGCCGGCGACGGGCTCTTCCGCGGCGTGGTCCCCGCCGCCACCGTGTCGGAAGACCGCAACGTGCCGCCGACCCTGGAGGAGTTCCGCACCCAGCTGCGCGTCTTCGCCGGCACCGACTTCGGTGTGCACTCGCCGCGGTCGCTGACCCGGTTCACCGACGCAACCCGCCTGGCCGACCGGTATCGCGTGGGCCGCGTCTTCCTCGCCGGCGATGCCGCTCACGTGCACCCGCCGCTGGGCGGGCAGGGCCTCAATCTGGGCATCCAGGACGCGTTCAACCTCGGCTGGAAACTGGCCGCCGAGATCGCCGGCTGGGCGCCGGACGGCCTGCTGGACAGCTACTTCACCGAGCGGCACCCGGTCGCCGACGACGTGCTCACCCTCACCCGTGCGCAGAGCGAGCTGCTCTCGATCGAGCCCGGCCCGCGGGCCGTGCGCCGGCTGCTCACCGAGCTGGTCGAGCTCGGCGGGGTCGCCGAGTTCCTCGCCGAGAAGGTCACGTCGATCGGTATCCGTTACGACCTCGGCGACGGTCCCCGACAGCTCGGGCGGCGGATGCCGGACATCGCGGTCAACGGCGGCCGCCTGTACGACCTGCTGCACGACGGGCGGGGGCTGCTGTTGGACCGCACCGGCGCCCTCTCGGTGGCGGGCCGGTCCGATCGGGTCGAGCACGTGATCGCCGCCGATGCCGAGCTGGATGCCCCGGCTGCCCTGCTGCGTCCCGACGGTCACGTCGCCTGGCTGGGTGAAGACCAGACCGACCTGGACAGACAGCTCCGCCGGTGGTTCGGCGCCGCTAAAACGTCCTGACCAGCATGTTGTGAGCGAAGCTCGCGCACGATCTTCTTGCCAGGGTTCGTCGCCAACTGCCCGCCGCTCAGGTGGCGGCAGCCACTGCCGGGCTATCCCAATCCCTACCGGCGGATTCAGGCTCAGAACGGGGGCGGATCCTCGGTCGAGGGCCGAGGCTTAACGGTGGCCGAAGAGGTCGATGTTGGACCGGGTCTCGGCTCGGTGGTGGCGTCGGGCGTGGGCTGGGTCGCCTTAAGTTGTGGCGAGGCCTCGGTGAGGGGTGGTCGGGTGTGTTTCTTGCCGCCGGGGCTGGTCCAGGTCAGTTGCCCGCCGGGCCCTTGGCTGGTGGTGAAGGCGGATTGGTGTTTGAGCCGGTGGCAGGCCTTGCAGAGGCAGACGAGGTTGTCGACGCTGGTGGGGCCGCCGGTACTCCAGGGTTGGGTGTGGTCGATCTCGCTGAGCGTGGCCCGCCGGTTGCAGCCGATGCCCTGGCAGGTTTGGTCGCGGATCTCGACGTACCGGCGCATATCGGCTGGCGGCGCGTACTGGTCTCTGCCGACGCTGAGCCGGCAGCCGGTCTCCGGATGGGTCAGGATGCGGGTCCAACTGGTTGCGGTGCCGGCGATCCGCCGGGCGGTCTCCGCATCGATCGGACCGTAGCCCTCCAGGATCGCCGGTTCGTCGCTTCGATCCAGCAGGGTGAGTGCCGGGACGGTGATGTGCACCGTGCCGCGGATGCCATGGCCGAGGCCGCCCGGGCCGATGCCGTCCAGGAGCAGGTCGCGGTAGGCGTCCGCGCGGCGCTGGTCCTTCGTGCGGGGCTCCGCGGCCGCGCCGCCATCCGCTGGAGCGCCGGGCACGTCGGCCGCTGCGGCGTCGTCGGCGTCGAGGTCTGCCGCGATCCGGGAGAGCCGGTCGTACGCGGCCTGCGCTTCATCGGCTTTGAGGTACGCGTTCAGCCAGGCCATCCCGTCGGCGTCGGGCCGGAACACCACCCGCCGCGTGGCGAGGCCCACCGCGGCCCGCTCCCGCAGTGTCGTCGGGTGCATCCGTTCCCGCACCCGCGCCGCCACCTTCTTGAACTGGGCCGACGTCCGCGTCTCCGCCGCCCCCAACACCGCCGCCTCAAACCGGGGCAGCACCTCGACGGGCAGGTTCACCGTGACTTCGAGCATTTTCAGCGCGTGCCCCCAGGTGATGCGCCCGTCGGTGAGTGCCGCGCGGAAGGCCGGTAGGTCATTGTGCAGCCGGGTCGCGTCGAAGATCATGCAGCCCGCTGTATTGGACTGGAGCCGCAGCGCCCCGGCGGCCTCGGCCGCCATGGTGCGCCGGGCCAGCTCCACGTCGTCCCAGGCGGGCCCGTGTGCGGCGGTGTCGGGGTCGTTCCGGCCGGACTCCAGCGGGTTCCCGCAGAGGCCCGCGATGATGCGGGGTTCGTGGCCGAGCTGGTCCAGCTCGGCGAGCAACCGCACCCGCTCGGCATAACAACCCGCGAGTGCTTTCTCGTTCTCGATCAGCGGGTCGATGACCGCGCTGATCGCCGCCGCGACCGGATCCACCGCAGCATCATCGCGGGCGCCGGAGGAGCTGCCGGAGGAGCCGTCGGACGGGTCATCCGGGGTGTCATGAGGTGTGGCATCTGAGGTGGCCATACCCCCATAGAATCACCCACCACTGACACTCCCGATCCCAGTCATTCACTGGGGGAAGGCCCGATTGACCCGGCCCTGGGGAGGGGCGGCTAACTGTTGCCGAAGCGGACTTCTGCGTCCGGTGTGCCGGACGCAAATGTCCGGAGTGGGAACAGTTGCGACCCGGAAACGGGTCTCAGTTGTGCTTTTGCATCGGGCCATAACCGGGGCGGTGAGACTCCGCGCGGCCCTACGACGCGTCGCGGGAGGTGCCCCGGACGAGCGTCTTGCCCTGGAAGAACGCGGGGTTGACCGCGCGCATGATCAACATCAGCACGATGCCCGCGATGAAGAGCACCATGGCAAGGATGAAGACCAGCCCGACCCCGCCGATCTCTGAGCCGCTGCCGTACTCCGGGTCTGTGCTGTCGATCAGAGTGGTGACGAAGATCACGGCCAGGATGATGCCGCCCACGAGCGGCGCCAGCAGCTTGAGTAGGAATGCGCGGACGCTGGAGAACACCTCACGGCGGAAGAACCACACGCAGGCGAACGCGGTGACCCCGTAGTAGAAGCAGATCATGATGCCCAGGGTGAGGATCGTGTCGGTGAGCACATCGGTGCTCAGCACCCGCATCACCGCGTAGAAGCCCCACGCCACCACACCGGCGATGATGGTGGCGAACCCGGGCGACTTGAATCGGGGGCTGATGGCGGCGAACCGGTTGGGGAAGGCCTTGTAGTGCCCCATCGAGAGCATGGTGCGGGCGGGGCCCACGAAGGTGGACTGCAGCGACGCGGCGGAACTGGACAGCACCGCCAGTGACATCAGGATCGCGAAGGGCCCCATCACCGGACCGGCCAGCGCCGCGAACACGTTGCCCTGGATGTCTTCGTTGCCCAGTCCCAACTCGCCGGTGCCCACGCCGGAGTACATCAGGGCGGACACCGAGACCAGGATGTACAACACGAAGATGATCGCGACGGTGAGGGTGGCCGCCCGCCCCGGAGTGGTCTCCGGGTTCTTGGTCTCCTCGTTCATGGTCAGGGTCACGTCCCAGCCCCAGTAGATGAAGATCGACAGTGACACCCCGGCGGCGAACGCCGAGAACGAGGGGGTGAGGAACGGGTTGAACCAGGAGGCGCTGAAACCGAGTGCATCGAACGCGGAGCCGTCGGCGAAGTGGATGAGCGCCGCCACGCTGAACCACACCAGCACCAGTAACTGGAATGCGACGAGCACGTACTGCACGATCTTTGTGGTCTCCATGCCCCGGTAGGACACGTAACAGGCGCCAACCATGAAGACCAGACAGGTGAAGATGTTGATCCAGACGTTGCCGGCGAGATCGGCCAGCCCGGGATTGCCGAAGAGTTGCGACAGCATCAGGTAGAAGAAGTCGACGGCCACCCCGGCCAGGTTCGAGAGCACCACCACGGTGGCCACGATCAGGCCCCAGCCGCCCATCCAGCCCAGCCACGGCCCGAACGCGCGGGTGGCCCAGGTGAACGAGGTGCCGGCATCCGGCATCGCGTTGTTGAGCTCGCGGTAGCCGAGCGCCACGAGCAGCATCGGGATGAAGCCCACGATGAAGATGCCGGGCATCTGGGTGCCGACCGCCGCGACGGTGGGACCGAGCGACGCGGTGAGCGTGTAGGCGGGAGCGATGCAGGAGATGCCGATGACGGTGACGCCGAGCAGACCGATCGACCCGGCGCTGAGCCCCTTGGCGGACAGCCCGCCGGCACTGGTTGAGGTGGTGTCCGGCGTGGCGCCGGGTGCGGGTGACTGTGCCATGGGCCTGTCCTTTGGTCGGATCAGCTACGGGTAAATCAACTACGGATCGAAAATCGGCGGAGTGCGGGTCAACTGCCCGCGGGGGAGGTGGGGACGACGACGAGCGGCACGGGCAGGGCGTGCAGCATGCGGTGGGCGGTGATGCCGAGGAAGATCGTGCGGGGAGCGGCCAGGCGGCTCGACCCCACGAAGGCGAGTTCGTCGGGGCGCCAGTCGAGCGCCTCCACGGCCTCCTCTACGTTTTTGCCTTCGCCTACCTCGGTGGTGATGATGCCGCTGCTCTGTGAGTGCCGTTCGTAGTAGGCCAGCACAGCGTCGAGATGCGCGGTGCTGCCGGCGGCGGCCGGCGACTGCTTCTCGGCGGTGGCGTCGACCTCCACCAGGGTCACGAACCGCAGGTCGACGGACAACTCGGCGGTGAAGGCGACCAGCGAGTCGAGCAGGGCCTCCCAGCCCGCCCGGGTACCGATGGCGCAGGTGATACGGCTGAGCTGCGCGGGTGCGCGGTACCCGTGTGGCGCGAGCGCGACGGGCACGGGGGAGGCGTGCAGCAGGGCGTTGGCGACGCTGCCGATAGTGAACCGGTTGAAGATACCGCCGCGGGCGGCACCCACCACGATCCGGTCGGATCCCAGGTCGGCGGCAGCCTGGATCAGGCCTTCCGAGGTGGAATCCGCCCAGAGCAGATGCGTCGTGGCGGTGACGTCGCCGGGTACCCAGCCGATCGCCTCGGTGAGCCAGTCCTTCGCCTGGTCAGCCAGCAGCACTTCGTAGTCGGAACCGGCGGCGTGGATCTTGGCCGGCGCGGCCGTGACACGTTGCAACACCAGGCAGATGCGCAGTTCGGCCGCGGTGGCCCTGGCCATCGCGATGCCCAGTTCGAGAGCCTCGCGGCCCTGGGTGGTGGCTTCGTAGGCCACCACGTAGTTCGGTGCTGGGCTCACGCTGTTCTCCTCGGTTCCGTGCCGGAGGCATCCGGCGTCTCGCTGCCGTGCTCGTGTTCGTGCACATGCTCGTCTCCGGCCCCGGCGGCGTGCCGGCCCCGGGGAACCGGCTCGTGCTCGTGCTCGTGGCCGTCGTGCTCCATACCGGGTGCGCAGTGTGCGGCGCTCGGCTCAACGTCGAGCGACGGGTTGCGATCGAAGAACCCCACCGGTTTCAACCAGAACGACACCACATCCGCCGGCATCACCGGCCATTCCTCGGGCCGGGTGATGTGGTGGATGCCGAAGGTGTACCAGAGCACCACGTCGGTGTCCCGCACGTTGCGGCCGGCCTGCACCCACTCGGGCAGGCCGTGGTCGACGCCGCTCTGGTTGACGAACTCCCCGCACGGCCAGCGCTCGGCCTCGTCGGCGGGGGTGACCCAGACCGTGTGCCCGATCACCTGGGCGCGCAGCAGTGCCGGCGCGGTGGGATGGAAGAACGACGGGATCGCCCCGCCCGGCACGAGCTTGTACGACACCGGGGTGCCCAGCCCGTTCAGGGTCTGCTCGTTCACCACCTTCCAGGCCCGCTGGGTGTTCCAGTCGAAGTCGTCGAAACCCTCGGTCTCGATGGCGGTGTTCTGTTGGGTGAGGGCCAGGCCCAGCGGGTTGCCCTCGTCGATGGGTTCGATGCGGGTCTCGCTCTGGAACACCGTGTTGGCCGGGCCGTCGATGTCGAGGTCGAGGCGGGCCACGATGAAGTGCTGGTGGAACGGCGCGTAGGTGCGGTCGTCGACGAGGGTGCCGTTGGGGTGCGGCTGGCCGGCGTCGAGATGGGTGACCACCATGATGCCGGTGGCGCGCACCTCGCACTCGATGTTGCCGTCCTGGTAAAACCGCCAGTAGACCAGGTATTCGTAGTTGGCCACGGTGACGTGGAAGGACACCACCAGCCGGCGCATCCGGCGCACCTCGGCGCCGCCGTCGTGGTCCACGTGCTTCCAGAGCACCGCATTGTCTTCCTCGTGGATGCAGAACGCGTTCTTGATCGTGTACGGCTCGCCGGCGCTGTTGTGCAGCACGGCGTCGAGGTAGCGGATCTCGCCCAGGCAGTCGCAGCCGAGCTCCAGCGAGGTGGTCATGAAGCCCAGGCCCCACTCGCCGATGTCGAATGCGGTGCGGCGGAAGTGGTCGACGCTCGGGTCGCGGTACGGCACCACCATCTCGGCGAACGACAGCCGGTTGGCGATCGGGCGCTCGCGGCCGGCATCCGTGTAGGTCACCTTGTGTAGGGTCATGCCCTCGCGGTAGTTGAACCCCACCCGCAGCGACCAGTTCTGCCACTGGACGAGGTTGCCGTCCACGCTGAATCCGGGACCCTGCGGTTGCACGATGTCCAACGGTTTGAGGGGCGGCCGGGTGCTCGCGTTGCGGATGCGTTCGGGCACCAGGTGCGGCACGTATTCGCCCATGCCCTTCGGCGGGTCGACCGTGAAGGTGTCCTCGATCTCGAGCAGGTTCATGGTGTTCACGTCGATCACGAAGTGCAGCCCGCTCACGGGACCGGCGTACGGGTTGGCGCCGGCGCCCGCGCGCACCCACACGTCCGCCCAGCCCAACCGCAGGCCGCGGAACCGATCGGGGATCACGGCGTCGCCGTAGGTCCAGGTGTCGATGAACACGTTGTCAAGGTCATCGATGCCGCGCTTGGCCAGTGCCGCCACGACCTCCGGATGCGCCCGCAGCGCGGCGTCGGCTTCTTCCCATTCATCCACGGTGAAGTTGGCCTGCACCCCCACGGCCTCGTCCCACTCCAGCAGGGCGTCGGAGTCGAGGGAGACCACGGCAATCCAGGTGCGGTTCTCCGCCCGGTGCAGCACCACCAGGCGCGCGCGGCGCTCGGGGGCGACACCGGTGGCCTCGAATTCTGCGATGGCGGTCTTGGCCGGCTCGACGAGTTCGATGGAGGCGAAGCGCCACCCGTCGCCGACGTCGTGTTCCCGGGCGAGCACGGCGGCGGCCTGGGTGAATTCTGCCGCGGTGAGGGGGTCGAGGGGGTGAAAGGTCATCGGGTTCCTGTCTTGTTCCTGCGAAAAGCGATTACTCGAGGGAGCTCATCACGTGCTTGATGCGCGTGTAGTCCTCGACCCCGTACATCGACAGGTCCTTGCCATAGCCGGAGTACTTGAAGCCGCCATGCGGCATCTCGGCGGTGAGCAGAATGTGGGTGTTGATCCACACCGCGCCGAAGTCCAGATCCCTCGACACCCGTAGGGCGCGGGCGTGGTCACGGGTCCACACGCTGGAGGCGAGTGCGTACCGCACGTCGTTGGCCATCGTGATGGCCTCCTCCTCGGTGCTGAAACTCTGCACGGTGATCACCGGGCCGAAGGTTTCGTCCTGCACGATCGCGTCGCTCTGGCGCACCTGGGTCACCACGGTGGGTTCGAAGAAGAACCCGGCCTCGCCCACCCGATGGCCGCCGGTGTTGATCACGGCGTGAGCGGGCAACGCACCGACCTTGTCGACCACGTCGGTGAAGTGCCGCACGTTGTTGAGCGGACCGAAGTAATTGTCGGCGTCGTCGGCCGATCCGGTGGTGCGCAACTCGGCCTCCGCCGTGAACGCGGCCACGAACTCATCATGGATGGCTTCGTGCACGAGCACCCGGGTGATGGCGGTGCAGTCCTGGCCTGCGTTGTAGAAGGAGAAATCCGCGATGCTCGAGGCGACCTTGGCCACGTCGACGTCGGCGAAGACCACCGCCGGTGCCTTGCCGCCGAGTTCGAGGTGGGCACGCTTGAGGGTGTGCGCGGCGCTGGACGCCACGGCGATGCCCGCCCGCACGCTGCCGGTGATCGACACCAGGCCGGGCACCGGATGCTCGACGATGAACGAACCGGTGGCGGCGTCGCCGAGGACGATATTCATCACACCGTCGGGCAGAATGCCCTGGCTGATCCGGGCGAGTTCAAGGGTGGACTCCGGGGTGGTGTCGCTGGGCTTGAGCACCAGGGTGTTGCCCACCGCCAGGGCCGGGCCGATCTTCCAGATCGCCATGAGGAACGGGAAGTTCCACGGGGTGACCTGGCCGACCACGCCGATGGGTTCGCGGCGTACCCAGGAGGTCATGCCCTCGAGGTACTCGCCGGCCGACTTGCCCTCGAGCAGCCGGGCGGCGCCGGCGAAGAAACGCAGTTGGTCGGCGCCGGCGGCAACCTCGTCGGCCGCGATCGTGGCGCGCGGTTGGCCGGTGTTGCGGTGTTGAGCCTCGACAAGAGCGTCGCTGTTGGCCTCGACGGCGTCGGCCAGCAGCAGGAGGGCCTTCTGCCGTTCCGAGGGGGTGCTCCGGCTCCAGCCCGGGAACGCGGCCTTGGCGGCTCGCATGGCGTCGTCGACGTCGCCGGCCGTGGAGATCGGGGCCCGGGCCACGATCCCGCCCGTGGTCGGATCCACGATGTCGAGCATCCCGGAACCGGCTGGCGTGACAAATTGGCCGTTGATGAAGTTGGACAGGGTCGGGGTGCTCACGAGGCTCCTCTGCATTGAGATTCAAGGCCAAACCGCCGCCAGCGCCTCACGGCAGCGGAGCAGCGATTTGGGGCCAGTATGGCACTTGGCCGGGGAAAACGGCACCCCCACGCCGCTGTCGCTCCGGCGCATCCGCGTGTGACGTCGTGTTTCGACCGGGGATGTGGGTGGGGCGCGAAAACGTGAGCATGGGTGGATGCCCAGACAGATTCGATTCAACGCCTTCGACATGAACTGCGTCGCGCACCAGTCCTCCGGCTTGTGGCGCCACCCGGACGACCGGTCGCAGAGCTACACCGACCTCGGGTACTGGACCGAGCTGGCCAAACTGCTCGAGAAGGGCCGCTTCGACGGCATCTTCCTCGCCGACGTGCTCGGCACCTACGACGTCTACGGCGGCACCAACGAGGCCGCGATCCGCAACGGTGCGCAGATCCCCGTCGCCGACCCGCTGTTGGTCATTCCCGCAATGGCATATGTCACTGAGCACCTTGGATTCGGGGTCACCGCCGGCACCGCGTACGAGCACCCGTACCCGTTCGCGCGGCGCATGTCCACGCTCGACCACCTCACCAAGGGCCGGGTCGGCTGGAACGTCGTGACCGGCTACCTGCCCTCCGCCGCCCGCAACATGGGCAACGACGACCAGCTCGAACACGACGACCGTTACGACTACGCCGACGAATACCTCGAGGTGCTGTACAAGCTGTGGGAGGGCTCCTGGGAAGACGATGCCGTCGTGCGCGACGCCGCATCCGGTGTCTTCACCGACCCGAAAAAGGTGCACTCCATCGGTCACTCCGGCAGGCATTTTCAGGTGCCCGGCATCCACCTCTCCGAGCCGAGTCCGCAGCGTACCCCCGTGATCTACCAGGCCGGCGCATCCAGCCGCGGCATCAACTTCGCCGCGGGCAATGCCGAGGCGATCTTCGTGGCCGCGTCCACCAAGGAGGTACTGAAGGGCACCGTGGCCAAGATCCGCGACGCCCTCGAGGCCGCCGGACGCGACCGGTACTCCGCCACGATCTACACGCTGCTCACGATCATCACCGACGAGACCAGCGAGAAGGCGCAGGCCAAGTACCTGGACTACCTCAGCTACGCCAGCGAAGAGGGCGCGCTCGTCTTCATGTCGGGCTGGATGGGCGTGGACCTCTCCGGCTACGCGCTCGACGAGCCGATCGGCAACGTCAAGAGCAACGCCATCCAGTCCACCGTGGCCAACTTCCAGGCCGCGAACCATGACGGTTCCGAGTGGACCGTGGGCGACATCGCGCGTGCCGGCGCCATCGGCGGCCTCGGCCCGTTCATCGTGGGCTCCGGTGTGGAGATCGCCGACCAGCTCGAAGAGTGGGCCGCCGAAACCGACGTGGACGGCTTCAACCTCGCCTACGCCATCACGCCGGGCACCTTCGAAGACGTGGTCACCTGGGTGGTGCCCGAACTGCAGAGGCGCGGCGTGTACCCCACCGAGTACACCGAGGGCACCCTGCGCCAGAAGTTGCACGGTCGCGGTGACCGCCTGCCCGACGAGCACCATGGTGCGAACTTCCGCGTCGGGGTACCGGTCCGCTGAGCAACGTTCAGGTGAGGGGGACCGCGCGCGCGATCGTCACCCGGGTGCGGTACGGCATCCGGTATTCGGTGCGGCCCGCGAGGTCCGGGTGGGTGTCGAGCAGCTCGCCCAGCCTCGCGAGTAACTCCGCTCGGTCCGGCGCGGCCATGGTGATCACGTAGCTGCGTGAGGTGACCATCGCGATCAGCTGCTCACGGGTCAGCGGGTTCTCCCAGCGGAACTCGGCGTAGTCCTCGATGGCCAGCGGCGCGGCGACGACCGGCTCGTGGCTGTTGTACTGCTCGGCCTTCGACGAGCCCATGACCTCGCCGAGCCGCTCCACCCACTCCACCTCCGGGTCGCGGATGTTCCAGACCAGCGCGAGCGCGCCGCCGGGCCGCAGCACCCGCGCAACCTCGGCCGAGGCCGCGGGCACGTCGACCCAGTGCCAGGACTGCGCGAAAGTGATGAGGTCCGCGCTCGCGTCCTGAAGCGGCAGGGCTTCGGCCGTGCCGGCCAGGGACGTGACCGACGGGTGGTTCGCCGCCAGCCGGGACCGCATCTGGGGGTCGGGTTCCACCGCGGTCACGGTCAGCCCGTTGGCGACGAGTGACGCGGTGAACTTGCCGGTTCCCGCTCCGACGTCCACCACATCGGCCACCGGACCCGCCCGGTGCAGCAACCACTCGATTGCCTGTGGCGGGTAACTCGGCCGACCCCGCTCGTAGTCGCCGGCGGCCCGGCCGAATGAGAGAGCGTCAATGGTCATTCCCCCAGTCTAAAAACAGCTCGCGAAAGCGGTCGTATGGTCACCTCAGCGCCCCGAGATGACCACACGGCCGCTTTCGCGATCAGACGAGTACTCATGGCGGGCTCATAGGAAGAGCCAAGCTCACGCATGGGCGACCTTACGAATATGGGTGACGTACCGCAGTCACCTACTTCGAGAGGCCGCCATGAGCCGCATCCCTGAACCCGAGTCCACCCCCGCCGGCCCCGCCTACGAGGGCCGCCTGCTTGATCGCGCCGATGAGGAGGTCGTCGACCAGGGTGTCGCCTTCGACATCCGCACGCTGATCAGCCGTCGCGGTGTGCTGAGTCTCCTCGGCCTCGGTGCGGGTGCAGTCGCACTCGCGGCGTGCTCTACGGGCACGTCCGGCAGTGCATCGAGCTCCACGGCCACCGCCACCACGTCCACCGGCGAGATCCCGGACGAGACCGCCGGGCCCTACCCCGGCGATGGTTCCAACGGGGTCAACGTGCTCGAGGAATCCGGCATCGTGCGCACCGACATCCGCTCGAGCATCGGCGGCGGCCTGACCGCCGAGGGGGTGCCGATGACGTTCAGCCTGACCGTGCTCGACATGAACAACAACAACGCACCGTTCGCGGGCACCGCCGTGTACGTGTGGCACTGCGACGCCGCTGGCGGCTACTCGATGTACTCGGACGGCATCGAGGACGAGACCTACCTGCGCGGTGTGCAGGTCGCCGACAGCGAGGGCAGGGTCACCTTCACGTCGATCTACCCCGCCTGCTACACCGGGCGGTGGCCGCACATCCACTTCGAGGTCTACCCCGATGTCGATTCGATCTCGGATGCCGCCAACGCCATCTCCACCTCACAGGCGGCCCTGCCCGAAGACATCAGCACCGGCGTCTACGCGCTGGCCGGTTACGAAGGCTCGATCGCCAACCTGGCCCAGGTCACCCTCGCCAACGACAACGTGTTCGGCGATGACGGCGGCGAACTGCAGCTGGCGACCGCGACCGGCGACATCACCGCCGGCTACGCCGTCACCCTCACGGCGCGGGTGGACACGACAACCACGCCCACCGCCGGGGCCGCACCCGGCGGCGGTGGCGGCGGTGGTACCCCGCCCACCGACGCGCCCACCCGATAACCCCGTCGATTCACGAACAGAGTAAGGACCCGAGCTCATGGGACTACTTCAGAACCTCACCGGATGGCACGCCATCATCATCCTCGTCGTCATCCTGCTGCTCTTCGGCGCGGCCAAACTTCCGGCGCTGGCCAGGAGCGTCGGTCAGTCGATGAAGATCTTCCAGACCGAGATCCGCGAGGCCAAGGCGGATGAGCCGGCCGCCTCGCCGACGCCGATCGACGGGCGCTGACGACATGGGCGCACGAAAGACATCGTCGACCGAGCCCGGCCTGATGCCCCTGGCGGGCCACCTGATCGAGGCCCGAAAGAGGATCTTCCGTGTGTCCATCGGCGTGGCCGTCGCCGTCGTCGTCGGCTACGTTTTCGCGGATGTGATCCTGGACGTGCTGCGCGCCCCCATTGTTGCCCTGGCCGAGTCCCGCAACGCCACCCTCAACTACGACAGCGTGAGCGGCGCGTTCGAGCTCAAGATGAGGATCGCCCTTTACGCCGGTGTTGTGCTGTCCAGCCCCGTGTGGCTGTACCAGCTGTTCGCGTTCTTCGCACCGGCGCTGACCAGACGGGAGAAGAGGTACACCTTCGGGTTCCTGTTCTCGGCGGTGCCGTTGTTCCTGGCCGGATGCGGCGCAGGCTTCGCCCTGTTCCCGCACGTGGTCGAGCTGCTCGCGAACTTCGCATCGACCGCGGACAGCACCATTCTCGAGGCGTCCTACTACTTCGACTTCGTCATGAAGCTCGTGCTCGCGGTGGGAGTGGCCTTCGTGCTGCCCGTCTTCGTGGTGCTGCTCAACCTCACGGGAGTGCTGCCGGGAGTCTCGATCGTGCGTGGCTGGCGGCTGGTCCTCGTTGCGATCGTGGTGTTCTGCGCCCTGGCCACCCCGGCCGCCGACATCATGTCGATGTTCCTGCTGGCCATCCCGATGTGTGCGCTGTTCGCCGCGGCGGCCGGGATCGCCGTACTGCACGACCGACGCGTGGCGCGCCGGCTCGCCCTGATCACGGTGGACTCGCGCGAATCCGTGACCGTCTGACCACCCTTCACCGCCCACACCGACTAACTGGAGAACCCATGCTGGGCCTCAGCTTCGAAAAACTGCTCGTGGTCGCCCTGATCGCGGTGTTCATCATCGGACCGGACCGGCTGCCGCTCTACGCCGGCCGGTTGGCGGCGCTCGCGCAGAGCCTGCGGGGTCGTTCGGAGGCGGCGAAGGCGCGGGTCACGCAGGAACTCGGTGACGACTTCGACCTCGCCGAGTGGAAACAGCTCGACCCGCGCCAGTACGACCCCCGCCGCATCATCCGCGAAGCGCTCGCGGACGCAGACCCGCCGGCGACGCTGGCACCGACCGAGCCCGCGGAAACCACCGCGGATCAGCCCGAATCCAGCATCGCCCGGCTGCTGCGCACCTCACGCAGCCGAGCAACCGCCGAGCACACACCCGAGACCCTGCCGACACCTTGAAATGCAAGCGCTGTCTTGCCTATGCTGGTGGGCATGGGAGACGTGTACCGGGCGCTCGCTGATTCGACTCGACGGCAGATTCTCGACGAACTCGTCGTGCGTGATGGCCTCACCCTGTTCGAGATCTGCGGCCGGCTGGCGATGCTGCACGGTGTGGCGTCTACCCGTCAGGCGATCTCCCAGCACCTGGCGGTGCTGGAGGAGGCCGACCTGGTGCGCACGCGACGAGTCGGTCGCACCAAGATCCATTACCTGAACACTGACCCGCTCCGTGCGGTCGTCGACCGCTGGCCCATCACCCCCTGAGGAGAACTCTCATGCCCATCCGCATCAACATCACGAGCATTTTTGTCGACGATCAGGCCAAGGCCCTTGCCTTCTACACCGAGAAGCTCGGCTTCGTGCTGAAGAACGATGTGCCCATCGGTGTGCACCGGTGGCTCACCGTGGTCTCGCCGGGGGATCCCGACGGCGTCGAATTGCTGCTCGAGCCCGACGAACACCCGGCGGCGCAGGCCTACATGCGAGCCCTCGTGGAAGACGGCATCCCGGCCACGTCCTTCGCGGTCGACGATGTGGCCGAAACCGTGCGCGACCTCGAGGCTGCGGGAGTGCGGGTCACCCAGCCTGCGACGCCGATGGGTCCGGTGGTCGTGGCCACCATCGACGACACCTGCGGCAACCTGATCCAACTCACCAGCCCGGCGTAAGCCGCCGCCCCGGCGCGCGCCTAGAAGGTGTGCTCCGGGCCGGGGAAGGTGCCCGCGGAGACATCCGCCGCGTAGTCCTGTGCCGCGGTGAGCAGCGCCGCGTGCATGTCGGTGTACTGCTTGACGAAGCGCGGCAGCCGACCGGTGCGGAGCCCCGCCATGTCCTGCCAGACGAGCACCTGGGCGTCGCAGCCGTTTCCGGCGCCGATGCCGACGGTGGGGATGCCCAGGGTCTGGCTGATCTTGGCGGCCACGTCGCCGGGAACCATCTCCATCAGCACCGCGAATGCGCCCGCCTTCTCGAGTGCGGTGGCGGCCTCGAGCAGCCGCTCGGCATCCGCCCCTCGCCCCTGCACCCGGTAGCCGCCCAGGCTGTGCTCCGACTGCGGTGTGAAGCCGATGTGCGCCATCACCGGAATGCCGGACCGGGCCAGGAGTTCCACCTGCGGCACCATCTCGGCCCCTCCCTCGAGCTTCACCGCGTGCACAGTGGCCTCCTTCATGAACCGCACCGCGGTGTGGAAGCACTGCTCGGGGGAGGCCTGGTAGGAGCCGAACGGGAGGTCCGCGATCACGAGGGCGTGCTCGGCGGAGCGGGTGACCGCGCGGGCAAGCGGGATCAGCTCGTCCACCGTGACCGGCAACGAGGTCTGGTTGCCGAACACGTTGTTCGACGCCGAATCGCCCACGAGCAGCACCGGGATGCCGGCCTCGTCGAAGGTCGCCGCGGTGTACATGTCGTACGCCGTGAGCATCGCCCACTTCTCGCCGCGCTCCTTCATCTCCTGCAGGTGGTGGATGCGCACCCGCTTGCGGGTGGGGGCGGCTGCGCTGGCGTTGCCGTAGGGAGCGGGCTGCTCGTTCATACGTACCTTTCGGGTGTTCCGGTGACGTTTCACTGTAGGACAGTTGCGTACAGTGAGATCCCTATGAACACCTCCTTCACCGTGCCCCTGGCCGATCGCCATTTCGAGGACTACCGTCCGGGGATCGTCGTCGAAAGCGGCCACGTGCCGGTGAGCGAGGAGAGCATCGTCGCGTTCGCCGCCGCCTTCGACCCGCACCACATGCACGTGGACCCGGTCGCGGCGCTCGCCGGCCCGTTCGGCGGATTGATCGCCAGCGGCTGGCACACCACGGCGCTGATGATGCGGATCATGGTGGACACCTACCTGAACGAGCGCACCAGCCTGGGGTCGCCCGGTGTGGACGAGCTCCGTTGGCGTCTGCCGGTGCGCTCCGGCGACATCCTCTCGGCCCGGTTCACCGTGCTGAGCGCCCGGGTGTCGGCGTCGAAGCCGGACCGTGGTCTGGTGCACACCCGCATCGAGCTGCACAACCAGGCCGGTGAGCTGGTCATGTCGCAGGTGATGATGAACCTGATCCGTCGGCGCGCTTAACGCCTCGCGGCGGGCTATTGAGCCGAGTAGCCGCCGTCGACGAGGTGGTAGCTGCCGGAGATGAAGGACGCGGCGTCGCTCAGCAGGAACAGGGTGAGCGCGGCGACCTCCTTGTCGGTGCCGAGGCGGCGGGAGGCGTGCTGGGCCTCGAGTGCGGTGAGTGCCTCGGGGGAGAGGCTGGAGCGCACCAACGGGGTGTCGATGAAGCCGGGGCCGACGGCATTGGTGCGCACACCGTCTGCGGTGTACTCCAGCGCGGCGACCTTGGTGAGGCCGATGAGGGCGTGCTTGCTGGTGACGTACGCGGCGTTCTCCGCGATGCCGACCGAGCCGAGCACCGAGGCCATGTTCACCACGGCGCCCCCACCAGCGGCGACGATGGCGGGCAGCTGGAACTTCAGGCCGTAGAAGACGCCGTCCAGGTCAACCGCGCGAACCCGGTCCCACGCGGCGATGTCGTAGTCGCCGATCTTCTGGGGAGCGGCACCGATGCCGGCGTTGTTCACGGCGAGGTGCAGGGCACCGAAGGTCTTCTGCGCGAAGGTGACGGCGGCTTCGGAGTCTTCCCACTTCGCGGTGTTCTGGGTGAACGCGGCAGCCTTGCCGCCGGCTGCGATGATCTCATCGGTCACGGCCTGTGCGGCCTCGAGCTTGATATCCGTCACCACGACGGAGGCGCCTTCTGCGGCGAGTTCCCGGGAGATCTCCGCCCCGATGCCGCTTCCGCCGCCGGTGACGATTGCTACCTTGTTGTCGAACCTGGCCATGTCGACCACTCCTATCTATCGTGCGTAGATCACGCTGAATCTGGTGAACTCCATGCGTTCGTATAAAGCAAACCAGTGGTTGGCTTTAAGTATTCCTGATTCCATTGGTTGCAGCTACAACTAAATGGTGTACGGTTGTAGATACAAGCACGTAGTCCACGATCACCGGGAGCCAGTCATGAGCGTCACCACCGACGAGCAGATCCTCAATGCCGACACCTCGATGGGCGCGGTGACCCTCCGGGTCGGCGACCTCGACACGATGTCGGACTACTACTCGCAGGCCTTCGCCATGGAGCCCCTCGAGGAGCAGAGCCGCGCGCGCGAGGTGCACCGGGTGCTCGGGCGTGGCACCACTCCGCTCGTCCGGCTCATCCACACCCCGGACCTGCCCGGCGTCGATCCGCGCCAGGCCGGGCTGTTTCACACCGCGTTCCTCTTCGAAACCCCCGAGAGCCTGGCCGCGACGGTGTACCGCGCCGCACAGGACCCGCGCAGCCGCTTCGTCGGGTCGAGCGATCACCTGGTGAGCGAGGCGTTCTACTTCACCGACCCCGAGGGCAACGGCGTGGAGCTGTACACCGACCGGGACCGTGACCGGTGGATCCACGACGGCGAACAGATCCGGATGGCCACCGAATACCTCGATCCCAACAAGTACCTGCAGGATCACCTCAACCAGCGCGTCGTGGATGCCGGCCCCGCACTGGCCGGCGCCGTGGGCCACGTACACCTGCAGGTGGGTGATGTCGCGACCGCGCGGGCGTTCTACGTCGACGCGCTCGGCTTCGAGGCGACGGCCACCGGCTACCCGGGTGCGCTCTTCGCCTCCGCCGGCGGCTACCACCACCACATCGCCATGAACGTCTGGAACAGCCGCGGCTCCGGACCGCGAGCCGCGAGCCTCGGCCTCGGCGACGTTGCCGTCACCGTGCCCACCCTCGCGGACCTGGAATCTCTCACCGCCCGCCTGACGGCCCGCTCGATCCCGTTCGCCGGCGACGGCCGGTCCGTGACGGTCGCCGACCCGTGGGGCACCCAGGTCACCGTGGCGTTGCCCGACCTCACCGTCGACGAGTTGATCGCCCGATGAGCATGCTGCGGGATGTGCGCTCGTCCGGCTGGCCGGCCGACCCCACGACCGACGCCACAACGGCCGATCCCGCGGTGTTGCTCCTGTTGCACGGCTACGGATCGAACGAACACGACCTGACCGGGCTCATCCCGGCCCTGGCTCTCGACCTGCCGTGGGCCTCCCTGCGCGCACCACTCGACCTCGGCAACGGCGGCGCGGCCTGGTTCGCCATTACTACTCCCGGCAACCCCGACGCCCAGCCGGTCGCCGCCGCGACCGAGACCATCTGGGCCTGGGTCGACGCTCATCTGGCGCCCGGCACCCGCGTGATCCCAATCGGTTTCTCCCAGGGTGGCCTGATGGCCAGCCAGCTGCTGCGCACCCGGCCGGAGCGCGTGCTCGCCCCGGTCGTGCTCGGCGGCTTCGTGCTCGGCGCGGCGCAGCCCGGTGATGACACCCTGGCCGCGACCCGCCCGCCCGTCTTCTGGGGCCGGGGCGCGGAAGACCGCGTCATCGCGGCCCCCGCAATCGACCGCACCACCGCGTTCTTGCCGCAGCACTCCACGCTCGTCGAGCGGGTGTACCCGGGGCTCGCGCACGGTATCGACGCCGCGGAACTCGGCGACGTGCGCGAGTTCCTCGCCATCCACGCCGGCCTCGGAGTAGTCAGGGGCCGATGAGCTCGCCTCAGCGCCCGACGAGGCCCAGGTGGGCATCGCTGTAGCGGTTGCCCTGCACGCCGATGCGGTCGGCGACACCGTTGAGGTCGGCGAGTTCGTCGGCGGACAGCGCGACGGCGGTGGCTCCGGCGTTCTCTTCGAGTCGTTCCCGGCGCCGGGTGCCCGGGATCGGCACGATCCAGGGCTGCTGCGCGAGCAACCACGCCAGGGCCACCTGGCCCGGTGAAGCGGATTTTGACCGGGCCAGCTCGGTGACGTGGTCGACGAGAGCCTGGTTGGCCGTACGGTTCTCTTCGGAGAAACGGGGGATGCCGCCGCGGACGTCTCCATCGGTGAAGGTGGTCGTGGTGCTCACGGTGCCGGTGAGGAATCCCTTGCCCAGCGGGCTGAACGGGACGAACCCGATGCCGAGCTCGGCGAGGGTGGGCAGCACCTCGGGTTCGGGGTCGCGGGTCCACAACGAGTACTCACTCTGCACAGCAGTGACCGGGAACACGGCGTGCGCGCGACGGATGGTGGCAGCGGAGGCCTCGGAGAGGCCGAAGTGGCGCACCTTGCCGGCCTCGACCAGGTCGCGCACGGCACCGGCGACGTCTTCGATGGGCACGTCGGGGTCGACCCGGTGCTGATAGAAGAGATCGAGGGTATCCACTCGGAGGCGCTTGAGCGACTCATCCGCCACTCGTTTGATCTGCTCGGGCCTGCTGTTCAGACCGACGGATGCGCCGTTCTCGATCTGCCAGCCGAACTTGGTGGCGATAACGACCTCGTCCCGCACCGGCTCGAGGGCCTCGCCAACGAGTTCCTCGTTGACGTAGGGGCCGTAGACCTCGGCCGTGTCGAAGAACGTGACACCGAGGTCGACCGCGTCCCGGAGCACACCGATCATGTCGGCGCGGTCGCCGGGGTTGGGCCCATAACTCTGCGACATGCCCATGCAGCCCAGGCCGATGGCGGAGACGGTCAGTCCTTGACCGAGGGTTCGAGTGTGCATAACGCGCTCCTTGGAGTCGAGGTTTTCCCCCACCGTAGGCGAGCGGGGGCGGAGGAGGGAGACCCTGCGAGTACACGTTTTCGCAGTACGCGTCTTCCCGGAAGAGGGGGCCTGACAGGCACTCCCTTCGCCGTGGGCCCGCGGCTACCGTCGAAGGATGACCAACAACATCATTCTGAACAACGGCGTCGTCATGCCCGCTCTCGGGCTCGGCGTCTTCCAGACCCCGCCCGACGCCACCACGGATGCGGTCCAGGCCGCCCTGCAGACCGGCTACCGCCACATCGACACCGCCGCCGCCTACGCCAACGAGCGTGAGGTCGGCGAGGGCATCCTTCGTTCCGGCATCGACCGGTCCGACATCTTCATCGAGACCAAGGTGTGGATCAGCGACTACGGCTATGACCAGACGCTGCACGCCTTCGACAAGAGCGCCGGCAAGCTCGGCGTCGACCAGATCGACCTGTTGATCCTGCACCAGGCCCTGCCCGGTGAGTTCGACAAGACCATCCAGGCCTACCGGGCCCTCGAGCAGCTGCTCGCCGACGGCAAGGTGCGCGCCATCGGCGTCAGCAACTTCATGACCGACCACCTGCACACCCTGCGCGAGCAGGCCACGGTCGTGCCGGCGGTCAACCAGATCGAGGTGCACCCCTACTTCTCGCAGCCCGATGTGCGTCGGACCAACGCCCAGTTGGGCATCGTCACGCAGGCCTGGTCGCCGATCGGCGGCATCACGTCGTACCGCGGTGACGGCACGAAGAGCACCTTCACCGACCCCGTCATCGTCGGTATCGGCGAACTGCACGGCAAGAGCGCCGCGCAGGTCATGTTGCGCTGGCAGCTGCAGCTGGGTCACTCCGTCATCCCCAAGTCGGTGCGCCCCGAGCGCATTGCCGAGAACTTCGCCGTCTTCGATTTCGAACTCACGGCGGAGCAGATGAGCGCCATCGACGCCCTGGACACCGGGGTGCGCGGCGGCCCTGCACCCGAGGCCGTCACCCTTGAGGCCTTCGGCCGGGAGATCCCGGAAGCATGAGGATGTGAGGCCCAGGTGGCCGGGTACGACGAAACCGTTCCGCGCACCACCAGCAAGCGGCTCGACCCGACAGGAGGCCCGTCCCGGCGGTAGAGCTCAGCCTCGAATGATCCCGATGATGAGGTTCAGAACACCGATGGCGGCGATCGGGTACGGCCAGAAGCGCATCGGGATGAAGAAGAACGTCGAGGACGGGCGGGTCCAGATCTGCTCGCCGGTCTCCTGGTTCACCACGGCGACGGGCCGGTGGGTCACCTTCACGCCGCGTTCGTTGATCACCGGTTCGGCCAACGGCTGGTAGACGAACGACGGCTTGGCCTTGTCGAGCTTGGGCATCACATACGTGGTGAACGCCCACAGCGCCGCGGCACCGAGGACGAACCCGGCACCGAGGAAGATGTTGGTCACCGGTGCGTTCGAGTCAGCGGCGGGCGCGCCGAGCGCCTTCAGCGAGAAGCCGAGACCGACCGAGAGGCCGAAGAACAGGAAGACAAGGATTCCCCACCGGGACCAAATGATCATGGTTCACCGTAGCGGAGCGGGCGACGATCGCCGGGAGATGCTCCACCACCAGACCCAGCGGGGACTCGGCTGCCCCTCAGAAAGGGGATGCTAGCCTCCGATCGGACCATGAATGAGGGGCGGGCTCAACCAGTGAGACCAGGGCACGAGCACACTGCAGGCATCGCGAGACACGGGCGGCTGAAGCGATCCCGGCCCCTGGCCACGATCCTCGCCGTGACGGCCGGCAGCCTTGCCGTTCTCCTGGTGAGCGGCATCGCGGTGGCCGGCCTGGCCGTGTGGCAGTTCAGCAGCCAGGTGACCGCCAACTCCATCGACCTCAACGGCGCAGACGTCGACGATGTGATTCCGGCCATCAGCAGCTACGAGAACGGGTTCAACATCCTCATCGTCGGGGTCGACAACGACCCCGATCAGGGGGAGGCGTATGGCGAACGCGGGTCCACCCTGAACGATGTGAACATCCTCGTGCACGTGTCGAGCGACCACACCAACGCCGTGGTCGTGAGCATCCCGCGTGACCTCATCGTGTCGCACCCCACCTGTGTCGACGTTAAAACCGGCACCGAATACGCATCCATGAGGGCCCGGCCGGTGAACGAGGCGATGTCCAGAGGTGGCCTGCCCTGCGTGGTGAGCACCGTGGAGAGCCTCACCGGGCTGACGATCCCGTTCGCGGGTCTGGCCACCTTCGACGGTGTGGTGCGGATGAGCGACGCGGTCGGCGGCGTGCCGATCTGCCTCACCGATGCGATCGACGATCCGCTGGCCGAACTGAACCTTCCCGCCGGCACCAGTGTGGTGTCCGGTGCCACCGCGCTGGCTTTCCTGCGCAGCCGGCACGGCGTCGGCGACGGCAGCGACCTGTCCCGGATCTCGTCGCAGCAGATCTACCTGGCGTCTCTGATGCGCACCGTTCAGGGTGACGGCACCTTCTCCGACCTGCCCAAACTGTTCTCGCTGGCAAGCGCGGCAGCCACGAACATCAAGCTGTCGACCAGCCTCGCGCACGCCGACACCATGGTGTCGATGGCGCTTGCCCTCAAGGACATCGACCTGTCCAGGCTGGTGTTCGTGCAGTACCCGGGCACCACCGGGGACCTGAACTACCCGGGCAAGGTTGTGCCCACGCAGGACCTCGCCGACGCGATGTTCGCGAAGATCCTGGCCGACGAGCCGTTCGCCCTGGCTGCCGACGCACCGGAACCCGTCGAGGAACCGATCGACCCGGAGGCACCCGTTGATCCGGCCGCGCCGGTGGAGGCAGCCGGCCCCGAGGTGCTCGACGGCCTCACCGGCCGCACCGCGCAAGACGAGTCCTGCGCCCAAGCATTCATGTTCTAGCCACCATCGGGGCGCAGTTCCTGCTCCCGGTAGGTTCCCAGGTCGCCGCACGACACAATGAGAAGGCAACCCGTGTGGTGTCGCAGAAGGGAGCCACGGTGCAGGATTCCAACCCGCTCGTATCCCCGCTCGCCGGGGTGTCGACGGATGCCGGGCAGCGCTTCGCCCAGGAAGCGCCCGAATCCGTGCACGCCGGCTTCCCCTCCCCGGCCCAGGGCTACTACAACGGCCCGGTCGACCTCAACCGGCACCTGATCAGGGATCCGACATCCACTTTCATCGTGCGGGTGAGCGGTGACAGCATGACCGGCGCCGGTATCTTCGACGGCGACGAGGTGATCGTGGACCGGTCCCTCGACGCGCGCGATGGCAGCGTGGTGATCGCGGTGGTCGACAACGAACTCACCATCAAACGGCTGCGGCTGGACAGCGATGCCGTGCGGCTGGTGCCGGAGAACCCGGCCTACCCCGACATCGTGTTGCACGAGCTGAGCGAACTTTCGATCTGGGGCGTCGTCACCCGGTGCCTGCACCGTGTCTAACCAGCCATCCATCGCGATCGTCGACGCGAACAACTTCTATGTCTCCTGCGAGCGCATCTTCGACCCGCGCCTCGAGGGCAAGCCGGTGGTCGTGCTGTCGAACAACGACGGATGTGTCATCGCCCGTTCCCAGGAGGCGAAGACCCTGGGCATCAACATGGCCGCGTCGTGGGGGAGCATCGCCGCCGAGGCCGCCGCTAAGGGGGTCATCGCCCGGTCCAGCAACTACGAGCTCTACGGCGACATCTCCGCCCGCTGCGTGGAGCTGCTCGGCCGCTACACCTCCTCCCAGGAGGTGTACTCCATCGACGAGAGCTTCATCCGGCTCACCGGCAGCGCCGAGCAGGTCAGTGCGATCGCCCGGGAGATCCGGGTGGCCACCAAGAAGCTGATCGGCCTGCCGGTGAGCATCGGCATCGCTCCGAGCAAAACCCTGGCGAAGCTGGCGAACCGGGGCTCCAAGTCGTCCCTGGCGCTGCAGGGAGTCTGCAACCTGGGGGTGTACTCCCCGGAGCAGCTCACCGCGATTCTCGCGTCGGTCGATGTGGGTGAGGTCTGGGGGATCGGCTCGCGCACGGCGCAGAAGCTGATGGGAATGGGCATCCACACCGCCGCGGACCTGCGCGACACCGATGCCGTGCAGCTGCGCCGTCGGTTCGGCGTGACCCAGGAACGAGTGGTGCAGGAACTGCGCGGCATTGACTGCCTGCCGTTGGAGGAGATGCGCGCCGACCGCGAACAGATTCAGTTCTCGCGCTCGTTCGCGGTTCCGATCAGCACGGTGACCGAGCTCGAAGAGGTGCTCTCGGTGTACACCCAGCGCGCGGCCGCCCGACTACGCGAGCAGGGCTCGTTGGCCCGCATGATGAGCTGCACGGCGTCCACCTCACCGTTTCGGGACAACCACGTCAGCCACGCCGTCTCGCTCGCGTTCCCGAACCCCAGCGACGATCCCGTACAGATGTACCGGGCGGCGATCACCGCGCTCGGCCCGCAGCTGCAGGCCAACCAACAGTACGTGCGGGTGGGCGTAAGCCTCTACGAGTTCTCGCCCCGGGAGACGCACGCGACCCTCGACATCTTCGGCACCGAGCCCACCCCGTTCGCGGCCGGCGCGGTGCTCGATTCCATCGCCGCCAAGTACGGCCAGGAGAACCTCGGTCTCGGCCGTGCCGGGCTCAAGACCAACCGGGCCTGGACGATGCGGCGCGAGATGGTCTCCCCGCGCGCGACCACGCACTGGGACGAACTGATCACCGTCGCCGCCAAGTAGGGCCGAGGCTAGCACTGGCGACCGGCGCAACCGCCTTGCGCTGGTCGAGCTTGTCGAGACCCGGTGAGATGATCCCCTAGCGCTGCGGCAGCCCCCTCATCGGCGACGTGGACGCGACATACGCGCACGTCGCGGGGTCTCGACAGGCTCGACCAACGAGTGGGCACGACACACAGGCGCGTCAGGGGTCTCGGCACGCGACCGCATCCGCTGGTCGAGCTTGTCGAGACCCGGTGAGGCGATCCCCAAGCGCTGCGGCAGCCCCATCATCGGCTTCATCGGCGCCGTGGACGCGACATACGCGCACGTCACGGGGTCTCGACAAGCTCGACCAGCGATGGGGCGCGCACGCAGGCGCGTCAGGGGTCTCGGGACGCAACCGCCTCCGCTGGTCGAGCTTGTCGAGACCCGGTGAGACGGTCCCGGGTGCTGCGGCGCACGTCGCGGGGTCTCGGCGGGCTCGACGGGCTCACAACCTCAGCGTGTCGAAGGACATCAATGTGGAGACACCGTAGGAAATTGCGGTGCCCTGGGTCAGACTACGTGGATGGAGTACGGCGGAGTGTTACCCACAGATGCCCCCGACCCGAGCATCGAGTCCGAGGCGCGGCTGCGAAGTCTTGACTTCCCTGTGTTCCAACTCAAACCTCAGCCGTCGCTGATCCGTGCACCCATGGTCGGCTTTTCGGAGAGCAGCGGGGCAGCCGGCCAGGAGGAACTGTCAGTGCTGTTGACGTACACGCTGTGGAAGTATCCCGACGACCACTCCGACCCTCGCAACGAGATCGAGCTGGACGAACAAACGCGTCGGTCCATCGAAGAAGAGCCTCCGTGGGGTCGCCCCGCATGGCTGATCGAGCAAGCTCAGATGTTCCGGTACCCGATGCTCTGGGAAGCGGTCCGCACTGCGCGCCATGCGTCGCCGGATCTCGAGCTGCACTCACTGGCACAGCAGCTCGTTGACCACACCAACCATGTTCTGATGAACACCTTCCGCGAAGCGCTTGGCCTTCCAGCCGGCCCGAGCGCACGCGACGATTGGAAAGCCAGGGCCACCGCCGTGACGGAGACTTCTGTCAACGTGGACGGCCGTGACCGGCCTGCCGTGCAGATCGATACCGATCCGCTTGTCTACGCCGTGGGATTCCGCGTCGATAGGCATGTGGTGTGCACGAGCGTCCTTCCCCGCGAGAGCCTGCCGTTTCTCGACGTGTCCCTGACAACCTACGAGTAGACGGCCGACAAGCAGGGTCAGTCGCGATTGTGACCGGCCTAGACTCGGTCGCATGGTCAACGACGTCAGCCGCGCAGCGTACTCAGGCCGGGCGGCGGAGTACATCGACCTCTTGGGGTCGATGGGTTCCGTGCACCCGTCGGATCATCAGCTCGTATCCACTTGGGCCAGCACTGTTGACGGCGACATCGTCGATGCTGGCTGTGGTCCCGGTCACTGGACGAACTATCTCGCTGAGCAGGGCTTCGCTGCCCGCGGCGTCGATCCGGTGCCGGAGTTCATCGCGCACGCCAGGAACACCTTCCCCGGCGTGAACTTCACGGTCGGTAGTCTCGATTCCCTTGATGCCGGTGTGGGTGCAGTCGGAGGCATTCTGTGCTGGTACTCCCTGATACACCATGAGCCTCTGGCGATGCGGGTCTCTCTGCTGCAGCTCGCCAACGCGCTCAAGCCTGGAGGCACCGTGCTCGTCGGGTTCTTCGAAGGCCCTCTGCTCGACGAGTTCGCTCACGCGGTCACTCCGGCTTACCGGTGGCCGGTGGATGTCCTTGCAGCCGAATTAAGCGCGGCAGGCTTCGAGGTAAGAGAATCCCACGTTCGGAAGACCACCGGCCAGCGGTCTCAGGCGGCGATCATCGCCCGGCGCCAAGCTCCATGCTGACGGGCGATCTACTCCAGCATCACGTGGCCTGCGGATTACTCGTGAGGTCGGGCCGCGTGCTGCTGGTTCACAGGTCGTCGTCAAAGCGTTGGTACCCCAACGTTTGGGACTTCCCGGGCGGACATCGTGAGCTGGGCGAAACCAGTGGGGGAGCGTTGGTGCGGGAGCTCCGGGAAGAGCTGGGTATTGAGATAGCTCCGCCGGTCGGAACGGCTCTTCTCACCATCCACACAGCGGATGTCCGCATAGAGATCTGGAAAGTCGTCGACTGGGATGGAGTCGTCATCAACGCCGCCCCGGACGAACACGACACGCTCGGTTGGTTCACGCCGGAGGACGCAAAATCCCTCAACCTGGCTGACGCGGGGTACTCAGTGCTGATCGATCTGGCGCTGACCTGAATGCACGCGTGCTGGCCCGGTAGCGCATCCGCCACCCTGCGTCTAAACTTGAGTCGAGTCCACTCAAGTATTTGCGAAGGATGGTTTGATGGCCAACATGCAGGGCGCCCCCGGAACCGGCGAGAAGCAGAAGACGGCGCTGGAACAGTACGGCGTGAACCTCACCGAGATCGCCCGGAGCGGCAAGCTCGACCCCGTGATCGGGCGTGACGCCGAGATTCGCCGGGTGAGCCAGGTGTTGACGCGGCGCACCAAGAACAACCCGGTGCTGATCGGCGAACCCGGCGTGGGTAAGACCGCCGTGGTGGAGGGTCTGGCCCAGCGCATCGTGGCCGGCGACGTGGCCGACTCGCTCAAGGGCAAACAGCTGGTCGCCCTCGACCTGGCCGCCCTCGTGGCGGGCGCGAAGTACCGGGGCGAGTTCGAGGAGCGCCTGAAGGCCGTGCTCAAGGAGATCAACGATGCCGACGGGCAGATCATCACCTTCGTCGACGAGCTGCACACTCTCATGGGCGCCGGCGGCGGCGAAGGTTCCGTGGCGGCATCCAACATGCTCAAGCCCATGCTGGCCCGTGGTGAGCTGCGTCTGATCGGCGCCACCACTCTCAACGAGTACCGCGAATTCATCGAGAAGGATGCCGCGCTCGAGCGCCGCTTCCAGCCGGTGCTCGTTGACGAACCCAGCGTCGAAGACACCGTCGCGATCCTCCGCGGCCTCAAGGAGCGGTATGAGGCGCACCACAAGGTCTCGATCGCGGATGCCGCGCTCGTGGCCGCGGCCTCCCTGTCCAACCGGTACATCACCGCCCGGCAGCTGCCGGACAAGGCCATCGACCTGATCGACGAGGCCGCCAGCCGGTTGCGCATGGAGATCGACTCGTCACCGGTGGAGATCGACGAGCTGCGCCGGCGCGTGCAGCGGCTCGAGCTGGAAGAACTCGCGCTGAAAAAGGAGAAGGACGACGCCTCCAAGGCGCGCCTGGCGAAGCTGCGCGCCGACCTGGTCGAGTTCAAGGTGGCCCTGGGCGAGCTGCAGGAACGGTGGGACAAGGAGCGTTCCTCGCTCAACCGGGTCGGCGACCTGCGGAAGCGCCTCGACAGCGCCCGCAGCCAGGCCGAGGTGGCCGAACGCCGCGGCGACCTGGAGAAGGCGTCCCGGCTGCTCTACGGCGACATCCCGGTGATCGAACGGGAGCTGGCCGAGGCCGAGCAGACCGAGCAGGAGGGCCCGCGGATGGTGAACGACCAGGTCACCGCCGAGGACATCGCCGCGGTCGTCGCCGCGTGGACCGGTATCCCGGTCGGCCGGCTGCTGCAGGGCGAGACCGAGAAGCTGCTGAATCTGGAGGGTGAGCTTGCCCACCGGCTGATCGGCCAGAAACGGGCGGTGCGGGCCGTCGCCGACGCCGTGCGCCGCAGCCGCGCCGGCATCTCCGACCCCGACCGGCCCACCGGCTCGTTCCTGTTCCTCGGCCCCACCGGGGTCGGCAAGACCGAGCTCGCTAAGGCCCTCGCCGAGTTCCTCTTCGACGATGAGAAGGCCATGGTGCGCATCGACATGAGTGAATACGGCGAGAAGTTCTCCGTTTCCCGCCTGGTCGGCGCCCCTCCCGGCTACATCGGCTACGAGCAAGGCGGTCAACTGACCGAGGCAGTGCGGCGCCGGCCGTACTCGGTGATCCTCTTCGACGAGGTGGAGAAGGCGCACCCCGAGGTGTTCGACGTGCTGCTGCAGGTGCTCGACGACGGCCGGTTGACGGATGGCCAGGGCCGCACCGTGGACTTCCGCAACACCATCCTGGTGCTCACGTCCAACCTTGGCTCGCAGTATCTGGTCGACCCCACCCTCAGCACCGAGGAGAAGGAAGAGGCCGTGCAAATGATGGTGCGGCAGGCGTTCAAGCCGGAGTTCGTGAACCGGCTCGACGACATCGTGGTGTTCTCCGCGCTGTCCACCGACGACCTCGCCCAGATCGTGGAACTGTACGTCGACCGGTTGCAACGCCGGCTCGGTGAACGCCGGCTCGAGCTGGCGGTGACCCCGGATGCCCGCGCCTGGCTGGCCGAGCGCGGCTATGACCCGATCTACGGGGCCCGGCCGTTGCGGCGGCTGATGCAGACCGAGATCGACGACCGGCTGGCGACGGCGCTGCTGGGCGGCAGCATCCGCGATGGCGAAACGGTGCTGGTGGACCTCGCCGAGGACGGCGAGGCCCTCACGGTGGCGTCGACGCCGCTCGGGCACGCCTGACGAGCTGAGGAAAGGTCCCCGCACAGGGGGACAGGTGGCTTCTGATCTGCTTGAATTCAGGGGAGGGCGGGCAATCGGGCCGGTAATTCCTCGTTCAGCCTGAGGAATGTTATGCCGCAGATGCCACAGTGGCCTGCTCCCAAATTTGTGGAGCAGCGTACCCGGGAAGTTCCGTACGCCCAGATGCCCTTCGTTGCGGGGGTGCTGGTCCTGCTCGGTTTCGTGATGGCCGGAGCGCCGGCGGCGCTGACGGAAATCGGATTCCAGGTGGGTCTCACCCTCACCGTCGTTGTCACGCTGGCGGGATTGCTTGTGCCGTGGGAACGGCACGGCTACCAGTGGCTCGTCATCGTTCCGCTGGTCGACGTGGTCGTGGTGGCATTCCTGCGCGATGGTGTGCGCGGGACGTTTCCGGCGGTGAGCCTGCTCATCATCGTGCCGGTGCTATGGCTGGCCTACGGGTTTGCCTGGTGGGCGCTCGGCCTGGCCGTGGTGGGGGCGGTCTTCGTTGGCGCGTTCCCGTTGATCCAGGCCGGCACCCTGCCGACGGATGCGCTGGGTTGGGGTGGTGCAACCCTCACGCCCATCCTCACCGCGATCGTCGCGGTCACCGCGCGCATCGCGTCGAATGCCCTGCGTGCCCAACAGCGCCGACTGGTGGTGGTCTCCGGCGAGCTGCGCGCCGCACTGCAGGAGACGCTGGACCGGCAGTCCCTCTTCGAAGCCGTGATGGAAACCGTCGACGCGGGAATCGAGCTCTACAGCCCCCAGGGTGAGGTGGTGCTGAGCAACGCTGCCGCCCGCGCCCTGGCGGTGCGCACCGATTCCGCGACCGGCGCGTACGGCCGGGACGCCTCGCTGGTCTTCGACGTCGACCGCACCACCCTCGTCGCCCTCGACGACCAGATCGCCGCCCGCGCTCTGCGGGGCGACCTGGTGGCCAAGCGGGTCTACTGGGTCGGTGGTGACGACGACCAGAGCGCCATCATCGCCTCCTCCGGTGTGGTGGAACGCGAGTCTGGATTTCCGCTGGGCACCGTCGTGGTCGCCACGGACGTCACCCCGCTGGTGGAGGCCATCGCGGTGCGTGACGACTTCCTCGCCACGGTGTCGCATGAGCTGCGCACCCCGCTCACCTCGATCATCGGTTACCTCGGCCTGATCGACGCCGAAGAGTTGGGCATCGAGATGGAGGTCGCGGTGATCGAACGCAACGCTGACCGGTTGCTCACGGTGATCGCGCACCTGCTCAGCGCCACCGACGGCCAGCCGCCGATCCGCCGGGTGGATGCCGACCTCGGCGAGATCCTGCAGGCCAGCCTCGACACCGCGATGCCGCGTGCGCAGAGCGCGGGGGTCAGCATCCGCGCTCGCGCCGGCGCCGCGGTCGTGGCGCAGGTCGACCCGGTGGCGATCGAGCAGGTCATCGACAACCTGCTGACCAACGCGATCAAGTTCGCCAGCGATGCCGGCACGGTCACGCTCAGTGTCGACATCGACGGCGCGGATGCGGTGCTGCAGGTCGCCGATGACGGCATCGGGCTCAGCGCGGAAGACCAGCGTCAGGTGTTCGACAGGTTTTTCCGCGCCCGGAACTCCACCGACCTGGCCATCCCGGGCATGGGCCTGGGCCTGGCCATCGTGCGTGCGTTCGTGCAGGCGCACCAGGGCACCGTGGAGCTCGCCAGCACGCTCGGCGAGGGCACCACCGTCACGGTGCGCCTGCCGCTGCGCGCGGCCGGTTCCCCCACCATCCTCGAAGCCCCGGTGCTCGCCGAGCCGTGACCGGTGTGGCGGCATTCGTGGGTCGTCTCGCGGGGTCTCGACAGGCTCGACCGGCGGCGGGGTCGCGACGCGCGTTGGGGTCGCGACCACTCGTTGGTCGAGCTTGTCGACCGGTGTGGCGGCATTCATGGGTCGTCTCGTGGGGTCTCGACAGGCTCGACCGGCGGCGGGGTCGCGACGCGCGTTGGGGTCGCGACCACTCGTTGGTCGAGCTTGTCGACCGGTGTGGCGGCATTCGTGGGTCGTCTCGCGGGGTCTCGACAGGCTCGGCCGGCGGCGGGGGTCGGGACGCGCGTTGGGGTCGCGACCACTCGTTGGTCGAGCTTGTCGAGACCCCGTAACGTGCGGGTCCCGTGCCCTCGCGGGCTAGCTCAGCGCTTGGTCCAGGTCGGTGATGAGATCACTTGGGTCCTCGATGCCTATTGAGAGGCGGATGAGGCCGTCGGAGATGCCCAAGCGGTCGCGTAAGGCCTGGCTGAACGAGTTGTGCGTCGACGTGGCGGGGTGCAGCGCCATCGACCGGGTGTCGCCGATGTTGGTCATGTGGCTGATCACCCGCAACCGGTCGAGGAACCGGCCGGCGCCGGCCTCACCGCCGCGCACGGTAAAGGAGAACACCGAGCCGCTCCGGCCGCCGTAGAGCCGCTGCGCGAGGTCGAACGCCGGGTTGCCGGGCAGCCCGGCGTAGTCGACGCTCTCCACCCCCGGATGCCCCTCCAACCAGGCCGCGATGGTCAACGAATTCGACAGGTGCCGCTCCATCCGCAGCGACAGGGTCTCGATGCCCTGGTGCAGCAGGAAGGAGTTGAACGGTGACAGCGCCGGGCCGATGTCGTTGACCACGGCCTCCCGGGTGGCCCGGGCATACGCGGTGCGGCCGAACTTCTCGGCGATCGACGGCAGGCCGCCGGTGGACGTGGTGATCAGCGGGAACGAGCGGTCCGCGGCGGCCCAGTCGAAGGTGCCGCCGTCGACGATGGTGCCGGAGATCGCGGCGCCGTGGCCGCTGAGGAACTTGGTGGAGGAGTGCACCACGATGTCGGCGCCGTGTTCGAACGGCCGGATCAGGAACGGCGAGGCGATGGTGTTGTCCACGACGAACGGGATGCCGTGCCGTTTCGCGACGGCGGCGACCCGGCCGATGTCGACGATGTCGTTCTTGGGGTTGGGGATGGTTTCGCTGAAGATGGCCTTGGTATTGGGCTGGATGACGCGGTCCCACTCGTCGTCGTCGAACTCGTCCCAGACGTAGTCCACGGTGACGCCGAACCGGGCGAAGCTGCGGCCGAACAGGATCCGGGTGCCGCTGTAGATGCTGGCCGTGGAGACGATGTGGTCGCCGGCCTGCGCGATCGAGAGCAACGCGGCGGTGATCGCGGCCTGGCCGGACGCCACCACGATGGCCTCGGTGCCGCCCTCGAGCGACGCGATCCGTCGCTCGGCGACACCGCCGGACGGGTTGCGTTGCCGGGAGTAGATGAGACCGTCGGCCTCGCCGCTGAACCGGTCACGGGCATCCGCGAAGGAGTCGAACCGGTACCCGGCGGTCATGTTGATCGGGGGGATGCGGGCTCCGCTGGTGAGATCGTCGTACTCGCCGGCGTGCACCTGGCGGGTGTCGAAGGCGTAGCCGTCCCAGTCGTATTCAGGCCGGGAGGCGGGTTCAGGCCGGGAGGCGGATTCGGGCTGGAGTGCGGTGTCCTGGGTCATCGTGTGGGTGTCGCTTTCAGTCGATCTACGGCTGCGGCCATCTGCAGCACGGCGTGTTCGAGGAGGGGGCGGGGCATGGCGAAAATGAGCCGGGCATGGTCGCCGAAGCCCCGTCCACAGAGGGTGCCGTCGGTCATGGTCACGCCGGCTTCGAGGCGGAAGAAGTCGGCGATGGACCCCTCGATGCCGAGGTCTGAACAGTCCAGCCAGGCGATGTACGTGGCCTCCGGCACCGTGTACTTCACCGCGGGCAGGTGCTCGGCGAGCAGATCGCGCAACGCCAGGCGGTTGCCGTCGAGGTAGTCGATCACCTCGGCGAGCCAGTCGCCGCCGTCGGTGTACGCGGCGGTCGCGGCGATCACGCCGGGCGTGGACGCGCCGTGCACGACGGAGAAACCGTAGACCTGGTACACCTCTTCGTCGGCCGGGTTGGTCGTGATGAACTGCGCCGTTTTGAGCCCGGGCAGGTTCCACGCCTTGGAAGCGGAGGTGGCTGTGATGGTGTGCCGGGCGGTCTCCGCGGAGATCGACGCGTACGGGATGTGTTGGGTGTCGCCGTACCGCAGCGGCGCGTGGATCTCGTCGGCGAAGACACGACCGTTGTGCCGCTCTACGACCGCGGCGATGGCTTCGAGCTCGGCCCGGGTGAGGGCGGTACCCGTGGGATTGTGCGGGTTGCACAGCACCAGGGTGCGGGCGCCGGCGTGGAAGGCGGCGTCGATCGCGTCGAGGTCGTGGCTCCACCGGCCGTCGTCGACCCGGCCGGGCACCTCGAAGATCTCCCGGCCCAGGGTGGGCGTGAAGCTGAGGAACGGCATGTAGGAGGGCGTGGGCACGATGACACCACTGCCGTCCGGTGAGAACCGTCGCACGGTGACGTCGAAGGCGCTCATCACGTCCGACACCGGGTGGATGCTCTCCGGCGGCACCGCCCAGCCGTAGTCATCCAGCAGCCACGCGGCGGTGGCTTCGGCCATCTTCAGGGTGGTGCTGGGCGCGAGATAGCCCAGGTCACCGTCGAGCACGGCCTGCTGCAGCGCCGCGGTCACCGCCGGCGCGGTGCCGAAGTCCATCTCGGCCACCCAGGCGCCGATGGTGCCGGGGTGCAGGCTCCACTTGCGGCTGCTGGCGCGGCTGAGTTCGGTGCGCGTGATCGCGTCAAGCTGTGTTGCGAAGGATGGTGTCGTCATCTGTTACTTTCGGATCTGGTGAGGACGGGTCGCTTCGTTCGACCCTAGTAATCGGCACCCCGGCCACCGAAACAGATGACGCTTCAAGTCCTTCCTCCTTTACGCCATGTGTCAGCGTGCGGCGGATTGTTGCACTCGTGCGCCCCGGGTTGGCGTGACCGCCCTAGCGTCGAGGAATGACGACTCGGCAGAGCACCCCGCACGTGATCGAGCACGAGGACCACCTTGTGCTCAGCGCCATGGTGCGCACCCTGGGAGCGTTCCCGTCGGGCTGGCGGTATCCCGGCGCGCACAACGACCCGGCGAAGGATGCCGACGCGCTCAAACGGGTGGCGCGCGCCGCGGAGAAGGCCGGCTTCGACTTCCTGTTTCTGGGCGACTGGCTCTCCACCGACACCGACCTTGAGTTCTCCGACCCGCACCTTCTGTCCCGGGCGGACTCGCTCAGCACCGCGTCGTACCTGGCCGCAGCGACCCGGCGGATCGGCATCGTGGGCACGGTGAACGTGTCCCACTCCGAGCCGTACGCCACGGCCAGGGCCGCCGCCTCGATCGACCGGCTCAGCCACGGCCGGTTCGGGTTGAACCTCACGGTGGGCACGGATGCCCGCGGCGCGGCGAATTTCGGCAAGGCCGGCCATGTGCCCGATTTCGACCGGTTCGACGTGGCCGAGGAGTACGTGCAGGTGCTGCACGGGCTCTGGGACGGCTGGGACGAGAAGGCCTTTGTGCATGACACCGCGTCGGGCACCCTGATCGACCGGTCCCTGGTTTCGACCCTGGATCACGTCGGCCGCTCTTACGCCGTGGCCGGGCCGCTCAACGTGCAGCGCCCGGTGCAGGGTCACGTGCCGCTGATGCACGCGGGCACCTCCCGCCGGGCGCAGGAGTTCTCCGCCGCATCCGCCGATATCTACCTGGTGGCCCCGGCCACGCTGGCGGAGGCGGTGAGCCTGTACACGGAGACGAAACAGCGGGTGACGGCGCACGGCCGGCCGGCGGAGTCCCTGTCGATCGTGGCGCCGATCCTGCCGATTGTGGGGGAGACCCGCGCCGACGCGTGGGAGGTGTACGACCGGCTGGTGGAACTGTTCCAGGTGGACGACGGCAGCGACCGCGCGGCCAGGCTGGGCCTGCCGGCCAACCGGAGCGCGCAGAGTCTGCGCCAGCTGGTGGGCCTGCCGCTGGCCGACCGGGGCATCGACGACGTGGTAACCGCGCCCACCGCGGCCCGGTTCAACGACGCCGGCCGCCGGCTTCTCGACGTGGTCGCCGACCGCTCCGGGCGCACCGTCGGCGGCGCCCGCCCGGTCACCTACCGGCATCTGCTCGTGGCGCACCTGGTGCGCTCGCCCATCGTGGTGGGATCCGCCGAAGACATCGCCGACCAGATGGAGCGCTGGTTCCGCTCCGGCGCCGTCGACGGGTTCGGCGTGCTCAGCGCGTTCCTGCACGAGCAGTTCGAATCGTTCACCCGCCTGGTGGTGCCCGAGCTCGTGCGCCGCGGGTTGGTGCGGGAGGCCTATTCGGCCAGCACCCTGCGCGGGCATTTGGGCTCCGCCGTTCCGGAACGCGCCCGATGACGGCGCCGAACCGGTACTACCTCGACACCGTGGCGGTCGAAACCGAACGCAAGGCCGCCCTCGCCGTGCCAATCCGGTCGCCGCACACGGGCGCGCCGACCGGCATCGTCGCCGACGTGCGCACCGCACTCGGTGCACTGCAGCCGGACCTGCTGACCCTGTCGCACCGCATCTTCGAGCACGCAGAGGAGGCGTTCCGGGAGACCGGCAGCGTCGCCGACATCCGTGCCCTGCTCGCCGCGCACGGCATCGAGTCCCGGGGCCACGCCTACGGCCTCGCGACGGCGTTCGAGGCGGAGATCGGCGACCCGACCGGACCCACCGTGGCGATCCTCGCCGAGTACGACGCGCTCCCGGGAATCGGCCATGGCTGCGGGCACAACATCATCGCCGCCGCCGCGGTCGGCGCCTTCCTGGCGCTGGCGACAGTGGCCGACCGGCTGCCCGGCCGGGTGGTGCTGCTCGGCACCCCCGCCGAGGAGGGCGGCAACGGCAAGGAGCTGCTCGCCCGGGCCGGCGCGTTCGAGCGGGTGGATGCGGCGATCATGGTGCATCCGTTCGGGTACGACGCCGCAGATCACCCGTTCATCGGCCGGCGGATCGTGCGGGTGCGGTACACCGGGGTGGCCGCGCACGCGTCGGCGAGCCCGTTCATGGGCCGGAACGCCCTCGATGCGGTGGCGCTGAACTATCAGGCCGTGGGGTTCCTTCGCCAGCACCTGCCGCCCGGTGACCGCGTCCACGGGGTGGTGCTGGCCGGCGGCGACCGGCCCAACATCGTGCCGGCGTTCGCCGAACTCGAGTACTACCTGCGCTCGCCGGCGGTGGAGACGCTCAAAGACCTCAGCCGCCGGGTGGAGGACATCGCCCGCGGCAGCGCCCTGTCGACCGGCACCAGCGTGGAGGTGGACTGGGACCCGTCGCCGTACTCGCTGCCGATCCGGTTCAACCAGCCGTTGACCGCGCGGTGGGCGGTTCGGCAGGCGGAGCTCGGCCGTACCGTGCTCACCCGGGCCGTGGTGCCCAGCGAGCTTGCGGCATCCACCGACTTCGGCAACGTCTCGGCCCGGGTGCCGTCAATCCACCCGGTGATCCGGGTGAGCCCGCCGGGTATCTCCCTGCACACGGTGGAGTTCGCCGAGTACGCTCGAGGGCCGGCCGGTGACACCGCGGTGCTCGACGGCGCCGACGGTCTGGCGCTCACCGCGGCCGACTTTGTGTTCGATGACGACCTGCGCACGGCGGTGATGGCTGACTTCGATGCTGCCGGCGGCGTGCTCGACGTGGAAGGCTATTTCTCATGAGTTCTCTCTCCGACACACCCGATACCGCTCCCGTCGTGCACGTTCTGCACGAGAACCCGGACTGGTTCGGTCCGTTCCAGGCCGCGTTCGAGGCCGCGGGCGTTCCGTACCGCGAATGGCTGCTGGTGGACGGGGTGCTCGACCTCGACGAAGCTCCGCCGGCCGGCATCTTCTGGTCGCGCATCAGCGCATCCGCCCACACCCGCGGGCACGGGCTGTCGAAGGACTACACCCGCAGCGTGCTGAACTGGCTGGACGCCTATGGCGCCCGCACCGTGAACGGACGGCGCACCATCGAGCTCGAGGTGAGCAAGGTCGACCAGCTCACCCGGCTGCGCGCTCAGGGTTTCGACGTGCCGCGCACCCGCGTGGTCGTCGGCACACACCGGTTGGTCGCCGCCGCCGAGGACTTCCCGACCCCGTTCATCACCAAGCACAACCAGGGCGGTAAGGGTTTGGGGGTGCAGAAGTTCGACAGTGCCGCCGAGCTGGCCGCGGCCATCGACGCCGGCCTCTACGAGGAGCCGGAGGACGGCATCTCGCTGCTGCAGGAGTTCGTGGTGGCGGCCGAACCCCAGGTGACCCGGGTGGAGATCGTTGGCGACGAGTTCATCTACGCCATCACCGCCGACACCGCCCGCGGCGGTTACCAGCTGTGCCCGGCGGATGCCTGCGCCATCGACCCGACCACCGGCGCGCTGCTGTTGCCGCCCGGCGCCACCATCCTGCCGGAGGCGGGGCAGCAGATCTTCGCCCTGCGTGAGGGCTTCGATCACCCGATCATCGATCGGTACCGGGCGTTTTTGCGGGCGGAGGGCATCGAGGTGGCGGGGATCGAGTTCATCGAGACCGCCGACGGCCGCGTGGTGACGTATGACGTGAACACCAACACCAACTACAACGCGCTGATCGAGGCCGACGCCCCCAAGAGCGGCCCGGGGTCGATCGTGACGTACCTCGCCGGACTGCTCGCGGAGGTCTACCCGGCCGCGCCCGTCGGCGTATGAGCGGGCCGGGTCCCGCGAACGTGCGCGTGCGCCCCGCCGCCGCGCACGAGTTCGAGCGGGTGGCCGACCTGGTGGAGCTCGGTTTCCGGAACGGACCGTACGGGCACCTCCCGGTGTCGGCGGCCCGCACCGCCCTGGTGCGGGATTCGGCGGGCCGGGCTGCGGCGGGCGCGTTGCTGGTCGCTGTGGATGAACGCGGTACCGGTGACGCCGGCGATGAGACCGCCATCGTGCCGTTGCTCGGCACCGCGAGCCTGCTGCGCGACGGCGCAACCGGGAGCAGGCTGGCCCGGCCGGGCGAGGCCGAGCTCCGGCTGATCGCGGTCGACCCGGATGCGCGCGGCCGGGGGGTCGGCGAAGCCCTGGTGCAGACCGCGCTGGCGGTGGCGGCTCAGTGGGGCATGGACGCCGTGGTGCTCGACACCGGCTCGCTCAACCTGCCGGCCCAGCGGCTCTACGAACGGGTGGGCTTCCAGCGCCTGCACGACCGGGTGCCGGGCGGGCTCGGCGGGCCCGGGTCACCTGATGCGATCCCGCCGGTGGTCTACACGTTTCCGCTGCCGCGGCATCCGTAGGTCGTCTCACGGGGTCTCGACAAGCTCGACCAACGAATGGCCGGCCCGCCGGGACCGGGCGGCGGATGCGCAAAACGCCCTCGATCGTTGGTCGAGCTTGTCGAGACCGGGTGACGTGCTTGTGTGTTGCGCCCCGTTCGTTGGTCGAGCTTGTCGAGACCGGGTGACGTGCGTGTGTGTTGCGCCCCGTTCGCTGGTCGAGCTTGTCGAGACCGGGTGACGTGCCTGTGTCTCCGGCAGCGCAAGCCTCGTTACCGAGTGTTGCGAGTGTGACGCCGTTTGGCAGATCCGCCGTCATCTGCGCGGGACCGAACCGTAGCGTGCTGTCATGAGCACAGAGACGATCAGTACTGACAACGCCGCGCCGGCCATTGACCGCGCTGCATTCGGCACCGCGTGGGAGGCCTGGCATGCCGCGCATGAGACGCAACGCGCGTCCGAGCACGGCTTCCTTGCGATCACCGGGCTGCACTTCCTCACCGAGGAGCCGCAGCGCTTCGCGGATGCACCGGGCGCCTGGTCGGCCACCGCCGACGGCCCCGTCGTCGACCTGGCCGACGGGGAGGAGCTCGGCGTCGACGCCGGGCCGCTCACCGGCCGGCACGCCTTCGGGCCGATAGCCGAGCGGGGCGGCCTGAACGCCGTCGCGGGTGACGCCGTGATCGAGGTCGCCAAACGCGGCGGCCACATCATCGTGCGCCCCCGGCACCCCGACACTGCCTTCCGGGCGGCGTACCGGGGCACACCCACCTACCTGCCGAACCCGCGTTGGGTCGCCCCGGCCAGGTTCCTGTCGTTCGAGACGCCGCGCGAGGTCACCGTCGACGCCGCCGTCGAGGGCCTGCAGCATGTTTACGAGGCGCCCGGCGAGTTGGAGTTCGAGCTGCGCGGCGAGACGTTCCGGTTCACCGTGTTCAACGGCCACACGCCGGGCAGCTTCCTGGTGCTGTTCACCGACGCCACCAGCGGGATCACCACCTACGCGGCCAACCGGGCCCTGTCGGTGGATGCGCCGGACGCATCCGGTGTCACCACCCTGGACTTCAACCGGGCCGTGAACCTGCCCTGCGCCTACACCGACTACGCCACCTGCCCGTTGCCGCCGGCGGAGAACCGGCTGCCGATCGGCATCGAGGCGGGGGAGAAGACCCCGCTGGACCGCATCACCGTGGAGCTCTGACCCCGTGAAATTCCAGGTCCTCGACATCATCCCGTACCTCACCAACCCGGTCACCGGCCGGATCGTGTCGCCCAGCGACCGGTTCGCGCAGACCATCCAGGTGGCCCGCCGGGCCGAGGAGCTCGGCTTCGACGCCTACTCGGTGGGGGAGCGGCACGCCGGCCGGTTCCTGTCCTCTGCACCGACGGTGCTGCTCGGCGCGATCGCGGCCACGACCACACGCATCCGCCTGCAGTCCGGCGTGACGGTGCTCTCGCTGCTCGACCCGATCCGGGTGGCCGAGGACTACGCCACCATCGACCAGATCTCCCGCGGCCGGCTCGACCTCACCATCGGCAAGGGCAACGAGGCCAAGCACTTCCCGCTGTTCGGGCTGCACGTGGAAGACCAGTGGGAGCTCGTCGCCGAGAAGTACGAGCTGCTGCGCCGCCTGTGGCGGGAGACCGGGGTGACCTGGTCGGGCGAGTTCCGGCCGCCGGTCGATGACATCACCACCCTGCCGCGCCCCTTCGCCGGCGCCCCGCGGGTGTGGCACGGCTCGGCGACCACGCTGGCCTCCGCCGCGCTGGCCGCCAAATGGGGCGACCCGCTGTTCACCGCCAACGCGATCCAGCCCCGGCAGAACTACTCGGTGCTCATCGAGCACTACCGCGACGAGTATGCCCGGCACGGACACGACCCGCGGTTCGCCTACGTGGGGTCGGGCTCCGGCAGCACCTTCATCGCCGACACCACCCAGCAGGCCAAGGAGCAGTACGGACCGGTCTACGAGGCCATCGTCGCCGCGACGCACGTGCCGGGCAACAACACCCCGTTCCGAGACATCGACCACGCCGTGGCCGAGGGGCCGGCGCTGGTCGGCAGCCCGCAGCAGGTGATCGACAAGATCCTGTCGTACCACCACCTGTTCCGGCACGACCTGCAGTCGATCAGCCTGCCCACCACGGTGCCGTTCGAGCAGCAGCTGGAGATCCTCGAGCGGTTCGCCACCGAGGTCATCCCCACGGTGCGCCGCGAAGCGCCGACCACGCTCTGGGGCGGCGACGACCCGTACGGCACCCGTCCGGCCTTCGCGGGCGCCCAGACGGCGGATGCCGCGGCCGCGGTGTCCGCCGGCTCCCGTCCCCGGGTGCCCGCGGGCGCATCCGCCTAGGCCAGCCGGCTGGTCGCACGTTTGGAAGGAGATAGTGAGTTTAGAAGGATGCTTTCGGGGGCGATTGCGTCCTAGAAAACTCACGATCTCCTTCTAACCGGCCGCCGCGGCACCTGGCTCGTGCGCGGTGGTCGCCGCCGCATCATCCGCCGGTTGGTACACCAGCGCGGGTCGGGCGCCGCTGAGCGGGTGGCGCGCCACGCGCGCATCGGCGCCGTACCCGCGCAGCGCGAAAATCGCCGGCGGGTCAGTAGTCGACGCGGCGGCCGAAGCTTCGTTTGGCCCGGGGGCGCGGGGAACAGTAGGCCTCGTCGCGCAGGCGCGCGATCTCGTGCGGTTGCAGGCCGGCGGTGGCGGCGAAGTCTTCGAGGGAGCCGAAGCCGCCGCGCTTGGCGCGTTCGGTGATCGCCGCCTTGGCCAGGCTCCGATCCAGGCCGGTGAGCCGTGCGATGGTGCGCTGGTTCGCCGTGTTGACGTCGACGAGCTCCACGTCGGCGGACGGCCGGGCGGCCGCTGCCGCGGTTGTCGGCGCGGGCGGGCGTTGCGCAGCGGGTCGTGCTGCGCCACTCGCGGCCGCCTCCTGCGCGCGTCGCTGGGCCCGGGTCTGCCGTTTCCGCGGAGCCGGGGCCGGCGTGGAGTCGTCGACGTAGTCGGACCGGGCCGTGCCACCGGAGCCGAGCAGCTTCTCCGCTTCCTTCGGGATCGCCGCCGCGCGCCGGCGCGGACCGGTGGGCGGCGCGTTCCCGCCCGGCTGGTTGCCGAAAATGTTGAGACCGTTCTCGCGTCGACCCCACAGCAGCAGTAGCCAGGTCTGGTTGAGGATCAGGCCGTGCAGCAACGCCACCAGGTATAGCGAGCCCTGCAGGATGCGCCCCGCCGGGTCATCCGGCAGCTGCACGATGATCGCGGCCAGCGCGTACACCCCGGCGATGATTCCCCAGGATCGCCGGCGGGCAATGATCGCGAGCACCCCGAACCCCAGCCACGCAGCCCCGCCGGATCCCACCAGCAGCAGAAGCAGCCAGGAGCTCGCGACCAGGCGCCAGAAAACGGGCGGTCCCGGCGTTGTCGTCGAGACCGCCTGGGGCTGGAAGCGACCTGGAGCGTTTGTCATCGGTGCGTTACGCCTCCGCGCGGACGTTGAGCACCATGGTCACGGTGTCGTCCACTTCGCGGGTCTCCGACACCAGTTCGAAGCCGGATCCTTCGGCGCGCTGACGGATCTTCTCCGCCACGGCCTGCTGCACCATCGCCGCGTATTCGCCGTCGAGGCGCTGCAGCAGTTCGGTCGCGCTCACAACCGTGACCTCCTGGCCGTTCAGTCCCTCGACGTGCGCCTCCCAGACGCCGTCGTCGGTGAGCGTCATCGTCAGCGAGACACCGTCGACCTCGGCGGTCACCCGGGTGCGCGACACGTCGATCGCCGCGGCGCCGAGGTTGGTCAGCGCGGCGGCGAGCAGGGTGCTGTCCTTCATCCGGGTGCGCACGCGGATCTCCGGCGCCGGACCGTCGTCATTCTTACCCTTGGCGGTCAGGGTCGCGCCGAGCGCGCCGACGCCGCCGGCAGCCGCGGCCGCGGCGAGGGCGATGGGAAGGAGGATCAGTGTGACACTCATGCGAGTCTCGCTTTCGTTCCGGGCCGGTCCTGTCGGGGGCCGAGGTCGTGCAGAAGTTGTTCGAGGGCCGCGTCGTCGGCCCAGCCGTTCACGTCGATCTGCCCGTCGGGGTGGATGCGGATCTCCAGCCGGTCCAGCCCGCCCTCCCGTTCGATGCGGGCGACCTCCTCGGCGTACACCGGGGTGAGCGCGCGAATGCCCTGGTTGGTCGACCCGAGCCAGGGGCGGCCGGCGTCGGGCCGGTCACGCAGGTAGGGGCCGTCGATGAGCAGGTCGGTGGCGGCGAGCAGCCGGGCGAGGTCGGGGCGGGCCGCCGACCAGTCGGTGAGCAGGTCGAGCGGGTAGCCGGTGAAGGTCATCACGCTCAGCCCGGCGGCGCGGAATGCCTCGGCGATCGGGCCGAGCGCCGCCGCCTGGTCGAACGGTTCGCCGCCGAGGAGGGTGATTCCCTCGACACCGGCGCCCAACGCATCCGCCACGAACCGCTCGGCGAGATCGGCGGGGTTCTCGACCCGGCCGCCCATCTCCGCCCAGAGCTGCGGGTTGAAGCAGCCCGGGCAGTGCACGCTGCAGCCCTGCACCCACAGAGCGGAGCGCAGACCCGGACCCTCGGCGGTCGTCGACGCGAGGAACCGCGACCAGCGCAACGCGTCGGCGGGTTTCGCCGCCGGTTCGACGGTTCCCAGCAGACTGACGAGCACCGTCACCGGGCGCCCTCCCAGTTCTGTGCTGATGTCTCCTGCTCCGCTTTGACCTGGGCGTACGCCTCGGTGAACGATGAGTCGGTGGTCTCGGCGTCGAGCATGTTCTCGAGCACGGCGATGTAGTCGAGGCATTCGTTGCCGTACATGCCGAGGGTTTCAGCGTGCACGGAGCCGTCGGGTCGCACCTGCACGATGAGCTGCTTGTCGGTCATGGGGTGTCCTTTTGCGTTCGGTGGGTGCGGGTACGGATGCCGTCGGCCTAGAAGTCCACGGTGCGGCCGCCACGGCGGCTGGACAGCCCCGCAGCGGTCGGGTCCCCGGCGCCGACCAACGAGTCTTCGTCGGGGTCGATGTCCTCGCTGCCGGTTGCCCGCACGGCGCGCACCTCGGCCCAGGCGCGGATGGTCTGCACCTCTTCCGCCTGGGTGACGGCGAGGGGGATCATGTTGGTGATCGCCTCGGTGAGGTCGACCAAGGTGGCCGGGCGGCGCCCGGCGAACGCCTCGTAGAGGGCCACGATGACGGCCTGCTCGATCTCCGCGCCCGAGTAGTTCTCGCTCACGGCGACGAGTTTCTCCACATCCGCAGCGTCGATGGCGGACAGCCCGTTGCCGCCGGTGGCGTTCGAGGCCAGCTGGATGGTCCAGATGGCGCGCCGTTCCACCGCGGTGGGCAGGTCGACGAAGAAGATCTCGTCGAACCGGCCCTTACGCATGAACTCCGGCGGCAGGGAGTCGATGTTGTTGGCGGTGGCGACAACGAACACCGGATGCTTCTTCTCCTGCATCCAGGTGAGGAAGTAGCCGAACACCCGGGCGGTGGTGCCGGAGTCGCCGGTGCCGGTGGTGTTGGAGAAACCCTTCTCGATCTCATCGACCCAGAGGATGCACGGGGCGACGGCCTCGGCCGTGGCCAGCGCCGTGCGGAGATTCTGCTCCGAGGAGCCGACCAGGCCGGAGAAGATCCGGCCGATGTCGAGGCGCAGCAACGGCAGGCCCCAGGACGCGGCCATGGCCTTGGCCGTGAGCGACTTTCCACAACCGGGAACACCGGTGATGAGCACACCCTTCGGGGCGGGCAGGCCGAACTCCTCGGCCTCGGCCAGCCAGGAGCCGTCACGCCGGGACAGCCAGCGCTTGAGGTTGTTGAGCCCGCCGACGGAGTCGAGGTCCAGGGCCTTGGTGACGAAGTCGAGCAGGCCGGACTTGCTGACGATCTGGCGTTTCTCGTCGAGGACCACGTTGATGTCGCCGGCGGTGAGCTGACCGTCGTCGACCATGGCGCGCGCGAAGGCGTTCTCCGCCTCAGACATGGTCAGACCGCGTGCGGCCTGTACGAGGCTCTCGAGGGTCCTCTCGTCGGCTTCCACCCTGATCCGGCCGTCACCGGAGGAGTTGTTGTCGATCATGGTGTTGAGCATCGCCCGCAGTTCGACGGTGTCGGGCAGCGGGAACTCGAGCAGGTGGGCGAGCTTGTCGAGCTCCGGGGGGATGCAGCGCACGGGCGCCGTCACGATCAGCGCCCGGGCGGCATCCGCGTGGCGCAGTTCGAGGATGGTTTCGCGTACCTTCCGGATGATGACGGGGTCGCCGGGGCGTTGCTCGGTGCCGAAGTAGGCGTGCAGGTCGCAGAACACGAACACGGCGTTCTCGGGGATGCCGACGATGTGATCGAGCGCCTTGGCGGGGGTGGCCGTGCCGTTGATGCCCTTGCCGTCGGGACCGATCAGGCCGGTCGCGCTCGTCCACGTCCACACCTCGCGCGGCCGTCGCAGCGCGTGCGCGGCGCGGGTGACCTCCTCGAGGGCGCGTTCTTCCTCGCTGGTCTCGATATACAGCAACGGCAGGCGGGCCTTGAAGGCCTGGTCGAGGGTCTGGGCGAAACTCATCGAAGGAGGTTTCCTCTCGTGGCGGCGGGCTCCGCCTCGGTGGGGTAGGTCTGAAGGGCCGTCGGGGCAGCTGTCGGGGTGTCGGTGAAGAAGTCGACCGGGTCGTCCGTCGCCAGCTCGTCGATGTCGATCGACCAGGCACCGCCCTCCTCGTCGTCGGATTCGATGCTGAAGTAGACGGCCGTGGTGGGAGCCCAGGATTCGCGCATGTCGATGTCACCGGACTCGATGATGGGCCGGTCGGACTGCCCGCCGACGGTCTGGATGGTCACGAAGAAGATGCCGCTGCCGCGGTGCAGGAACCGGGCGCTGACCGCATCGCCGCGATACACCAGGAAACCGTTGCCCTTGCCGCTGGCCAGCCCGTTCGTGATCTCGGTCACCTCGGCCTTCTCCAGCGTGAATTCCCACGGATCGTCGGTGCGCACCCACAGTTCGAGGTCCACGTCGGGCGGCACGACCAGGGTCTCGTCGCCGATGTCGTAGATGTAGCCGACGTTCATCGGGTAGCCGCGGTCGTTGGCCGGCTGGTCGATGTCCTCTGGCTCGGTGATGTACACGTCGAGGTACTCGCCGGCGACCAGAGTCAGCCGGTACGCCTCCTGATTGTGCTCCTCGAGCGGGATCCGGATCAGCCCGCTGCCGTCGCCGGAGTAGGTGGCGCCGACGGGTTCGAAAATGGGCGGCTCTTCGATGTCCCACGGGTTCACGTCGTCGCCGATGATCGCGAGGCCGTCGTCGCCGAGGCCCACGTCGGCGAACGTGTTCAGCGCGCCGATGAACAGCACGATCGAACCCCACACCCAGAGCCAGACGGAGAACGTACGGATGCGCCGGCGGGCGGCGCTCGACACCGGAACGGCTCTCATACTCACGAGCGGCTCCTCCCCCAGGTAAACGCGGCGCAACAGTCACAGACTACTGGGGACCTCGGCCTGCGGCGGCAGTTTCGCGGTGGCCACGCGGTGGCGGTGCGCTGGTTCCAGCCAGATCCGGCTCACGATCGTGGCACCGATCAGCAGTGTCAGGCACACCAGCAGGCCCGCTCGCAGGCCCGCCTCGGTGGGCGGGGCGCCGGTTGTGCCGAGGATCAGACCGGTGGCCAGCGCCACACAGAACGTGGCCGAGAGCCGTTGGGTGAGCTGCAGGAACGACGCGGCGACGCCGCGGAACGCATCCGCCGCGAAACCGAGCGTGATCGCCCGCAGCGGCGGCTCGACGAGCCCGGCGGTGAGGCCGGCGAAGAACTCGGTCACCACGATCACGGTCACGAGCGTCGCACCCGAGAACCGGAGTGTGGCCAGGCACAGCACCGTCAGCGCCAGCGACTGGCAGGCGAGCCCGATGGTCACGCTGGCCGGGCCGAGCCGGGCGAACAACCGGGAGCTGAACCCGGATGCGGCAAGCCGGGCGACGGCGCTGGGCACCAACACCGCGGCCACCAGCAGCGGGGAGAGGCCCTGCCCCTGCAGCAGGAAGATCGTGACGATGCCGATGTGGGCGACGACGGCGCCGAACCAGAGCAGCGCCACGACGTTGCCCGAGACGAACCCGGGGGAGCGCATCAGGGCGGGAACGAACAACGGGGTCCTGCCGGTGCCGGCGTACCGGCGCTCCCAGAACACCAGGGCGGCCAGGAGCACCAGCACGGCGGCCACGATAGAGACGAGGGCGGTGCCGGTGATGCCGGGGTCGATCACGGGCAAGGTCACCAGCACCACGATGCCGCCCAGCGCGATGATGCCGGGCAGGTCCAGGTGCGGTCGCCCGCCGCGGACGACCGGTTCCGGGTGCAGGAACAGGGCCAGGACGACGGTGACCAGCACCGGCGGAACACTCAGCAGCACCACGGCACGCCAGGCCAGGGCATCCGGCAGGCTGGTCAGCACGAGTCCGCAGGCCACCGGCCCGAGGATCGCGGCGGCAGCACCGGCCATCGAGTACAGCGCCAGAGCGCGCACCCGGCCAGGCCCGGCGAACTCGTCCTGGATGATGCCGAGCACCTGGGCGCTGATCAGGCCGGCGCCGAAACCCTGCACCAGGCGCCCGGCGACCGCGATCCAGATCGTGGGCGCGAGGCCAGAGGCGACGGCGCCGAGCACGAAGATCGCGAGTCCCACGATGAACAGGCCGCGGCGGCCGTAGACGTCGCCGAGCCGGCCGCCGGGCACCAGCCCGAGGCCGAAGCTCAGCGAGTACGCGGCCAGGAACCACTGCACACCATTGGTCTCGGCCTGCAGCTCGGCGCCCAGGTGCGGCACCGTGTAGGTGATGACGGAGGCATCCACCAGGGTGCCGAAACCGGCGCCCAGGCAGCAGAGCAGCGCCAGTCGCCGGTGATGGTGTGCTCGGGCCATGGTTCTCCGGTCGGGTGTCGATGATTGCTGCCGCGGCTTCCACAGGTTGTCTCGCGAGGTCTCGACAAGCTCGACCAGCGAGTGGTCGAGCTTGTCGAGTCCGCTCGTGCGTGCGGGTGGTCGGGACCGTGCGTTGGTCGAGCTTGTCGAGTCCGCTCGTGCGTGCGGGTGGTCGGGACCGTGCGTTGGTCGAGCTTGTCGAGTCCGCTCGCGCCTGCGGGTGGTCGGGACCGTGCGTTGGTCGAGCTTGTCGAGTCCGCTCGTGCGTGCGGGTGGTCGTGACCGTGCGTTGGTCGAGCTTGTCGAGACCCGGTGACGTGACCGCTCTCGCAGGGTCTCGACAGGCTCGACCAGTGGGGAATTACTCGGCGGGGAGCGCGGCTCCGGTGAGCTGGTCGAGGCGGGAGTCGGCTCCGAGGGTGATCCCGGTCACGGCCGGCTGGGTGGCCAGGATCGACGTGAGCTCGTGCACCGGGATCTGGTAGTACTGCGACGCGATGCGCTCCTGTGCGTCGGCGAGCACGGCGGTGCGGGCGGCCGGGTCACCGGTGGCGAGCTGCTTCTGCAGCAGCGCCTCGAGAGTGGGGTCGTCGATCCGCAGGGTGTTGGCCGCACCGCTGGAGAAGGTGGTGCGCAGCACGTCACCGTCGGCCCGGGAGAGGTTCTGCCAGGAGATGTCGAAGTCGCCGCTGGTCTGCTTCTCGAGGAACGACGGCACGTCGCCGCCCTGCAGGGTGATCTCGATGCCCACGTCCTTGAGCTGCTGCTGCAGCAGTTCGAGCGAGGTCTGGTTCGGACCGAAGTTGGTGATCCAGTTCACCACCAGGGACAGCTTGGTGCCGTCCTTTTCACGGATGCCGTCGGCGCCCAGCTCCCACCCGGCGGCGTCGAGGAGCCTGGCGGATTCCTTGGGGTCGAACTCGAAATACTCCGACTCGTCGGCCCAGCCCGGGGTCGTGGCGGCGAGGATGCTGGTGCCCACGTTGAACTCGTCGTTCAGCGCGGTATCGCGGATCTCTGCCGCGTTGGTGGCCCGGGCGATGGCCTCCCGCACCGTGATGTCGGACACGATCGGGCGGGAGAGGTTGAAGTACTCGCCGAAACTGACGCCGGGGTTGCCGCGGGTGACCAGTGGGAAGTTGCTCGCCGTGAGAGTGTCGAGGTCGACGGGCTGCACGCCGCCGATCACGTCGACCTGGCCGGAGGTGAGGCTGCCGGTGCGCACGGCCGGTTCCGGCACGACCTGGAAGGTGACGCTGTCGAGGTAGGCCTCACCGGTCAGCTCGCGGGAGTCGGGGCTCCAGGCGTAGCCGTCGCGGCGGTCCAGCACGGTTTCGACGTCCTTGGTGTAGCTGCCGAGCACAAACGGGCCGGTGCCGACCACGGCGGTGCCGTTGGCGCGCTCGTCGAAGGGCACGGCGAGGGTGGCGGCGCCGACAATGCCCAGAGCCACAGACGAGGTGGAGTTGGGGAAGGCCGCGTTAGGGGTGGTGAAGCTGACCGTCAGGGTGTGGTCGTCGACCACGGTGCTCTCCTTGTACCCGACGAAGGAGCTCACCGCCTGGCTCTTGGCGCCGGCGGCGATGATGTCGTCGAAGGTGGCTTTCACCTCGGCCGCGGTGAACGGGGTGCCGTCGGAGAAGGTCACGTCGTCGCGCAGCGTGAAGGTGAATTCGGTGGCGTCGGCGTTCGACTCCCACGTCGTGGCGAGCCACGGTTCGAGCTCGTTGGTGTCGGGGTTCTGGTAGAGCAGCGAGTCCACCAGCTGGCGGGTCACGTAGAGGGTGTCGTTGCCCGCTCCGGTGCCGGAGGGGTTGAGTGAGATGGGGTCGTTTGCGATGGCGAAGGTGAGGTCGCCGCCCACGACCGGGTCGGCATCCGTGCCCGCTGCGGGGTCGGATGCGGTGCTGGACGCCGAGCAGGCGCTGAGGGCGACGGTGAGGGCGAACGCGGTGCCGAGGAGGGCGGTTCGCCCCCAGTTCTTGTTAGACATTGGTGTGCTCCAAGGGATGTGAAGGGATGTGAAGGGATGTGAGGGATGTGCAGGGTGCTGTGGAAGGAAACGGGTCGGGCAGATCAGGAGGCCACGGGTGTGCCGCGGCCGGGAATCGCGTCGAGCAGCGCCCGGGTGTAGTCGTGCCGGGGCGAGCGGAACACCTCGGCGACGTCGCCGACCTCGACCAGTTCACCGAGCCGCATGACGCCCACCCGGTGCGCGATCTGCCGCACCACGGCGAGGTCGTGGGAGATGAACAGGTAGCTGAGCCCCAGCGACTGCTGCAGGCTGGCGAGGAGACCCAGGATCTGCGCCTGGATGGAGACGTCCAGCGCCGAGACAGGCTCGTCGAGCACCAGCAGTTCCGGGTTCACGGCCAGCGCTCGGGCGATGGCCACCCGCTGACGTTGCCCGCCCGACAGCTCGGCGGGCCGCCGGCCGAGCACCGTCGCCGGCAGCGCGACCACGTCGACGAGCTCAGCCGCGCGGGCCCGCTGCGCGGCACCGGAGCCCAGGCCGTGCGCGGCGAGCGGGTCGGTGATGATCTGGCCGATGGTGAGGCGCGGGTTCAGCGACGCGTACGGGTTCTGGTGCACTAGCTGGATGCGGCGGCGCAGCTGGCGCAACTCCCGGCCGCGGGCGGTCGTGATGTCGCGGCCATCGAAGAGCACCTGACCGCTGGTGGTGTCGTCCAGGCGCAGGGCCAGCCGCGCGGTGGTGGTCTTGCCGGAGCCGGACTCGCCGACGAGGGCGAAGGTCTGGCCGCGCGGCACCGAGAAGCTCACGTCGGCGACGGCCCGGTTCACGCTCGTGCCGGCTCCGCGGGGGCCGGGGAAGTCCTTGACCAGGTTGCGCAGCACCAGCACATCGGCGGCGTGCTCGTCGAAGCCGGTAGGCCCGGCCGGCCGGTCGCGCACCGAGAACGGGTCGCCGGCGGCGCCGCCGAACACCCGGGCGCGGATGTCGTCGGGCAGCGGTTCGAGTTCCCGGTCCACGTCGCCGGCGGCGTTCAGGCTCGGTGCCGCCGCGATGAGCGCCCGGGTGTACGGGTGCTGGGGTGCGCCGAGCACCTCGGCCGGGCTGCCCTGTTCCACCACGACGCCCTCACTCATCACGACGATGCGGTCGGCGCGGTCGGCGGCGATGCCCAGGTCGTGGGTGATCAGCAGCACACTCATGCCGGTTTCGGCGGCGAGTTCGTCGATGTGGTCGAGAATCTGCCGCTGCACGGTCACGTCCAGCGCGCTGGTGGGCTCGTCGGCGATGATCAGGTCGGGCCCGCCGATGATGGCGATGGCGATCAGCACCCGCTGCCGCATGCCGCCGGAGAGCTCGTGCGGGTACTGGGCGGCGCGGAGCTCCGGTTCGGGCAGGCCGGCCCGGCGCAGCGCCTCGATCGCGTCGAGCTCGGCGGTCTTGCGGTCGGCCAGACCGTGGATGACGAGCACCTCGGCCACCTGGGTGCCGATGCGTTTGACCGGGTTGAGCGATACCGTCGGGTCCTGCGGCACCAGCCCGATGCGGCGGCCGCGCACCGCGCGCAGGTCCCGGCCGGACGCGCCGACCAGGTCGGCGCCGTTGAACCGGATGCTGCCGCGCACGATACTCGCCTGCCTGGCGAGCAGCTGCACGATTGCGTGCGCCGTGGTGGACTTGCCCGACCCGGACTCGCCCACGATGGCGACGCGCTCGCCGCGGTTGATGGTGAGGTTCACGTCGCGGACGGCGTCGATGGTGCCGGCATCGGTGCGGTACTGCACCGCGAGGCCGTCGATGCTGAGCACCGGGGTGCCCGGCTCGGGGGTGTGGTCGCTCATCTGCTGCGCCTTTCGTCGGAGTCGAGGGCTCGGGAGAGCGCGTTGGCGGCGAGCACGGTGAGGGCGATCACTATGCCCGGCAGGGTGGTGAGCCACCACGCGGTGGTGAGGAAGTTGCGCCCAGTGGAGACCAGGGAGCCCCACTCCGGGGCGGGCGGCTGAGCGCCGTAACCGAGGAAGCTCAGCGCGGAGATGGCGAGGATGGCGGTGCCGAACTCGAGGGCGGCGAGCACCATCACTGGGCCGGCCGAGTTGGGCAGCACGTGCCGGAACAGCACCCGCGACCAGCGGTTGCCCGAGGCGAGGGCCGCTTCCACATACACGGCGTTGCGCACCCGGATCACCTCGGAGCGCATGATGCGGGAGACCGCGGCCACACTGCCCAGGCCCACGGCGATGGCCACGTTCACGGTGCCGAAACCGAGCACGGTGATCAGCGCCAGCGAGAGCAGCAGCGCGGGGATCGACAGCAGCACGTCGCTGATGCGCATGATCACGTCATCCACCCACCGGCCGATGAACCCGGCCAGAAGGCCCAGCAGTGACCCGACCAGCAGGCCGATGCCCACCGCGATGAGAGCGGCCTGCAGGGTGAGGGCGCTGCCGTAGACCACCCGGGCGAACAGGTCGCGGCCCAGCTGATCGGTGCCGAACCAGTGCGCAGCGGAGGGCCCGGTGAGCTTCTCGGCGGGCACGCCGTCGATCGGGTCCTGGCCGGTGAACAGGCCGGGGGCCAGGGTCGCGAGGATCACAAGCACCAACCAAGCGACCGCGAGCACCGTGCCGGGGTGCCGGCGGAGGCTGTGCAGCAGCTGGGCCAGGCGGCCGGCGGCACCGCGGGAGGTGCCGCCGGGGGCGCGGCGACGGCTGGCAACGGCGTCGGCGAACCGGTTGCCGGCGGTGGCGACAAAACTGTCCGGGGTGCTGCTGCGCGTGGTCGTCATGCGGGAACTCCGGTCTGCAGGCGGGCCACTCGTCGCCGGCCGATCACGATGCGCGGGTCGAGCATGGGATAGATCAGGTCGACGAGCAGGTTGGTCACCACAAAAACTGCGGCGGCGAACAGCACGATGCCCTGCACCAGCGGGATGTCCTGCTGCGCGACCGCCGTGGCGGTGACCCGGCCCAGGCCCGGCCGGGAGAACACGGTCTCGGCCACGACGGTGCCCGAAAGCAGCTGCCCCACGATGAGTCCGGTCACGGTCAACGCCGGCAGGGCGGCGTTGCGTACCGCGTGCCGGAAATGCACCCGGGCGGGGCCGGCCCCCTTGGCCCGGACCGTGTCGATGTAGGGCTCGCGCAGGGTGTTGGCCAGGCTCTTCGACAGCAGCTGGGCGATGGTGGCGCCGGTGGGCAGTGCCAGGGTGATGGCGGGCAGCACGGCAGCGCCGAAGCCGACGTTGCCCACGGCGGGGAACAGCGGGATGCCGAAGGAGAACCACTGGATCAAGAGCAGCGCGAACCAGAACCCGGGAACCGCAACGCCCAGCGGCGGCAGCGCCAGCAGCAGGCGGCCCAGTGCCTGGTAACGACTGAAGGTGGCCAGGATGGCCAGGCCCGCGCCGAAGACGATGGCCAACAGCAGTCCCAGGGCGGCGATCTGAATGGTGGACGGCAGCGCCTCGCCGATCAGCTCGGTGACCGGGCGGCCGGTGGGGATGGACTGGCCGAGGTCGCCGCGCACGACGCCGAGGAGACGGTCGAGGTACTGCACGATCAACGGCTTGTCGAGACCGAACTCGGCGCGCAGGGCATCCAGTTGGGCCGGGGTGATGTCGGTGGCGTCCGGGCCGGCGATCAGCCGGGCCGGGTCGCCCGGCAGGGCGTACAGAACGAGGAACGAGACGGTGTAGGCCGCCCACAGCACCCCGATCGCCTGCGCCAGGCGATGGATGATGTACCGGGTCAAGGTCGGCACCTTTCTGGTCTGAGCCCGAAGGGTGGGCTGGACACAGGCTAGGCAGCACGGTCAACGCGGCCGGCGCATTGTTACCCGGAATTGCACTCGTGACCCCGTGTTACCCCCGGGGTTCGTAGAGGCGCAGAAATGGGCGACGCGCGCTCCCGGGCGGCGCCACACCCGGCGTTTCGCTAGATCCTCCGCCTTAAGTCACACGCCTGGTGCGGGCGGCATCGTTCCGGGATACGGGTTCTCGGGTCGCAGAGCCGCCAAGGCGAGCAGTTCGGCGCGAGTGAGCTGGCCGTTTTTCGCCTTCGCCGCCGAGGCCATCACCGCGGCGTCTGATGCGAGGCCGCGTCGGGGTGACGACCCGTGCTGTTGAGTGATCGCCCACGCATAAATGGCGCGTTGAACATTCGACATCCTGCGGTAGGTACGCACCAGCCAGATCAAGCAGCCGAGGAAGAGCATCCCGGTCAGGATCAGCATGACGCCCATGCCTGGCTCGTCCGGCTCGAGGATGAAGAGAACGATGCCCAGTACCGGTGCGGCGAGCGCAGCAAACCCGCACACGGCAATCTGCGTCACCCAGTAGCCGTTGCCGCTCTGTGTTGACGTCATCTGGCCACTGTAGCGGCGCTACGACGGGCGAAACGCCGACAGTTTTATTACCCGATGTTGCATGCGTGACCTTGTGTTACCGCCCCGCAGTGACCCGGCCCGGCGGCGTGCCTAGCGTGGGAACTCCCAGCGCCCGCAGCACCGGAAGGACACATCATGACCGCACGGTTCCACCTCGGCATCGCCCTCGACGGGGCCGGCTGGCACCCGGCCGCGTGGCGTGAACCGGATGCCCGACCCACCGAACTCTTCGACCTCGGCTATTGGGTCGATCTGGTGCGGATCGCGCAAGGCGCCGGCATCGACCTGGTCACCTTCGAGGACGCGTTCGGACTGCAGTCCGCCGGTTTCGGCGGCGTCGACGACCGCCGCGACGAGGTGCGCGGCCGCCTCGACGCGCTGCTGCTGGCCACCGCCATCGCCCCGCACACCCAGAGCATCGGCCTGGTGCCCACCGTCACCACCACCCACACCGAACCGTTCCACGTGGGCACCGCCACCGCCACCCTCGACTACGTCAGCGAGGGCTGGGGTGGCTGGCGCGTGCAGGTCTCCGGCCGGGCGCACGAGGCCGCGCACGTGGGCCGCCGCACCTTCCCGGCGCTCGACCCCGCCGCGGTCGTGGCCGGCACCGACCCGGCGCAGACCGCGCTGATCGAGCAGCTGTTCGGCGAAGCCGCCGACACCATAGAGGTGGCCCGCCGGCTCTGGGACAGCTGGGAAGACGACGCCATCATCCGCGACGAGCCGACCGGCCGTTTCATCGACCGTGACAAGCTGCACTACATCGACTTCGCCGGCGACAGCTTCACGGTGAAGGGCCCGTCGATCACGCCGCGCCCGCCGCAGGGCCAGCCCGTGGTCTTCGCCCTCGCGCACCAGAAGGTGCCCTACGAGCTGGCCACCGCAGCCGCCGACATCGTGGGCATCACGCCCAAGGACGACGCCCACCTCGCGCAGATCCTCGGTGAGCTGGCGGATGCGGCGGCCGCAGTGACGCGCACCGCCCCCGAACCGCTGCGGGTCTGGTCCGAGGCCGTGATCCTGATCGAGGACAGCCCGGAGGACGCCCGTGCGGCACTGGCCCGGCTGGATGCCGCGCACGGCGCCACGTATACCTCGGACACCGTCATCCTCGCCGACACCGCCGCGAACGTGGCGGCGCAGCTGCTCGCTTGGCACGCCGCCGGCCTCGACGGGGTGCGTCTGCGGCCCGCCCGGCTGCCCGCCGACCTGGTGCGGATCACCGCCGAGGTGGTGCCCGCGCTCGCCGCGGCCGGGGTGCTCGACCGGCCGGCTGACGCCCAGACCCTGCGTGAGCGCCTCGGACTCGGCGTTCCGGAGAACCGCTACGCCGCATCCGCCGACCCTGCTCCCGGCGACCCTGCCAACGACCCTGCTGACCACGACCTGATCGGAAGCGCCCGCTCATGACCCTCACCTCCGACGCCCCCGCGCGCACCAGTGCCGAGCGACCGCTCAAGCAGGTGCACCTCGCCGCGCACTTCCCGGGCGTGAACAACACCACGGTCTGGCGCGACAACAGCAACGCGGCCAGCCAGATCGCGTTCTCCTCCTTCACGCACTTCGCCCAGAACGCCGAGAAGGGCAAGTTCGACTTCCTCTTCCTCGCCGAGGGGCTGCGGCTGCGTGAGCACAAGGGACGCATCCACGACCTCGACGTCGTTGGCCGGCCCAACACCCTCGCGGTGCTCGCCGGCATCGCCGCCGTCACCTCGCACATCGGCCTGGTCGGCACCCTCAGCAGCACCTTCAACGAGCCGTACGAGCTCGCCCGGCAGCTGGCCTCCCTCGACCACCTCTCGGGCGGCCGGGCGGGCTGGAACATCGTCACGACCTTCGACGCGTTCCACGGGGAGAACTTCCGCCGCGGGGCGTTCCTCGACGGCGCCGACCGGTACACGCGGGCCGAAGAGTTCGTGACGGTGGCCCGGCGGCTCTGGGACGCCTGGTCGCCGGACGCCATCGCCGCCGATAAGGCATCCGGCGAGTTCGTGGCCGACGGCGCGATCGGGCTCGTCGACCATCACGGCCCGCAGTTCGACGTGACCGGGTTCCCGACCCTGCCGCGGAGCCCCCAGGGCAGCCCGGTGATCGTGCAGGCCGGCGACTCCGCCGACGGGCGCGGCTTCGCCTCCCGCACCGCCGAGGTGATCTTCTCCCGGCACGCCAAGTTCGAGGACGGCCAGAAGTTCTACACCGACGTGAAAGGCCGGCTGGCGGAGGTGGGGCGGCACCGCGACTCGCTCAAGATCCTGCCGGCGGCCACCTTCATCCTCGGCGACACCGCTGAGGAAGCCCGGGAACGCTCCCGCGAGACCGCGCTGCTGCAGGTGAGCCCGCAGACCGCGATCGCGTTCCTCGAGCAGGTCTGGGGCACCGACCTCGGCGGCTACGACCCGGATGGGCCGCTGCCGGACATCGACCCGGTCAGCACCGACCAGGGGGTCACCCGCGGCAGGGTGCGGCACGATTCCGACCCGGCCGCCATCGCGCGCGGCTGGCGCACCCTGGCCGAAGCCGAGGGGTTGAGCATCCGTGACCTGGTCATCCGCTTCGCCGCCAACCACACCTTCGTGGGCACCCCGGTGCAGGTGGCCGAGACCATCAACCGGCATGTGCAGGAGGACGCCTCGGACGGCTTCGTCATCGTCGGCAGCTCCAACCCCACCGGGCTCGACGAGTTCGTCGACACGGTGATCCCGGAGCTGCAGGAGCGCGGTGTGTACCGCACCGACTACGACCACGGCGCGACCCTGCGCCACACCCTCGGCCTGCCGGTCTGACCGCCCCAGCCCATCACCCACCGAACCTGGAGAATCTCATGACCGATCAGACCACCACCACGCCCGCCACCACGCCCGCCACCACGCCCGCCACCACGGAGCCGGAGCTCCTGACTGCCGCCGAGGGAGCCAAGTGGGTGCAGAACGGCGCCGTGCTCATCGACGTGCGCAGCCAGCCCACCCGCGAGCGGGTCGGCGGCATAGCCGGCGCCATCGTGGTGGATCGCGAGCGCCTGACCGAGCTGTTCGGCGCGGAGTCGCCCGAACGGCTGACCGAGGTGCACTCCGCCGAGCACCCCATCGTGGTGGTCTGCGGCAGCGTGGCCGGCTCTCAGCCCGTCGCCGACTGGCTCGTCGAGCACGGCCACACCGCCGTGGCCCACGTCGACGGCGGCTTCGATGCCTGGAAGGCCGCCGGCCAGCCGACGACCCCCGGCACGGAGTCCTAACCCGCCCCTCTCGTCGGTCGAGCTCGTCGAGACCTCGTGACGTGCGTACGTGTCGCGCCCCGTTCGTTGGTCGAGCTTATCGAGACCCCGTGACGTGCGTACGTGTCGCGCCCCGACGTTGGTCGAGCTTGTCAGTGATGATGGTTCTGGGGTCGGGTTGGTCTGACTCAGAGCTTGTCCGACGCCTTGGCTGTCTTTGTCTCGATGCGTCGACTGGCCTGTCCCTGATGTCTATTAGTCGCGTTCAGGATGCCGATCATGACCTGATAGGAGCCTGGCCAAAGTCTCTTCACTGACCTGTCTGCCGGCACCCTGAAACGCTGACCCTTACGAAGAAGGGCTGTAACCAGAATGACCGACAATCCCCAAAAGATCATCATCGGCATCGATACGCACAAGGATTTCCACCACGTCGCCGTGATCAGCGCGCTGGGCGAGTCCCTAACCGATCGCAAATTCGACGCCACACCGGATGGCTACACCGCTCTGGTCCGCTGGGTCACCGAGCAGGGCGACGTGCTCCGGGCCGGCGTTGAGGGCACCGGTTCCTACGGTGCCGGTCTCACGGCGCGGCTGCGCGCCGCGGGGATCACCGTGATCGATGTTCTCGCCCCGGACAAACAAGAGCGTCGGCTGCGGGGAAAGACGGACCAGATCGACGCGTACTCCGCCGCCCGCGCCG